>JGI24743J22301_10000001_pt1 | contig 87440 bp, 63 predicted proteins | sample KBSMiscanthusM2_FD_22301 | JGI IMG/M metagenome (IMG submission 22301)
AATATACATCATCCAACGCATCCACAAACACTGGATTGTCTAAAATAGCTTGTGCTTCCGCAGCCCGCTCGTCGATTTCATAATCAGACAGGCGGGGCTTCGGGTCCAACTGGTCCAGGCGATGCTTCTGGTCCTGGTGGTCCTGCTCCACTCATTCCTCCCATCAATTGCTGCGCATAAGGCGGTAACTGAAGCGGCGGTACTTCGCTTTGAATCGGCGTGTTCTCTGCCTCGAATTCAGCCTCGTTAACGTCCACTTGGAACTGGGCTTCGATTTTGGCCGCATCGAGAATACCCTTCACGATCATCTGGTCGCGACGAAAATCATCGTCGACGCGCAGTTTGCGATCGTTGAAATTCGACTCAGATATTTGTGTAGCCATCGTAACGCGGTTCTTCTCCATGGCTGATTGGGCCAATAGCGTAGCGGCATCCGGCTCCTTCGGGGTTGAAGCGATTTTTTGCACAATCTCTGGAGTAATCTCCCGGTAGTACCTCCCCACGTTTTTGACATTCGCAATAGCTAATATATCCGTAAGAGTATTCCGGAACTCTTCGACACCACATAGCGGGTTCTCCACACCGAATTGGGTCATGATGGCGGTCTGGGTCTGCTTCACGTCCTGCAGAACCATTAACCGGGTCGTATCCGAACCCTTCCCGAGGGTCGGGTTGACCGAAATCCGCATGGTGGGGTCGTAGGTAGAGGGGTTTACCTCCGTCCACTTACCTCGAAGCTGGATAGTGCGCTTCTGATTGGGGTGATTGACTATCTCGCGCAGCAGCCCCTTGAAAAGCTGCTTCATACCGGTTTCAGCGAGGATGCGGGCGCATAGTTCGATGCGTTCCTGCGCTCCTTGAACAATTGCGTCCACTCCGGTCTGGTTCGTGGACTGCAGAGCTTTCGGATCAACCCCCTTCGACGCATCCGAAATACCCGTGCGAGACTGTCGGAGTTGCTCCATAACCTGGAACATTTGGAAGACGGGCTGGCCCACAAAGTTGTGGTTGATTGACATCACCGAATCGGACGGAGAACCCGTGGTGCGAATCGGAGCGCCTATCTCGTCGTTAAGAACGTCGTCTGTATTTGTCGTGGTCTGGTTGAATACCGTCCGAGGCCAAATAGCCTGTGCGAGGGAGTCCAAAGACCCCCGGAGCATATTCGTCTTAATCGTTTGTATATCTTTTACGAGGTCAGCCGGGGTATCCCCTACCAGAGTATGAGGCTCAGGATCAGGACACCAAACAGCAAAATTAGCATGATCCACCACTTCATCACTAATAATATGGTGATTATCTCCGATGGTTTTAATCTGTCGTAGTTCGGCAATCCCGTCTCCATCCTTGTCGATCCGAATATAGTAACAGCCATACCGAATGTCCCAAGCATCCGTAAGATCGCCTTGGTCCAGCCCGCTATTCCGAAATAAGCGGTCCGTGGAGAAATCGTGAATCTTCGCGTCGAGATGCTCGCCCAATTCCTCCAGGGAATACCCCTGCTCGACCAAATGAGACACGTTAATAACTTGGTCGTGGCCGATCAGCGGCGCATTTTCCACGTCTTTGGCCTTCCGAGATATCCGGAACTCCTCCAACGGCACCGACTCGACTTTCGTAAGGGGCTGGGACTTCGTGAAGCGCACCCGAAGGGTCTTAAGGATACCGGGATATTGCGGATCCATCTCCTTATCCAGCACTTGGATGCTCGGATTTTCTTGGATCAGGAACTGTACTTGATCCATGGTCAGATTGGAGAATTCCTGCTCCGTAACATGATCCACTTTGTCTGTGTACCATGTCACGACACCCGTCTTGCACCGTAGGGCGTCCTTGATAATATCGTGGATAATTAGGAACCCGTCGTTATCCTCCCAAAGGATATAATTGAGATAGTCCGTGCACTGCTTGGCCATTTCCTCCTGGCCTTGGCTATTCGGCGCGCAATTCACGATGCGCTCGGATGAGGTGAAAATGCGCATCAAGGATGGTAAGATAGCCATAACGGTATCCCGGAAATCGGTCGACACCGCCGACGACTTTCCTTCCCCCTCCTGCTCGGGGTATTCACCGTAGAAGAAGTGCAAATTTTCGTCTCGATCCGGAGCGAGGACGCTCTCCTCAAAGCTCTTGGCGTCGTCGATCATCGCCCGAACAGTCGCGGCATATACGCTTTCGTCCCCCTCCGCGCTCTCGGTGGGTTCGTCGGCATAGGCACCAACATCGGTACCTCCGAATATCCGCTCCAGTTCTTGCGGATCGGCCAATGTACCCGCAATGCCTTGTCCTGGGGTTACGACGTTCATCTGTACCTCCTAGGAACACCATTACTGGTGCGTCTGAGATTTCGTCTTAGCGCTCCAGCCCCAATTCCCACCACATTGGTGCCGCCGACCATGTGCATAATCATGCCCATCGCGACAGACCCTATTCGCATGGCGTCTGCGGGATGCGAGGCCCAATTGTGGAGCGGTTTCCCCGTCCCCGTCTTGTGGTAGTTGCGGAGCGCCATGATTCCGGCCTCGCAGCGTACCTTGTCGAACCACATTGTTCGGATTGCGGCGCGCGTAGCCAATATCCCGTCCTCAACTTTGTGGTCAGGACAAACAAACACTCCAGGTAGCATGTTGTCCAATACTTCTTTTCGTGCCACCCCGGTTCCAAGTTCACGAGCTTTAATATCGTGAGGAAGTATATGGCAACCATAGGAATAAGGCTTTGATTTAATCTGAGCCACATAATGATCTAGGCCCTTGCCCGTATTCTGGTATAGATCGATCACATGAATTTCCCTGCCGCAACGCTGATAGAACCATATGACAGTTTCATCATCGATACCCAAATCCCAGGCCGTAAATACGAGCGCGTTCGGATCGTACGGGACCCCAGTAATCTGCCCCGCCATCTGGATATCGTTCATTACTTCGCCGTAATAGCTGCCTTCGATCGGCGCGTCGAAGCTGCACATCATTTCGCGGGCGAACTCGTCCGCCGTCATATCCTTCCGCATTTCCGCTACTTCGAGCGGATCCAGCGCGTCGGTCTGATCGACGGGTATGCTGAATATCTCCCAACCGCTATTTTCCTGCTCGGCGCGCTTTTTCAAATCGTGGAAATGGTCGTCGCCGTTGGACGTTCCCGAAATTACGGCCCATCCTTGATAATCTGCCAAACAAGGACGAATAACACTCCCCAACATAGTAGGATTAAGAAGAGGATACTCATCAGCGACCACTCCATCGAAGTACAAGCCCCTCATCCTTTCATAAGCTGCACTTCCGCCGTATAGGTTTATCATAGCCCCATTGGGTAGTATAATTTGTAAGTCCCCTTCTGTAACTTTCACCTTTGGTAGGACCGAAGTGTAGTGTTTGAAATACCCCCAAACTAGGTCCTTGGCCTGCGCAAAGGTAGGACCAATGTACCCATAACGGGGTGGTGGAAACGTGCGCTGATTCTCTAGGGCCTTTCGGATTATCTGATTGCATAGCGCGACCGTCTTTCCGGCTCGCCGATGCGCCACGGCGAATATCCACCTTTTATCTGAGTTGTGCAGCGCTTTAAAGTGCTCCCTTGGCACATACGGGATAGTTATCCTCGGAACTTCCTCTTCTCGGGAAGCGGTTTGTATCATGGTTTTGGTGTGGTCACCAATTTCACCGCCCACATTGCTGCTTCTTCGTAGGCAGTCTGGGCCAGCGCAGCTAAGCGCGGGTCCATATGCTTGTGTTCCTCACACAGATCGATCAGATCGGCGGAATATCTTTTAATTTTGTCTACCATATTATCCTGGGATGGGTTGAAACTCTCGCGAACACGCACCGCTCCGATGCTTCCCCACCTGTCCGAACCCTCAGGCTGCGCTTGACTCATCGATTACTTCTCCTTCAATCTCTTTAGGTTCATTCCCAAAGGATGTTCCATCCGCCCATTGGACGACAATCGTTCCACCCGGCGAGTTCTTCACGTTCACGTTGGGGCCTCCGGTACCCCATCCGCGATGCTTCCCGATATTCGTTAGAACGAATCTGCTCATCGTGTCGCGCCGAGAAGGGTCTTGTTCATCTTGCAATGCGTCAAGTACATTCGCTTCCGCTATATCCACCACCCGGTCGGCTGCTTCTTGCATTTCCGAGGATAGATACGGCGATTTCTTTACAAAATTTCTTAACCGAATGCTAGTTATTTTAAGTAGCTTAGCCGCCTGGGTTATATTCCCTGCGGCCATCCAAATAGCAGTCCGACATTCTTCCGGGTCCAGCGGAAGTTCTGGTGGCCTCTCCGAATATGGCATAGTCGGCAAGGCCACCAGGTCATTTGGGATGTTATCCCTGTCGTCCACTTAGGCCGTTACGGGCTGGTTAATTACGCCGCCGCCAGCGGGTTGACGGTATTGCTGGCCCTTCTGCCGGTCCTCTTTCGGCACCGGGTTGCGGAGCCGCATGCCCTCATCCCAAAGGGATGGCTCCGGATTCATGAAACGTGTAATGGGTGCCCCAGATGGGGTTACCACATCGTCCCACGCCGCCTTCGGTGATACGTACACTCTCGCGACTACTTCGTCCTGGTCCGGGATGTCTCGCTTGGCCGGTCCTTCGGGTGTTCCCTCTTCGCTGAGGTCGACCCATCCCAATTCACCGGGCATAAGATCGCCAGCGAATTCCTTAATTTCCTCCGGCTTGAACATCCGGTCACCACGAGGATCTTGGGTGGGAAGTGCCTCGCCTTGCGTCGCCGAATAGGTGCTCACCTTCCCGGTGGAACCCTTCGGCTTGGACTGTTGCTGGCCGGGTTGTTGCTGGCGCTTAGTTTCTTCCTCGCGCTTTTTCTGCTCTTCTTGCTGTTTGCGCTGCTCTTCCTGCTGCTTCTTGGCGCGCTCCTCGTTGTCTTTACGAGTCTGCTCCATTTCCTTCTGTTGCTGCTCGGGTGTCTTGTCAGCCATAACGAATTCTCCCTAGAGAGGGTTAAGTGTGCACACATTTATACTACCACGCGGGCGGGCGCGTGTCAAGATAACCGAATACTATATACTACCGGTCCGAACGGTGCCGAATAGTATTTTCTCGGGAATCCGACTCGTCGAATCCAGTTGGTTTAGGCGCGGATTTGTACATCTGGTCATAGTCGGCGCGCTTGTCCACGTTGGATGTCATATGGTCTGTAATAGGCGCACCAGTAGAAGTTATAAGTGCATCTTCGTCGCCCAATGGGATCTTAGGGTTAGCCAAAACATGACAGGCAGGCTGCTCGGACCCTTCCGTCGGGGGATTGGGGTGAGCGGGGCCAATAGGGGTCCCAGCTTCATCCAATGGCAGCCAACCATAGGCACCCGGCCAAAGCTTGCCAATATAATGATCATACGGTCCAGCCATTTGCGCACTCCGTTGAAATGATTGGGGAGTATAGCACAGCGAATGGGGAGGTGTCAAGTGACGTGCAGGTATACGCGCGCTTCGAGGCGTTCAGCGTCGAAACGGGTCCCCGCTTACAACCTTCGGTTGTAAGCGGGTTTGGGGGGTTCAACCGCGAGTTGTAGGAACGCGGTCCTAGTTGTAGGACGAAGGTCCTATCTCGGTTGGCACGGCGCTTGCAGGATACAACTTAGGACTCTGGTCCTACAATCGGGTCGTGTACAACTGTCGGTTGCTGGACAGCGCGATCGCGGCGTGGTATTGTTGCGCATGGGACGAGGCGACTGCCCCGAGGGGGCGGCCCGTCCCGAGGAGAGAACGACAATGGCGAAGCGAAACAAGGCGGCAGAGGCGATCGTGGTCGAAGAGGCGATCGCGCAGGCAGAAGCCCCAGCGGCACCGGTCGAAGTCCACGCGGAAGTCCAAGCGGACAACGCCAAGGCGAACTCGGTCGTGAAGACCGCATACAAGAAGCGATATGCGGAGCGCGCGGCGGGTGCCGGTCTGAAGCGGAAGGCGGCGCAGCGGAGCGCGTGGGACTGGCTGGCGCAGAACATCGCCGGCGAATGCCTCGACGACAAGGACCGGATCTCGATCGAGCGGTTCTTGGCCCTGCTGGACGCGAATGGCGTGGACCACTCCCGCTGGACGAACCGCAACAAGGGCTGGGAAGGCAGGCTCCGAATGACCGGTCGCCTCGCCCTCCAGCGGGTCGTGGCGGAAGCGATGCTCCTGAAGACGGCGGACGGCGAAGAGATCGAAGCGCCCGCCGAGTGGGTGGCGAAATACGCCCACTAACGAAGACGGGGCGGGCCTCGCGGCCCGCCCTTTTTCGTACGCCACAAGGCGAAACGTTTCGCCCGAGCACGAAAAAACCCCCGGCGTGGAAGCGCCGGGGGTGGAAGACTATCGAGAAGCTATGAGCGCCGCACGAAACGGTGCCAGAAGGCGATCCCGCTTCACCATCGAAATCGCCCCGTCGAAGTACGCACGCCAGATTTCAGCGACAGCAAGAAAATCGTACATTTCGCTCTCCATTGTTGACGCGCCAGTGTAACACGACGCGCAGCGCTCGTCAAGTTGTGCTTCGATATTCATGAACACGAAACGCCTCGCTGCGACGAAAAGCTTCGCACTAGAAGTAGCGAAAAATACCTTGACAGCCGCGCCGCGCATGGTCTGTCAAGTATAGCTTCGTGGTTCGCCGCGCGAGGCGCTTCGCATTATGCGAGCTAAACGCTTCGCAGCGTAAGCCAAAGCCCGAACGTCCTCGGGCCATACGCATAGCCTCTTCCTACCACTGTTTCCTAGCAGGCAGCGGCCCCGAATCGTTCCCCCTTTTTTACACACACCTCCCTTATTGTGCCCCTCCCTTTTTCCCCACATGTAAAAACTCCCCCCCCACAGGGTAGTAAAGAGTGGTAGGAAGAGATTGAGGGGCTGCTGCGTATTCCAAGTCCGCCATCGAAAATTGGCTTGACAGCGCCGCGCCCCCGTGTTATAATTGGCCCACGGTCCGAATCCGCGGACCCGAACGGAGCACGAACAATGAAACTGACTAAGCAAGAATGTCGCGAAATAGCGGACTTTCTCGACCTCCTTCACGACCTCTATAAGGCCAAGAAAAACCACAGCCCCGCCATTCTCGCCCACATAAAGCGTATGGAACAAAAGCTCGAAGAGGGGTGCCTTCCATGACAGAACCAGCGAATGTGGATTTCGGTTGGCTTCAAGTGAACGAGGCCACCGACAAGGACGGCTTCTATCTGCAGGACAGCCCAGAACTCCGCGAAATCGAGCGCGCCGCTCTCAAAGCTTTGGGCGCACCCGACACAGACGAAATCGAGTTCGTTTCGATCCAGCCCGAGGACCGGGACAGCGCAATGGTCGAAGCCCGAGTAACCCCAGCATTCGCCGCGTGGGCCAAGGCCCACCAAGAAACCGGCGAAGAATGCAGCCAGGACGAGAACGGCAATTCCAACCTCGTCTTCTACACCGCAGAGTTCGAAATCGGCAAAGGCAAAGAATGGGGGACAGGAGAATGAGCGAATACGAACCAGTCAAGCTCTTGGTCATCAACCGCGCGGCGCTTACAGTATCCCACGCGGGGACTATCGAAGAGGCCGACAGGCTATCTTCCTCTGATGCTTTGGGTGTCGAAGCGATCGCGTGGGCGCTTGAGGAGTTCTCCCGCTGCGACGGCAACGACTTCACCATCATCCCCGAAGAATGGAACGAAAAAGAATAATATAACACACGAAAAAGCCCGCCCCGGCTGTTACGCCTGGGCGGGCTGCTTTATATTTGGGTTACGCTTTGGTCTTGAAGCGCTCGATGAAGTCAGCCGGGGCATTCACATGGTCGCCATTCAGCATTACCAGTATCCCCGCGTCGGCCACCACCTTCTGCAGCGCGACCCGCCCGGTCATTCTGAATCGCCCTTCCCACCCTTTGTTCCGATTGGTCCACCGCGAATGATCTACACCATTCGCTTCAAGGAGAGCCGTAAAATCGCCTATTCGGATCTTGTGCTTCTCGTCCAGACAGACCGAAGCGATCTGCTGGGAAAGCCAATCCCAATTCGAACGCTTGGCTGCCTTGCCTGGTATTCTATTGGCCCGCGCATTCGCAAGGTACTTATCCTTGAACTTCGCAGCCACCACCGAGTTATTCTGCTTATTGTCCTCTTCCACCTCAGCGATGGCGGCCTCTTCGTCGCCTTGATTAGCGATAAGGGCGGATTCGGGTACGTCCGCGCCTTCTTCCGGTTCTTCGTCCACCACGATCGTTTGTGCGGGTTCGTGTATCAATTCAGCTGCGTTGGGATTTGTAAGTGGGGACGCCATCTCCTTCAGGTACGATTCGCTCTCTGCCTTGCTCATCTTCTTGCGCTTAGCCATTCTAGTCTCCATTTGGCTCCGTGGATCGGGCCATGCACTAATTAAAGCACACCAACTCAGCTGTGTCAATTGGATTTCGATGTTCCGACCCTATAAACGAGCCTTCGCTCCGGAATACCGAAATATACCTTGACAACAAGCACCACGCCGTGCTACCATGCTCACAGCCGCGCTATATGCGGTGAGAATGGAGAGAATAATGCAAAAGGACCTTAAGGCAATCAACGATCTGGTTTACTGGATCGGTTACGGTATATTTGGCTTGATCGGTGCGGCGTTCGTCATCACCTGCATTTATTGGGTGGTCGCCCATTGGCAAGCATCTGCGGTGGGTGCACTTACGCTGGCGGCCCTTGTGCTGGCGTCTCAATGGGAGGAAGGCTGATGGGTTATGCACTAGCGTTCAGCGGCTGCGTCAGTTGTAAACGTGTGTTTGGTTACAATCCACACAAAGTGCCGAGTATACGCGTAAATGGCGTGCGTGAACCAGTATGCCGACAGTGTATCGAACTGGCGAATCCCCAGCGCAAGGCAGCGGGGCTGCCCGAGTTTACTATCAACCCCGACGCCTACGAAGCTATAGACGAGAACGAACTATGAAGGTGAAGGCAGACTACCAAGCCGAGGACGAGTTCCTCAGATTCGATCAGTATTCAGTTGTGTACCGCCACGATGAGTTCCACGTGGAGCAGATACTAAAGGACCTCGACCTGATGGCAGCTTCCATCATGGCCGGGGTTGAGGAAGACGACTTCATTCAGTCCGTGGCGAACACGGGCTGGTGTGGAACGCGGCCCGAATGGGTGGGCTGGTTGCCAATCGTAACAGTACCGCGCGGGGCCATTCTGGCCCTCGATCAATTGGGGTTCATGCTCGAATCCCTCGAAGCAGGCAAGGCGTAGGACCCGCATCCTGCGCTAAGCCGCCCGGTGGGGAAGTTCTCTCCGTTCGACCCCACCGGGTCTATTATTTGGGATATAAATGAGATACATAATCTACTCAACCGTAGCCCGCATTGAAAGACGTAGTAGTAAAGTATGGTTAAAAGGTATGGGCGAACATGCTACATTTCGTGAGGAAGACTTAGGCTGGTATGTTTTGTTGCGTGGTTCGTACGAGGCTTTGCATGTTGGATATGAAGAACCAACGTGGAAGGTGGGCGAAAAGGTGAAAATCACACTAGAAAGGACCAAAGATGACTGAAGAACAAGCATCGACTATTGAAGAGATTGAGAAGGAAGTGCAGAACGCTGTCAATCGCGCGACCGCTAATAAAGACGCTTCGTCCGCGCAAGCAATGGCAGTCGCGGACCAGATGATTCATCGTGCTTCAGCCGCTTTGGCTGACGTGCATTCGCATGCGATGGCGCGGATAGTTGGAATGCGCGACCAACTTGACGAATTGGAGAAAGCAATAATCGAAGCGCGCGAACGATCCGAACACCACATGCAACGCTTTATGCAGTTGGTGACAGATGGTGAAGAGTCCGTCCGTTCAATGGAAAAGGCAGTTGCACGGATTGGTGAACACGTTATCAGCCGATAGCTTGTAAACACTATTGACCGTATCCCCCCGTCGTGCTATACTACAATGTGGATCAACCACATGGAGACGAACATGCGCTATCAATTGGCTCGACACTGGTCAGTGACAAGTGACGCGGACGGCAACGTCCACGTTACGCGTCCCGGCATGACGGGGAAGATACAGTCACACAACGTGGGTAGCGAATACTCCCCATTCGCTGTCGCGGTCTGGCTTAAGCTGCGAATGGATCGCCAGCCGTGCAAGCTGGTGCAAGAGGAATTCCCGGAAATGAGCGCGAGCGATCGGGAATTCTTACTGACGGGAATCACCCCGTCCGAGTGGAACGAGACATTCAAAGGGGAGGACGACTAATGAACATTCACGAGCACACATTCGACGCCAAGACTGAGGCGGTGATTGAGAAGGTGCGCAAGCTGATGGCGTTGGCGAACGGCAACGATAACGAGCACCAAGCCGAAGCCGCAGCGAACAAGGCGAGGGAACTGCTCGAGGCTTACAACCTCGACATGGCGTCCATCAATAAGGACACCAAATCGTTCACCCCACGTCAGGATCAGAAGCACCGAGGCGGGCTGTATAAGTGGCAGCGCGACCTCTGGAACATGGTGGCGATCCTAAACTTCTGTAAGTACTCGTACTATCGCGGACTCACAGCTGGTTCCACCTACGAGCATCGTCTGATCGGTTCCAAGGCCAACGTGATCGGAGCAACGATCATGGCTCAATACCTTCAAGATACCGTGGACCGGCTGGCTAAGGATTGGGTGAAGGCCAATCGGCCAGGCAGTTCGGTGTTTATCAAGGAGGCCATCGCCTACCGGGAAGGGGTGGCGGAGCGATTGGGAACGCGGCTTTGGCAACTCCGCGAGGAGCACTTGAAAGAGGAGCGCGCTAAGCGCGATGCCGAGCGCGCCCGTAATAAGGCACAGGGCGTCAATACCGAGAACGCTCTGACCATCATGGACGTAATATCTAGTGAGGAGGACTTCAACGCCGACCACGCCTACGGTTACGAGCCGGGAACGACAGCCCGGCGTCGTAAAGAGCGCGAACTCCGCGAGGAGGCAGCGCAACGGGAAGCAGACGCCCTGTTAGCTAAACAAGCCGAATGGGACGCCGCTCATCCCGAGGAAGCAGCCAAGCGCAAGGAGCGGGAGCGCAAGGAGTACGACGCTCGAATGAAGGAGGCGTTCGAGAAGATGAGGCGCGCTCGCCCCCGTCAGAAAACCCCCGAGGAGGAACGCCGCTCGCTCCATTCCTTCCGCGAGGGGTACAGCAAGGGAGCTGAAGTCTCCCTCGACCGGCAAATGGACCAGAAGACAACACGGAGGATTGAATGAGGGTAAACGGCGACGACAAGGTAGTCAACGTATTACAATACATGGCTGCTGATATGAAGGCCATCATTGAAAAAATGGTAGCTTTGGCCGGGATGAATGGGGAATCCACGGTTGATCAACTGCTTGACAAGTATCCCATCAGCGAAGTAACAAGGGAGGAGCGCATCGCGCTCCTTTCTCTTGCCTTTACGAACGATAATAAATTCGCGCCAAAATTGGACTTCAAGCGGCGGTGTGAAATTCTCGCATTGGTCCGCTTAGGTATTACTCGCGACGTGATAGCTGAAATCTACGCCGTGGATAGGAGAACAGTAACTCACATAGCGAATCCAATCTCGCCCCACTACAAGACAGTTAAGCGGGAGTGGGATCGCTTGGGTGCAGCTAAGTTCCAAGAACTGTACTTGGAGGAAGAGACGCTTAACCGGGCTTTGGCTTACCGCGCTACTAAGCAGAAGATAAAGCCGGTCAATAACATGTACGCCAATGGAAAGATGGGCATTCACAACGTGCGTGGCCCAATGTGTTCGTACGACCACAGGGTGGCCATTGGCTGGCGCGAAGTAGACGAGAAAATTCACATCGCGGGCTGGTATTACCGTGATTTGGATGGCGATAACCCGGATGATTGGTTCTGCTGCAACGACGAGTCGCTTAAGACCAGCGCGGCGTGTTACGCCGCTATGATTGACGACATTACTGACAAGATGCTAGGAAGTGCACCTTGACAGGATCACCGTGATGTGCTAAACTACACACGAACAGGGAGGACCGAATGAAGGAGGTTCCTAAGGACGGAGCATTGGCATACAAGCAAGGCGTTATGGCAGGTGACTGCCCATTCGAAGAGGGTACCATCGCGTTCAACGTTTGGAACGAGGATTGGGATCGAGCAGCCGACGAAGAGACTAACAAGCCGCCGACGGTGAATAAGGTTGGCTCGGTGGTCACGAACAGATACCGTGCTGTCTACAGTGAATTTGGTCATCCCACCCATTGTGGGGATGAATTGGCTGTCCTGCTAAACAACCTGTGTTTGAATAAGGCTGGTGTGAACATAGAGCTATTCGAGGCGATATGCCGCGCCAACGACGTAAACCTGGTGCGGTACGACCGAACACACAAGGGATGGCAAGGCCGCCTGAGGATGACCGGCAGAAACTTGCTGGCCAAGCGCGTGCGTGAAAATGGTGGCTACCTTAAAATGCCCGATGGAGACGATTACAAGCTCAGCCGGGATTGGATGGAGCAAGCTGAAATAAAATACAAGCCTAAGGCACCTGCCGCGCCATAGGGACCTACCGCTGCCGCCGCGTACTGTACGCCTGACCCGGCGTATGGGGTCCGGTGCGCTGCCCCCACCCCCCGGCTATAGCTATAGCTGGGGCCTACCCAGCCGCTGGCGTATCCTACGCCGGGGCCACACAAGGAGACTACTATGAAGAAGCTGTCTGCCGAGGATAACAACGAGCTTGAGAACTATATAACTGAGCTAAACGACCATGCATCCAAAATCGAAACCCGCATGCACGAAGCCAATGAGAAGATTGTTGATCTGAATGACGAAATTCAGGCGTACAACAACATACTCACCAACGTCAAAGCCTTCCAGGCCAAGATTACGGACAAGATGGATGAATACGTTGATAATAAAGACGAGGAGTGGGGGGAGACTGAAGAGGGCAGCGAGTACGAAGAGTGGCGCGAGAATTGGAAATCGTTTGATCCTCACCCGCTCGACTTGATCGACGATATAAACGTCGATGAAGCCCGCCATCCGAATGAGCTTGATGAGCTGGGTGATTCCCCCTGAACATCGCTTAAATACTTGACGGCGGCACCCCGCCGTGGTATACTGCTATCTGCCCCTGACAAGCTGCGACGAGGATAAAGGCTGGCCAGCCTCCTCGTTGCAGTGGGGCAAATGGGGGTGTATGGATGGAGCACATCAAGGGTGGGTTTACGTTTAACCAAGCAGACGAACTAACAATAAACCAGCAGCGATCAATAACAGCCCAAATAAATAATAATTTTATACAAGTCGGCGCTGTCTTCTTGCAAATGTCCGGCAAGAATCCATTTACCAGCGATTGGCACAAGAAGAAATTTCGCGACACCAATCTGCAGGAATGGATTGACAACCCCGATCTTAGGGTGCTCAATCTAGGCTTTAATCTCCAATTCGGCTGGCTCGACGTAGATATAGACGCCGAAGACCCGCGCTATAACCATTGTATCACCAAGGCGTTCAAGTACCTAGGCATCGATACTAGGTTCTCATTTGGGCGGCTGTCTAAAGGTGTTCCGTCCCACATAATGGTCCAGCTGGGCGAAAATGACCTAGCCAACTACGATATGATGAAGGAGTTTGAGCCTAATGAATTCAAGATGGGCGGGAAAAGGTTTAAATGCGAGCTTCGATCAATGGGTCCAGTTCCGCCAGAGGCACAAAATACTATCAAAGAAGCGCGCCAAACCGTCATGCCCGGAAGTATCTATATACATAAGGCAAAACAGGGCGAGTATGACATTTCTGTATGGTATACGCCGGATGGAAAAGCCGCGATTTCAGTTGGTGAAATTGCAGCGACCACGCCCCGCAAGACCGAGTTCTCGTCGCTGATTACTGGCATCGCTTTTGGCACTTTCCTCTACGTGCTGCAACCTCATTGGAACGAAGGTGGGAGGCAGACACTAGCGATAAAGGTGGCTGGTTGGCTTGCTCGCTTAGTGCGCGAAAGCAAGGGTATCAACGAGAATGAGGGCATATCGCGAGGTACTTACTGCCCCGTGGGATCAGCCGAAATAGCAGAGTCAATGATAGACTTCCTATGCGTTGAGTTAGGCGATCGTGAAGCTTTCATGCGGAAGCGAGTCTTCCGTGACGCCATAAAGAAATTGGAGAACAACCCAGATGCCAAAATCCCAGGATGGCCCGCCCTTGAGTCCGACATTGGAACCGAATCAATGCTCGCACTCCGCACCGTATTCATGCCGGGCGTTGACGTTTCGCCTCTCACGAAAATGGCCGATCGTTACATATACGACGAGACGGACGATAAGTATATCGATAGAGATAGATTCTATACCATGTCGGGCTTCGTTCATGATGGGTCTGAATTGGATCGAAGGCACCGTAACGATCTTATGGAGGTCGCGGGCAAGATGAAGCCCGTGTTCAAGCTGTTTGAGTCATCCCCGCTGCGAAGGCGAGTCGGTGGCAGGGACTTATACCCCGATTTCAACCCAGGATCTATATTTCGCCTTACCCGTGCGGGCAACACAATAAACGATGACCAGGATTCTGAGCCGGGAACGATGACCGTGTTCAACACGTGGCGCGGCTGGCCGATACTACCGACAAAGAATCCTGATCCAGCGATGATCGAAAAGTGTAACCTAATGCTGGACGAGTTACTTGTATACCTCACCCAAAACAACCACAAGCAAGCGGACTGGATAAGACAATGGATAGCATGGACCGTACAGTTTCCTGGTCAGAAACAGCAGATTGCTCCTGTTCTAGTTGGTGGTCAAGGAGTGGGCAAGTCATTCTTCGGCAACGTATTCTTAGAGCAGTTGTTTCAGAATCAGTGGGGTTCAGCATCACCGAAAATTCTAGAGGGTGCTTTTTCTGTGGAGCCGTTTATTAACAAGATGTTCGTGTTCATAGATGAGGCCAAGTTCTATTCTGAAGCCAGCACCGACGAGATTAAGAAGCTGATCCGTGCCGATCGATTGGGCGGGGCTGAGAAATTCCAATCTGCACGAACCTACCGCATATTTGCTCGCGTCGTGTTTGCCTCCAACAAATTCGACATGAACATCGGCCAACAAAACATGCAAGACCGCGCATTGTTCTACATCAAAACATATGATAAGGATTACCTTAGCAAGACCGACACTGAATTTAAATTGTGGACCGGTACTCTAAAGCCGTTCTTTGATGAGTTTAACACATTTATCCACCGCATGGATGTTAAGGAACATTACATGCACATATTCAATACGATGAAAGTTAATCGCCATGATGTTGAAAATACCACCCTATCATCGGGGTCAGATAGTCATATCGTTGAGTCTAATATGTCCTATCCACGACGAATTGCTAAGGCTATCATTGAAGAAGGCCGGATTTGGGAGGATTTGGATTTATCCGCCCCATTCACTACAGCGGAGTTCAACAAACGGGTGGCTGACACGTGCGAATCTATGCGAATTAGGTTCGTTCAACCTCGGCATGTGTTTGATGAGTTCGTCAGTGCCGGATTAATTGAAGCGTGGACTCAGAATTCGGTTAAATATTGGCGATTTAAGCACAAGATTGCCACCCTAACCGAACAGTACGGCTTAGCAATAGGTGTGAAGCTTGAGTCGCGGTACGAATTCACCGAAGATGACTTCGGCATCAACAAATCCGAATTTATAGGCGCGAAGCCCTGGCGCGGCATGGTCGGAAGGTTTAGAAATGGGATATAATGTTCAAGGGGGACTTGACAGCAAGTATCGGTCTGTGGTAGGGTCGCGGTACGGGATGGTCCCGAACGAAGGAGTAAGTAATGAGTGATACGACACAGGCTACCCCGAGTACGGAAGCGAAGACCACAAAGTCCATCGTTCCTTCCAAGTATTCGGGCCGATACAAGAACGGCGGCGATGACCCGCTCGCGCAGTTCATCAAGGGCCAGTGCGTCGAAGCTGGTGCGTTCGTCTTCGAAAAGTTCTTCCAGCTGTGCTTGAAGAACGGCGTTGCCCAGGAGAAGGTTGAGCACTACCGGAACCAGGTGACCGGGAAGCGCCATGGTGCGGAAGGTCGTGCTCGCATGACCCTGCGCAATATGCTGGCGACGTTCGTTCGCAAGAACGGCAAGGCGACCGGCCTCGACGGCACGGAAACTGAAATCAACCTCCCGAAGCCCGCGCTTACTGGCGCGGCCAAGGCGGCGGCTGATAAGCAGGACGCTGCGTAACAAGATAGAGGAACCTACCCCCAACACCCCTGCCTCTATCTTCGTGGGACCCACCGGGACTCTTCGCCCCCGGTGGGTCTTCACGTATTTGAAAGGATACTTGACAGCAGGTACCGGGGTGTGCTACGCTTGGCGCGTACGTACGTTGCAATCCCGCAACTTAGGAGAACTACTATGAGGAAGCTACTGCTGGCTTCGACGATGCTACTTGCGCTTGCCAGCGGCGCGAATGCAACTATCATCCTCGACACGACTGGGCAAGGTGGTACTGGTAACAACGTCATCTTCAGTTCTATCTTCGACAACAGACTGATTCTCGGTCGCCTTAACGGCCAGAACGATGAGGTCGTCCGATTTCGCGACCTTACTCCTACCCAAGACCCAAATGCTCCATTCACAGGGGCGCAGAACGGCAACGACATCAAGATCTTCAATACAGCTGATCTTGATATCACTGTGTTCAACAGCACCAATCTCGTTCAGCTTGGCGTCACGAGGGACATTTTCTCCATTAAGGGAACTGGCACCTTGTTTCTCCGTGCGACAGCATTGGAAGCTGACGGCACTTTCCAAGACTTCAACTTCAGCCAGGTACTCGCTAGCGGACAGAACGGATTCGATCTTCGGGCTATCGACGGTGAGCGAATCTGGGACGTTGACCTTAGGGTTGTGGGTGGCAGCATCACTGACTTCGAACACTTCCGAATCGACGTTGCTCCCTCTGTTGCAGTCCCCGGCCCAATTGCTGGTGCCGGTATTCCTGGTCTGGTTGCTGCTTGCATGGCCATGTTCGGTCTGCATCGTCGTCGCCGCAATCGATCCCTGTAACACGGCAGTTCACTATCCCCTGACCGTGTGAAAACCGGGCGCAGTTAGTATCCCTCTCTGCGTCCGGCGAATTTCAATCCCTGAAGATCAAAGATATCTTGACAGCCGCATGGCGGCATGCTACACTATCTCTACGGCACCGATCATGGGCCGGAACAGCGAGTGTAGACCATGCAGCTAGAAACTGTGTTGAGGCTATCCAAAGTGTGTGAAGACCTGTCCAAGCTGGCAGGGACTATTCGTGACGAGACTAACGAGGCAGTTGCCACCAATGATCACGTAACGGTGATCAAGCACTACGACAAACTCAGACAGGCAACTGCTCTGATTAAGGAATCCCGTGAAGCACTCGAACAAATCGAGATGAAGCTGTCGCGGGACCAAGTGCCTGATGTAATGAGGGCACACAACATCCGTAACGTCACCATCGAAGGCGTGGGCCGGGTCACTCTCGGAACGCGCTGGTCTGCTTCTATGCCCGACAAAGAAGCCGGGTTTGAGTGGCTCCGTGCGAACAATCACGGGGGCGTGATACAAGAAACCGTCAATGCCCAGACCCTCGGCGCGCTAGCCAAGGAGCTAAATGCGGAAGGGTCCGACCTCCCGCAGCCAACGTTCACAACGAACATCATGACATACACAAGCATCACAAAGGTGAAGTAATGGCGAACGAGATAGATAAGGCCAATGGGAGCCTACCGGCTCACTTGGCGCAGTACGAGAAGGCCAAGATCGGTAACGTAGATTCCTCCGATCGCATCATACCAAGAATCAAGCTGATGCAGGCAATTTCGCCTGAGTTGGTTGATTTCCCGGAGGCCAAAGCTGGTCAGTTCTGGCACACCATCGCGCAGCAGAACCTCGGTCCCACACTTAAGGGCGTTCCCATCGTCATCAGCAAATCTTACGTGCTTTGGGCACCAAGGAATGACGACCGGGGCATTCTCGCCCGCGCAATGGACGGCATCCATTGGAATCCGGCCAACGCTGAGTTCAGCGTCAAGCCCAAAGGGTCACCTAATACGGTGACTTACCACACCAAGAACACAGTGGCCGAATCCAGATTGGACCAATTCGGCACATCTATTCCAGGGGACCCCAATTCGCCCCCTGCGGCGAGCCTCACATATAATATGATGTGGTACTTGCCGGATTTCCCGGACCTAAGTCCCTCCATCGTTATCAACACTCGGTCCAGCGTGAAGCCGATGCAGCAGTTGCTGTCTAGGATCGACGCTAAGCCCGCGCCCCATTACGTGCAGATGTACACTATCGGGTCGGTCCAGCAGAAGGGAGCTGAGGGGCCATACTTCAACTTTACTTATACGGGGGCCGGATTCGCCGACGAAGAGACAGCGGCGATATGCTCCGATATGTACGAGCGGTTCAGTAAGGGTGGCTGGATCGCCAACGACGAAGTGGAGGACATCCCTGACAAGCCAGTATTCGATAATACCACCGCTGGCAAGGGAATGGGCGATAAAACACCATACTAAGGCACTTAGGGCGGGCGCAAATGCCTGCCTCCTTTTTCGGGGAATTCATGAAGCAACTTATCGATCCGCAGCTGATGTTATACATCGTCAAGTGCTGCAACAATACCATAGCATTCGATACAGAAACCACCGGCATCACTGTAAAGGATCAAGTATGCGGTTGGGTAATCACGAATGATGAGTTCTCAGTCTATGTTCCAGTAAGACATGAAGCAGGGGGAAATATACCAGATGCGACGGGGTTCGAGTTCGAATTGGCCCAGGCTTTCAAAGAGCGGGGAAGATTGGGTTATCGTACTGTTGGCCATAATCTCGGCTTTGACTTACGGATCAGCCTTCGTCATGGTGTTGTACTTCGCAGTCCGCTAGAAGACACGATGATCAATGAGGCGATCATCAGCGATATTACCCAGGGTTACAGTCTGGACGAGTGCTGCCTCCGCCGTACAGTCACGGCTAAGAAGGGCACCGCAATCTATGCCGAATTGGCCCGCAGATTCGGCGGCATCCCCGACCGCAAGCAGATGAAGAACTTTTGGCGTCTGCCAGGGGACTTACCAGCAGTCGTGGATTATGCAACTGGCGATGGTATAAGCACATTAGAGCTATGCCAAGCGCAGCAGAAGATCCTGGATAGTGACGACCTCCGCAAGCCATGGAAGCTGGAGTGCGATCTGCTCCCTTATGTGGCGAGGATACATAATCGGGGACTTAAGATCGACGATGGGTATTCGAGCCGCATCATGGACGATGTAAAGGCGGCGGTTGGCGAGGCCAGCAAGGTATTTGTCCCCGGATTCAACGTTCGGTCCTCCAAGGCGGTCGAGCAGTTGTATCGTATGAATGGTTACACGGATGACAAATTCGCCCGCACCGATGCCGGGGCGTTCTCATTCACCGAGAAATGGCTGGCTACCAATAGCATAGGAAATTCAATTCTAGCAGTTCGCCGCCTAGAAAAGGCCCGCGATAGTTTTATTACCCCGCTGATTGACACCCAAAATATCAATGGGCGTGTCCATCCAATCCTGAACCAGTCCAAGTCGGACGACTATGGAGTTGCAGGTGTCAGATTTTCTTGCTCTGAGCCGAACCTTCAAGCTTTCCCAAAGCGAAACATTGAAGTTGGCCGAGTCGTTAGAAAGCTCGTTGTCCCTGACGAGGGGTTCGTTATTGAAGAAGCTGACGCAAAGCAGCAAGAGCCTAGACTTTTCACTCATTATTCGGGTGACCCCGCACTTATCGAAGGATACCGTAATGGAACTATGGATATCCACGACAGAGCGTCCGAACTCCTGAACTTGGATCGCGACACCGCTAAGCGGATGGCGATGGGGATGCTCACTATGATGAGTCCGCCCACATTGGCTGGCCATATGCAATGGCCGCTTGAACAAGCGCGGGCAGCCCACCGAATGTTTCTAACGGACGCATTTCCCCACATCAAGGTGTTCCAGGACGACGCCGTGCGGGTATTTAAGAGGAGGGGATATGTCAGGACCTTACTCGGGCGCAGAGCCTATTGCGATAATCCCCAATTTGCCTATCGCGCTGTGTCACGCATTATACAGAACGTGGGCGGTGAGCATCTTAAGATATGCCTACTTCGTGCGTGTCAGTACGAGGATGCATACCCCAACGACCTTCAAGTCCTTCTTACTATCCACGACAGTCTGTTATGGCAGCGAAATCCGAACCACGACGTCATGGACCTAATTAGGTCCGTAGAGGGGGTGGCTCAAGAATTAGGGCTTATCGTCCCCATCCCATTCGATGTTGGCTCTGGTTCCGATTGGGCCAGGGCTTCCTACGGCTTCAAATTAGACAGATACGAGGACTAACATGGCGTATCGAGAGGGCGACAAGACAGTAGAATTAGAGGGCCGCATCGAAGTGACGACGGCCAAAGCATACCTAATAGAACCAACCACGGGGAAGAAGAAAGAAGTGTGGCTCCCCAAGTCGCAGACGGTATCCATGACTGAGCCGGATGAAAATGGAAATCGAACATTCGTAGTCACCGAATGGTGGCACGATAAGGCAGAGCTAGATGAGTAAAGCTATCAAATACAAATTCGAATATGACAATTATTCCTGCCACTACAGCACGTGGGAGGAAGCTGCCGATGATGCTGTTAGGTTGGGTGTGGGGCGTTGGCTAAACAGCTACGAATTCCAATTAGACTACCCGGCATCAATAAAGGCGACCCGCAATGAATGAGGCAGACGTAAAGCGAGCTATGGTGAAGTCTGTAAAGGAGAAAGGTGGCTATGCTCGCCGCTTTGAGGATTCCTATGGGGTCGGAATATACGACCTGATAATGATCCCATTTGGGCTGCCTGTATTCATGGCAGAGGTGAAGATGATCAAACATAGCACGTTCGGCCCCACGTTAAGGCAGCACGTGGAGTTAGAGCGTATCAATTACGTTGCATTCGAGACTGGTCATGCGATACCCATAATGATAGGGTACTACGATGGGATATTTTACTTCAGCAAGCCCAATTTGGTAATTATCCCCAAGGACTGCTTCTCAGTAACTACGAGTAAGATGCCGTTCCACGACCAACTAGTTCAATACTATCACTCACGGAGAAAATGATGGCTAAAAAGAAAGTTCCTGCGCCTATGACTCCATTCGCCGAGAGCAAGAAGATGCAGATCAGCGATGAAACGTACCAATCCATGATAGCCCAAGACGTGCTGGGCGAGGCTCTGAACGAGGTAAAGACCAAATCCTCAGTCCACGGCGATACGGTCAATTCGTTCACGATGATATCTGAATTGTGGACAACCTATATTCGTCACACCTCGGTAGTGCGAAATCAGACCATCGTTCTACCGAACGACGTGGCCCAAATGATGGCTATGCTTAAGCTGTCCCGGTCCGTCTACGGAAAGTCCAACGATAACTACGTGGATGGCGCAGGTTACACCGCATTGGCTGCCATGCTCGACCCAGAAAGCGAGGAGTCATGAGCGACGATTATTTCTTCGAGGAAAAAGGCGTCCATTGCGTTGTGGACGGCCAATTCGGCTCCACTGGCAAGGGAGCCTTAACCGCTTGGCTGGCTGATTATTCCATTAGGCACAAGACAGTTAACGACTTCTACGGGTCCATTTACAGCGGCGGACCCAATAGCGGTCATACCTTCTATGTGGGTGATGAGAAGGTGGTACTTAAGCAGCTGCCATCGTTCTCCGTTTACCTGTACTTGAAAGCCAAGATCAAGCTCCCGGTGTACTTATCCGCCGGGGCGATTATTGACCGGGATATCCTCCGCGCAGAGGCCAACCGGTATCCGGGGATACCCATATTCGTGCATCCCAATGCCGCCATAGTCACCGATGAGGATCGGGAGGAGGAATCTAAGGGTTCTATCGCTGCTGTGGCCGGGACTAGAAGCGGCACCGGGGCAGCGCTTATCCGCAAGATTAGGCGCGAACCAACCGCCATTGCTGGCCATTCGCTGGGCAGGATAGCCCCCAATGTGGTGATCCAAAATCACCGAATTAAGCCCGAAGATGGAGCCTACTTCATGGAGGTGTCGCAGGGGTTTAGTCTGGGGATCAATTCTGAATTCTACCCCAAAGTAACCAGCCGGGAATGCACCGTGATGCAAGGGTTAGCCGACGCTAGGATAGCCCCCTCCAAGCTCGCTAAGACATATATGGCCATCCGAACATACCCTATCCGGGTGGGCGATGTGGACGGCCATTCCAGCGGCACTTGGTATCCGGACCAATTCGAGACTAATTGGGACAAGCTGCGGGTCCCAGCCGAATTGACCACGGTTACGCAACGAGTGCGACGTGTCGCTACGTTCTCGATGCAGCAGTTCTATGAAGCTTGCTACGCCAACGATCCGGACGTGGTATTCATCAGCCACATGGACTATCTCAACGCGAAGGCCCAGACCGAATTCGCGGACGACCTAAGTTCAGCGCGATACGGGATGGGCAAGGAATTTACGCTGATGTATGGTTACGGCCCCAAAATCAGCGACGTTAAGCCATATGTGTTGGATGAGTCACAGGAAGAAATGAGGGTGTAATGTCCACTCGTATCGTAGTTCAAGTACCACAGTCTCTTAGCGCTTATCATTCGCTACTGCACGATTTCTTCGAGGGGATGATAATGAAGCTGGCGAAGAATTCCCACAAAGACACCCCCACGAAGGAATCGCTGCCCAAAATAATGGACCTGCTCCGGGAAGAGATACGCGAATTTGAGGAGCAGTTGGCCGAAGATAGGTTCAACGAGAATTCCCTGATCGAATTGATGGATCAGGCCAATTTCGCATTCCTAGCCTATGTCGCGCTACGAATGGAGGGGGTGAAGCATGAAGCGCCAAGTAGTGCTAAATCTGGAAGAGGATGATTGCCTCTGGCTTGAGAAAGTCTATGGTAATACTTGGAAGGAACGAATGGAGCAGCATATCGAGAACGAAGTTAGATTGCGTAGCCGTGACGAAGAACAGTTGCTTAAGATGAGGAAACCATGGGATTACTAGAGGTACAGCGTCAAGCGTTGAAAGCGTCGTATGGGAAGCCAGGGTTTGCTTTCTATATGGAAATGGGTTTGGGAAAGACCCTTACAGCCCTAACCGAATTTCTGGGATTGGTGGAGTACCGCCACGCCACTAGGCTCGTGGTATTCTGCCCCAACAGCTTCAAGACTGGTTGGCGCGAAGAAATCGAAAAACACGGGTTAAAAGTCCACCCGCACATTTTCAATTCCGGTGCTGATTATGAGAATGGCCAGTTCTTGAAGACTGAGTTCAAGTGTCCTCCGGTGCTGATAGTGAACTACGAAGCCATCCGCAAGGAGACGACGCAGGAGTATATACAGAAGTTCATAGCTGGCAAGCGTTGTATGTTGGTTATTGACGAATCCATCCAAATCAAGACCTACAACAGTCAACAGACCAAAGCGGCGCTCAAGCTAGCCAGCCAATTCGCTTATAGCCGTATCTTATCCGGGAAGCCCGTGACCCAAGGCCCTCATGACCTTTGGGCGCAGATGCGAGCAATTGGTGCCATAGAAACCAAATATTTCCCGTTCAAAACCACATTCTGTCGGATGGGCGGATTTAAGGGTAAGAAAGTGGTGGGTGCCCAAAATGAAGAGTTGCTCGCCGCAACTATCGATAAGTACATATTTCGTGCCTCCAAAGTCGATTGGACTGACCTCCCCGAGAAGATGTATACTTCCAGGCAGTATCAGTTGACTCCCAAATTGGCGTCCATGTATAGAAGTATGGAGGAGGATTTCGTCCTCTGGTTGGAAGAGGGCATTGTAACCGTCGATGCTTTCATTACTAAATATATAAAGCTCGCCCAAATCCAGTCTGGATTTATCATTAAGGAGGACTCCACTGTACAAGAATTGGTGGCTCCGGAGGAGAACCCCCGGTTTACCTTGGTCCGCGAGCTTGTAGAAGAAGTAAATGGTAAAGTAATTATCCCATACGTGCATCGCTACACCTTGTCCTTGCTGCAGCGCTCGTTGATCGAATATAACCCCACATTTATCAGTGGCGGAATGAAGCCCGAGGAAATCCAAGCCAATAAAGATAAATTTAATAGCGATTCGGGTTGCCGGGTGATACTTGTTCAGAGCCGCGCCGGAAAATATGGTCACACTCTTCTGGGAGGGCCAAGTCTCCAGGATAAGTGTAGTACCATGATCTTCGCAGAAAATTCGTACTCTCTGGATGATCGGAGTCAAATAGAAGATAGAATGCACCGTCACGGACAAACAGAGAGTTGTTTATATATTGACATTTGGGGTACAGAACTTGACCGAAGAATAACGGCAGCGCTCCAAGCAAAAGAAAATATAGCGCAAGCAGTGTTCCAATTTTTTGGGAAACAACCCCGCATTTAGTCCTTACCATATAGATACTCGTCTATCGGAATTTGGCGTCCACCCTTAGACAGGATGCTTTGAGCCATCGGGGACAACGGTCCCTCGGTTTTAGTTTTCTTGGCCAGCAAGCGACGAAGTTCGTCCACAGCTTCCGATGTTCCGCCAGACGATATAGATTTTAGCGCCCTGCCGCCGCCAAGAATAGCACCAGCAATAAGCGTACCTATAACTGGATTAGCAGTACCATACCCAGATCCGACACCCGCCCCGGTAGCCAGAAGCTTACTGTCTAGTACGTTTCCAACCCCACGGCTTAGCTTGGTGGCCGGGTCCTCGTTTATGACCCTATTCATCAATGCTTTCTGCTCCGCAGTAAGCCCCTTAGAGTCCGTGCGGAGAAGTTCCTCATAGTTGGACTTTACTTCCTTCTGTTTGGCCAACGGGTCGTCACTAAGCCTGGCTTTCGACTCCGCAGTATTCGTGGCTACGTTTATCCTATCCGCTGCGCTTGGATTTTTGATACCGGGTGGAATCTGTTGGATACCCATTCGCCCACCGGTCGGGACAGTATTATCCACTCCCCTAATCCAATTGACACCCTTGTTGATAGCGCCACCCAATTGCTGAGCGCCCGCTCCGCCTAGGACCCCGGTGATGGCCCCTCCTGCTACCGGCTGGTCGTGTCCCGCTGACTGCAGCGCCCCCTGGACGCCCCCCTCGACGCCCGCGACGGTAGTACCGGTGAGCCACCGAGCCGCTGGTCCGCCTTTCATTGCGTTGACAGCCCAAGGCACCGCAGAAGGAAACCGCGACATAGCCGCAACATCCGCGACAGGGGCTACCCAACCAAGATTAGCCCGCATCGCATTTATATCTTTGGCCGGCTCCGATCCAGGTATCATTTTCTCTAATGCTTTGACGCCCAAACCAGCCGTAAGTGTGTCGGCTCCGACTGCAGCCGTATCCCGCGCCCCTTTCAACATTTGCGTCCACACAGGGGAGCTTTCAACATCCTGTTTCTTCGCCTCGTTGGCTAGTTCCTGGCGATGAGCCGCAAGGTTTTTACTAGCCGTTTCAAAATCGGGAGCATCGACTTCCCATTCAGACTTATCCGGCGAAACTATCTTATATATCGTCATTTTACCCTCGTGATGCTGCCCCTTGGATTTTCTTTATTAGATTGGGATATCCCAAGCTCATCAATTCTATCATTTAAATCTTTCCGGAATATAGCTTCATCGCCTGGCTTGTCATAATGGCGCTCGGCCATTACTTCCATCGCGGCTCGGACGCGAATAAGACCTTTCTTGAATTCCTTAGTCTCCTGATGGGGATTGACGCTGGCAATAATACTAGCCAGCATCTTATTTTCGGACTCCGTGACGTTACCCAAAGCGCCACCAGACTGAGAAGCCTGCCGCATCGCATTCAAGGCATTAACCACATTATTTGCATCGATGGTTTTAATTTTGGCGTCCAATGTTTCCCAAGGAGTGCCACCTACGGAAGCCAAATTCCTGGCCCATGAAGAGAAGGCACCGGATGCACCTGGTCTATCCGCCAACTCCAACGCAGTTTTAACAGCCTCGCCAACGTTGCTAGCAGCGAATGTAGCCTGGACCCGTTCCTTAGCCTCCTTCTTAGTTTGCTCGTCCAGAGCTTGCTGCTTCTTTTTAACGTCCAATTCCTCACCTTTGTTAGCCAATTCAGCTTTGGTTGCAATAGGTACCTGTATTGGAAGCCCATTGGAACCATATAGAAGTTTGCCATCTGCGCCGCGTTGATAATCATGGCCAGGAAGCGGGGCCGGATGTTGAACTCCATCAGGGCCAACATACACATTAGTAGTTTGACCCGGATGTAGAAGCTTAATAAGATCCTCCATACCCATCTGCTTGTCGGCTGGGCGGCCCTTGTTGATGGTTGCCAAGATAGCTTCATTGGTGGCATTCGGTGCCGCGCGCTTGATCGAAGTGATATAATCCGCCGTGGACAATTGCTGATCCGCTGGGCGCTCCTTGTTGATTTGATCCAAGGTCCGCATATCTTCGGTCGGCTTGAGGCCAACAGATGGGCCAACCTGTCTGAATCCTTCCCTCGGATCCGTAACACGAAGCTCGGGACCGTTCGGCCCTTCAACCACTTGTGTCGCCGGGGGTTTTTGTCCTCCAATCCTAGCAACTTCCTTGCCTGTGATTGGGTGGGCCAATACTGTTTCACCAGTGGCGGCATCTGTTATCGACTGCAGATGACCTTGGCTATGAGCAGCTATAACCTCGTCTAGCTTGCCGCTGGTTTCTAAAGCGACTGCGGCTTCTGGGGATAGATTGTACTGCTTCGCTAGGCTGCCAAGCATAGACCTGCGGAGGAGCATGTCCTTGGTTGCTTGCTGCTGCTTTTGTAGATTGATTAGATCGGCTGCGGTCATTTGATGACCGGCTCCAGCCGTTGCGCCGTGACTTGCTAGCCCAATAAGGGACTGTCTGGTAGCTAGATTGTTAGACAGTCCAGCTGCTATAAGTGCCGTGCCGGAATCCAATGCTGCAGCGTTCCTGTTGTCTTTCATCAATTGAATATACATATTAGCCAAATCAGGCGGGGACTGATATGCTTTCGGCGACTCCGGAGCGGGCTGCGGATTCGTTACCGGAGTAGCGGCTCCCTCAGGAGCGCTTGGCTTGGGCGGAGCAGGAGGAGGTCCACCCGGAGGCGGGAAATTGGCTGGAGGGATTGCCCCAGGACCCGGACCCCCAGGTGTAAGTCCCGGCATCATCGCCATAGCTTGGGCGGGGGAAGCGTCCCCGACACCCGGCGAAGAAGCCTGGATTACAGCCTGGTTAGGATCTTGCCCTGATTTGAGCAGCGCAACCAGATCGGCTATGTTCATACCATACCACCAGTCAACGTTGTCCCCATGGGACGCTTATTTCTAGCCAACAAAGCTTGCATCAAAGTGGCTGCCATTTGCGGATTCCCCGCACCGCCAAGGCTGGCATCCATTCCACCCATTGGGGTGATCTTTGCCATTTCTGCCGCGACGGCAGGATTTACCTTGGGAGCAATTCCCTTATTCAAAGTATCTAACCCGCCCAATGCATCAGCAAATGGGCTGCCCGCGCCGCCTTTCTCATCCGCGCCGAACACCGATTTAGGATCAAACAGAGCTTCTTGGACGGGCGGAGTTGGCTGGGAAGACACATAATCCCTGGCCCCTGATCCCGGCGAAGCAGCTGCCTCTCCCGGAATGGCTGGCGGAGCTACTGGTGGAATTACTGGATTTGAGGCCAATGACAGCCCAGGAACTCGGAATCCTAATAGACGGCTTGCTGGCACGACACCCTCCGATACTGCATTACCTTGATTTCCGGCGAGGATTTTGATATTTCCATTGGCGTCATAGCCCTGGAAAAATCCGACATGTCCCTTGCCGCTGTTTGGGTCACCGCGTGAGAATACCGCGATATCACCAACGTTTGGCTTATCCGTTGGAGTCCCAATGTTTAGTAGGGACCGAGCGGCATCCGACCCGGAGCCTTTAAGCCCAGCCTGTTGGAGGCTGGAATTAACAAACGCCGCGCACCACGCTTGGGTAGCGGGGTCCAGATTAGAACCGCCGTTCTTAAGATAGGTAGTCAGAGCACTATGATTTCGGTGCTCATGGCTACCCAACATCTTGGTAGCTAGTTCGTACGGGGTAGGCATTATCTCAATGCCTCCATAAGATTGTTGATATCAATCACGCGCTTTCCGCCGAATTTCTTGACGGAGGATGGGAATTTCTTCTCAACATCCTGCGCCATCGGCCCGACTACTTTCGGATAGGTCTTCGGGTCGCTCTTATACCGATAGGCATATAGCGGAACCGGACCGTCCGTTATCTTCTCGATATCCGTCTTCATGTTCCTGTCGGACATTGCAAATAGCGCCGGTAGAGTCTTGAGCGCACCCAAACCAACAGTAGCCCAATCCGTACCGGGCTTTTCGGATGTCCCGGTTTTGCTGCTCGTTTCTGTCTTGCCGTATGGCGACATACCCAAAGCCGCCAGTCGAGTGTTCAGCTGTTGTATTGGGTAGTCCCGCCTCTCATTGAACTTGGCCATGAGAGAATCGATGACAGCTTGATTCTGAGCTTGATCTGCTTGGCCCGCACCGAATAGTGTGGCCACATCCTGGCCTTGAGCTGCCTTCTGACCCGAGGCAACGTTCAATAGCCCAGCGGCAGAGCTTTGCATACCGGTTCTGTCAGCTAAGGCTGTGGCAGTTGCCGTATCAAATCCCTTCTGTCGCAATTGGGCGACCAGATCACCAATGCCACGGGTAGATTCCGCTTGGGTTACTGCGTTCTGAATACCAAACCGGGATCCACCGAATGCCTTAGCCTTCTGGGCTTGGTCGGTATTTGCCAGCAAGTTACCTTGCAGCGAACGTTGCGCGGCATCAACCGATCGGTTTTGTACCTCTTCCGTGTACGGGTTGAGATACTTGTTGATATCCAATGGACCAGCTGTCCTGTTGTAGATATCAGCCGACGATTTGAAATACGGATCAGTAGAACCTACATTGCTGACAGCCAATTGATTAGCTTGTTGTGTATAGGGGGAAGTGTCCGCAACTCGCTGTCCTTCGTATTGCTCAAGGGGTCTGTTAGCAACATCCTTGGCATACCCGTAGTTTTCTTGCGAGGCTGCATCCACCCACGCAGGAAGTTCTACTTTAGAAACTTGTGTGGTCTGTGCTGGTTGACTACCGCCGCCCATTGTCTAGTTCCTTTGAGTATAGAGTGCCCAACACTCTCCAACCGGGAGACCGAAATCCCCACCAGCCAGATCGTCCAGTAGCAGTTATAAAATCTGCCCCAATATTATTTGCCCATTCCTCAATCATCGATTCCGCCGCTAATGCGTCATGTAAATTGCCTACAACATAGATAACATTTACCGCCTTTTTCCGCGGATATTCATTTACCTCAGTTATAATCCACGTGTCGCCCATAACGTGGCTCTGCATCTTTCCTGTTTCCAACGCTAGATCAATGTCATCCAACGTATGGACGTTATTGGCCGCATTTAGGACCCTCTCCATCTTGATTAGCATGGCTGGGTCGTTTATTTTCATCCGGCCACCAGAGTTGTGTGCAATACGCCGCTATCGTCTACCTTAACCTCGTACACTTTCTTACTTGGCGATATTAATAGAAGCGCTCGATTACCCTGGATGGCGCTTAACAAATCGCGGTCTTTCCTATCCACCTCTGCTATATATTGGATCATGAATTTTGTTACATCCGTGTCTTTAAATGTTGGAACCTTTACTGTCATTTCTTCCTACCCCTCGGTTTAAGGTCGAATAGGATAGGCCCAACCGTGCTCCAATCAGAATTTTTAATCATGTCGATGCGCAGCCTAATATCGCGCGCTGTTTCTCTAATGTCCACCCACCCGTGCTCGTTAACTGTTCTCTGCTGGGAATATGTCTCCTGACTATATTGGGTTCGATCATTCGTCTTCGACACCGAAAATGCCAAGGCAGTTCTATCCCCAGCAATATCGGGCAATATCTTGGACAGCGTAGACCACCTTTCGCCGTCTGCCACGTTGATCGTTTGGGACTCTAAAAATGGCATATGTAATGCTTCAGGGTAGGTAAAGCCTGATTCGTGCTTCCACACCTTAACCCCATCCGACATGATAGGATTTCGATCATTGGCGTACGTAAGCCCACAAGATCGCTTCAAATAACCGCTAGTCCAAATATAAGGTCGGACACGGTAATCTATCGAAGTGTAGCGAGCACACTCCAAGCTAATAGTTGGATCGACCCAAAACCACCAGATTTCTCCCCTGGACACCATACTGACCGAATGCGATTCTCGGACGGTCCGTTGGAAGTCCATCTTACTATACATTGTGTCCCACAATGGGCACTGAATAACATCCGCGGTTGTTCCATTGAACATCCAGAAGCCTTCAACAGATATCCAAATGATACCTTCTGGGGTGGAAGAAACAGAGGCGGCGCTGATTGGGACAGGGATTTTTCCGATTGGCCTGTATCGATACACATATGGAAGTCCGATATACTCCGCGAAATGAGACATGCTGGGAGTGCTTATCAACACGCCCGCAGAAGATGAATGAGCAGCTACGATGGGCGCGAACGGATCAACCGTAAACATGCCCGCTGTATTGAGTGGATCAGCAAAGTCCCAATCCTCAATATCCTCTGAGCTACACCAGCCAAAGTCGGCCATATTGCCGCCCATCTGGAACAGCATACAATGGTGCTCGGGGGTGACTACGAATTGGCGGTTATTGATCGGAGCGCCGGTAACAGCCACCAGCTTTACCGATGGGGTGGATGGCGACCAAATAAGTAATCTCCCGTCGTAGCTGGTCATGACCAACAAATCTTCGCCCCAATTATTAATGGACCAAGCGGGGGAAAACTTCTGCATGGTGGACAAACCAGGACGAGGAGTACCATAAGTGCTGAAATTGTAGTTCAATTCACCATAACCAGCTTCGATGCCGCTCAATGGGGCCATTCCACCTGTCGGTGTGATATCTACTAGACTACCACCATTATCTATATAAACATGTCGCTCGCACAAATAAGCTATATATTGGATTCCATCTATTGCTACCCATTTATGGATAGCCCGCACCTTGGATGCGAATGCTGTTGCGAATGGTATCTGTTCCCAACCGCCCACTGGCTTTAGAGTAACCCCGTCATCCCAGCGCACAAGGTTGACCTCCCGCCAATTTGCTATTTTGGCGGCTCTAGACAGGAGATTGGTTACTCCGGCTGGAAAGTTAACGCTCAGCATGTGTTATCCCAGTTTGATCTGCGCGTACAGAACTATAGTCGGCGGTAAATTTGAATGCCAGCTTCCACCTCCCGACGCCGTTCCGCTGACTGGATGAGTATGGTGTCCGTGAGGTCCACCGATGCCGTTCTCGGTGAACTCGGCGGCACCAGTGTTACGATCCCCATCACGGTAGCGCCAAGGTCCACCAAGATTGAAACCAGAACCACCGAAACCACCCTGGACGTCACCAGCGCCCATTTCTGTGAAAGGATGATAGTGATTTAGGGATTGGGAATTCCAATCCGTGCCACCACTAACTGGTAATGATGGAACTTGAGAGGCAGCCAAATAAACTATCTCGGACCCACCTTTTGCGTTCAATCCTCCGCCTATTACGTTACCTATCAGACCCGCTCCTTGATCTGCGTGGGAAATTACGCGACCACGAATATCTGGTATGTTGAACGTGGTAGAGCCATCTCCAACACCATAACCGCCGCCAATCCTAGCGAACAGATAGGGGTTGGCCGCCCTAGAAATAGCCTGGCCGTTACAAATGGTCCAACCAACATCTGTAGACCCAGCGCAAGTCCATGCTATCGTCCCCGGAGGAACACCTAAGAATTGGACGGTACCATCTGGTCGTTGAATACAAGCGTTACCATTCGCGTCCACAAAGAAATTAGCGATCCCCGCCGCAGGAGCCGCTGGGGTCGCCGTGTAAGGATATTTATGTATCGCAGAGTTGAGGGAAGTGGCAAATACATTTCCGGTTAGACTTATATCTCCGGATTGGCGATTTATAACTATCGGATCGTCAATTCTTACAGCGCTGTTATTATATCGAGTAACTACGAAATGACCAGCAGCGGTATTTCCGTCACCGAGGACTACATTCCATTGGCTAGTCTTGGCGATAGTCTTCTGATCCAGGATGTCCAGATCAGCATTGATTTTATTGCCCCACGAATCCGCGGAAGCACCTATCTCTGGCTTGGTAAGCCCCAAATTGGGGGTTATGGTATCAGCCATAACTTAATTCCTTCCCGGCGAAATGTGAAGTTCTTTTGTCATCACATTCACTATTCGATTGATGCTGTCATTATTCTTTTCCACCAACTGCTCCAGCTTAGCGATGCGAAGCTTCATCTCTTCCATTCTTGCCACCGTATATTCAGCGCCTCTAGTCTCCATAATATGGACTCTCGTTTCCAACCTAACCGAGTAAGCTATCAATGCCGCCGCACCACCTCCAACTGCAATAGCCTGCGCCACTAGGAAATAGACTAATGTCGAATTCTCCTTGATCCATGATCGAGTCATGGTCATCATAGTTGGTTCCAAACCCCGCCACTCTTTACATGTGTAACTACTTCGTGCCAAGCTCCGCTAACTTTTACATGAGTTGTCGCCGACATCCAAACCCCGTCCACCTTCACGCTAACGCTCGGATGATGGTGCACCAATGCAATTTCCTGCCCAACCAATGGAAGCGCACTGCTTGTTATAACTTCCGGATATCTTACGGTATAGAACGGGGCGATTGTTCCACCAATGATTGGTAACGATCCTGGAATAATCGTATCTGTGTGACCAAAAACTGGAGCAATTGTTCGCCCACCAATGGGCAACGTTCCCGAACTAATTGCTTCAACGATACCGCCGCCAATGTCCAGAATATTCTGCCCGCCAATGGGCAACACACTGGCAGTTAATGTATCGATATATCTAATTAATGGCGAAATTGTTGACCCAATTATGGGGACCGAACTAGCGGTAATAGTGTCCAAACGCCTGAAAATGTCTGCGATCGTAGCGCCGACAATGGGAACTCCACTCGCCGTAAGTGTGTCACTCCTAGCGAATACATCCGTAAGCGTTGTACCATTGATCGGAACAACGCTCGCTGTTATCGTGACGTGATAAGCTGCCGTGTCGGTGAGCGCTGCACCGACAATCGGCACCGTGCTGGCGGTTATCGATTCAACGATGCCGCCGCCGATATCCAGAATGTTCTGGCCGTTAATAGGAACTGCACCTACACCAATCGTATCGACGAACGTCAAAATATCCGTTAGATTGGAGCCACCAATTGGCATTGCGCTCGCACCAATCGTGTCGCTGCGGGCGAATATATCCGCAATCGTTGCGCCAACAACAGGCACCGCGCTAGGCACAATAATATCGCTGCTGGCGAATATATCAGCCAGCGTTACACCATTGACCGGCACACTGCTTGCGGATAGCGTATCGGAATAAGTAGCCTTATCTATAAGTGCTGCGCCAACGATAGGTACAGCGCTCGATGTAATAGTATCCGAATATACAGCCACGTCCGCCAGTGTCGCGCCATTCACTGGCACACTGCTCGCTGCCAACGTGTCGGAATAGGTGGCGGTGTCCGTAAGCGCCGCGCCACCGATCGGCATCGTACTAGCGGTTATCGATTCGACAATATTGCCGCCAGCTGCCGCTTGCGTTCCGTACAATGCGACCCATGATACCGCTGCTTGCGGCGCGATAACAGCAACGTCAGCGATTGATTGGCCAGTTATTGGAATTGCGCTAGGTGTAATCGTATCGGAATAAGCAGTAGTGGTAGTAAAGTCCGGCGTTACAATAGCGCCAGCCGATTCGATATAGAAAAGCACATCGGCGTTATTGTTAGTACCAGCAGTAGTAATAAACCACTCGCACTGTACCCAGAAATATTCATTATTGAAATTTACAGTCGCACCCGGCGTATAAGTAACAATGCTATTGCCGGACGCTACCGTGGATATAGAAGTAGTTGTGCCAGCTTGCGTCGCACTGGTTATCTCTGTTGCTGCAAAGCCGCTCGAATTAGCTGATTTGTAAAGCCTGATCCTTATCTGGCCTTGCTGCGAAGATGCCGACGACACCGCGCGAACGCGGAATGTAAAAGTCCAATTGGTGTTAGCAAATGTGCCGGTAAACGGATTTTCAGAACGCCAGCATGCATTCTCAATAAACGAGCCATTCAGCTTATCGGTTGTACCAAAATTAGTCGATACAGCCTTCGAACCCGCCACCATCGTCGCAAAATTTGGTGTACCGAGCTTCGCAACAGTCCAACCCGTTCCAGTAATACCGGTAGCAGGAGCAGTGCCGCCATCCTGCAAACTGAGAGCAACTGAACCACCGGGCGCAGATACATTTTTGAAATATAAGGTCTTAGTTGCCATCGTTCACCCATTCAAATTTGTAGGTGCAACGTGGATAATCTTTAACGTGTTCGGGTATCGTCGGCCAAACATTACACCCCTGGAGATAATAGCGGTGCATACGATCGCTACAATGCCCGTGGCCGTCAACAGTTCGATACAGCGCACAGAAGCCCTCAACCGGTGGCTCACCTAGTTCACCACCGAACGGATCGCGGCCCTTGCAGCATTCGCCGCACTGGCAGCAATAGCCTGTGCGTTGCCAACTCATGGTCCAGCCTCAAATTCAATAAACAGGTCAGTAAGATCAGTAATAGTAGCGAACTCCCCGGAGGTTAGTGTTTGTGTTACAGTCTTAAACGCCGCCGCATCGGTGTGAACCCAAGATTTAATCAAAGTAGTACCTTGCTTGAGCCGCACAGTTAAAGTAAGCGCGCTAGTGCCTAGATTGGCGTAACGATAACTAACATTGAACGGCTGCGTTAGGGGGCTTGCCGGATCAGATATCCTAAATCTGATAATGTCAGCGGTTGGATTCTTAGATGAACGCACATAATCAGCGTCATCCGGACTTGTATCGTCCACCATCAAGTAAAGGTTAGTGGTGCCGCCAGCTTGAGTGGACCAACCGCTATTGCTCGCGTCAGCATCGGGTCGCAAATATACAAGCAACACTCCGCTGCGGAACCAGGCGTAGGGCTGTCTATGGGCGGAACGTGCATACATTATGGATAAGGAGGCCAACCCGTGTTTATATCTACAGCGTTTACAGCGGCAACGGTTGCCGCCGCATTTATAGCAGCTTTCTTAGCGCGGTAATTGTTACCAACAACAGCGAGGTAACTTCCTACGGTATTTGCTGTTAGGTTGGTCGTAGTGTTACCGTCTGCCAGAGCACGCAAGTCGTAGTAACCATCAACCAGATCGAACAGCGCTTTTTTTCTTGTGTCCTTGGCGTAGGTAAGCTCGGTCGCACCACCAACATAGCTATTCAGCACCGCCGTCGTATTCGCCACATCTGGCGTGTGCAAACCTTGCGGCGATATGAATAGCGCACCGTTGATCTTAGCATCATCCAGCGATTTCTGACAAGCAGGCATCAGCCCTTCTGGCGGGTTCGGCCAGTTAGGAATGCTGCTGACGGGGATATTTCCTGCTGCCATTTGTTAACTCGGTGCTAATCCAAACGAGATGTGGTTGTTCTGACCTAAACTTGTTGCCCAACCCGTGACATAGGCCGGATCGGGCGCGGGTGTCATCGTTCCAGATGTATCGCTGTAGGAGTAAGGAACGGGGAAAGCTCCGTGCGCCCCCATCCGTCCAGACATAATCGGCACACCAGACGACGCAAATGACTCGATCGAACCAAATGTGCCACCAACAATTGTAAAGCGGAAGTTGAAATAATATTCGCCCGGCATTAGGAAAAATCCAGTGGAATGCACCGCGCTGGAAAGCCCGCTGAATGCAGTGTTAAGCGAAGCGCCCGCCGTTCCCATCACGCCAAAATCGATAAGCAACCGATCTGGCCTACCATTGGTGCCAATACTATAGAGTGCCGCGTAGAGATTTGTCGTTCCGGTAGAAGCTGACCAATTTGCCATCCTGCAACGCTTGACCAGCATTGGAATACGCCAATCAAATACGTTGTAACCATGCGAACCAGAACCTCCTATAAATGCCTGTCCAGTGGTGGCGTTCATCGTGCCAACCGGCGGCACGGAATTTGCTATTGTTGAGTCGTAGTACGGCACAAATGCCGGAATATCCATCACGCTTGGGCCAATAAACACCAGCGTATTGGCGGCGGTGCCTATCGTAATGCCGGTTCCCGGCAGGAAGTTTTGCGTGGCGGGTTGACTGTTTAGCGAGGTCGCGGACGATTGCTTGGTAGTGCGAGCGAGGGTACAATTAGCAATCCCGGTAGACGAACCAAGCGTCAGGATGCCAAATCCTTTCTCGTGCGACTTGGCGGTAGCAAAGCTGCTATCCGTGTATTCAATAATCGTATAACTAACTATATTGGCACTATTGTTGGCGAAGCCCAATGCGCGACACAGCACATCGAAATCAACGCCACCGGGCGGCGTTGGACATGCCGCAAGCGTCAGCGTACCGGTGCCGGTCGTGGTCGTGCCACAGATTACGCTGTCGCCTCGGATCATGGCTGCGGACGATAGTTAGTGCCACCACTCATTACCGCGACCATACGAGCAAGCTCACCATACTCGTCAGCCTTACCAGCAATGATGCGCTTAGTTTGTTTGATGCGCGCATGCAACGCCGCACGTTCGGCGTTCGCTTCAGAAATAGCGCGCGCCTCATCCTGAAGAGTTCGCAGATCAGTGTACAACTGCTCCAACTCCTCACCAGCCTTGTCTCGCATTTCAGTTACGTCAATTTTGGCCATTGAATCGTCCTTTCCTTGCCAAGTCCATTAGTTCTTTCCCAAGCGCCTGCGCTTGATTAGGCGCGAGGTTAATTATCACGGAACCATCACTGCGCACTTCACATTCACGAAGACCAATCCGAATATGATCTTTGATGTTGCCAAGCACCTGCAGTTGGATCGTACTAACAGCACGACCTGCCAAGATAAATGGCGTGCGTTTAAGATCAGCGACGTGATCCATTCTGCGCCTCAGTTAATTGTAAATATAGCGCCAGCCGGGATTGTATAAGTGTCGGTATTGGCCATGGTAATCGGCGTGCCGTGGTTGATCCAGCCAATAACCGGATTAAGCGGTGTCGTAGGCGTGTCGTTGACCCAGATCACATACTGGAACGGTCCAACCGCGCCAGTTGCGGTCCACACCGCTTGCGTGCCCGATACCGTGGTGGTTTGTCCGGATCGCGTAAACGACAGCGTTGTCGCCTTAGCGCCCGAGCCACCGTCCACCAGCGTCGTATAACCGTTGCCGGTAGATATTTGCGTGACGTTGCTCAGCAGAAACGTCGTACCAAGAACCGGCGCGGCATTGCTCAACGCGAGATAGAAAGAATCGGAATTGAAGTCGTGTATCTTGTTGGCAATGTCCTCAGAAAGGACATCAGGTTCAGTCCAGGTAGCCATTGTTAGTCTCCTTCGCGATTAAGATCATCCGATAACCTGCCAATAGCCATAAAAGATCGAACCCGTTGCCGGTGTCGCTGGCGTACCAGCAATCGTGTATTGGAACGTGTTGACGCCAGTAACAGTAGCGTCAATGTATCCATTATAATCGCCGAGAACGCCATGTGGTCGATCACGACCCTCAAGCGCACCCTTGATGTAGAGGTGATTGGTCCCTGTTAGTCCGTGGTTTACGGAGGTCGTTGCCGTGACTGTGGACCCAGACCTCGCAAGAGTGCATGCGGCATAACCTTGGAAACGTATTTTACGCCGTGCGGATAGACCTGTGCCGCCACCTTTAGCAATCGCCATGGGCGTTGCGGGAATACAATCAATAATGTTGTATTCCTCTCCCTCTTTTGGATCACCATAGGAGTTCAGCCACACGCCAGTATGACCTTGAAGGTCGGCAAAAGTAATATCTAAAGATACTACCCCACAATTATCAAACTTTATCCCAGCCTTGCGCGCTCCAGCGGGTGGCGTAAATGATTTTATTCCATCGTAATTGCCCATCGGCATTGATTGAAATGTTAAGTAGCCGCCATCAAGATTGGTCATATCGACTTGAGCAATATCAGGATCAGCAATACTCATTCCTACGCCGGAAAATAAGCCATACCCGGCATTTAAAAGTTTAATGCACGACTGCTGCATGAAGCTCCACAGCGCATAATTATTTATATTCGGACCACCCGGATCAACTGCAACTGGATATTTGAATTGTCGCGACACGCTTCCCGGCGTACCTTGCCATGTTGCTGTGACGTGACCGGGCAGTGTGTTATAGCCGGGAGATATTGAAACTGTACCGGGACCAGTAGGAGCGGCGCTATTGTATGGCTGACCCGGATCAGGGAAACCTGATATCGTAAAAGTATTAGTTCCAGTTCGAGTCCCGGTGCCGTTAAGGATAGCCATTGATGGCGGCATAATTCCGCTAACGTTGAGAATGCGCGTAGTCCCGTTGGTGGTCCAGCCGATATTTGTTAGCGGTTCGACCGTTGTATAAGTTATCGTTCCAAGGTTCCACGTTGTTGGATTGGTTATAGTATTACGTGTCGCTTCCGCGCTATCAATAACTACCTCTCGCGTACCACCGGTCCAGCCGTAATCATTGAGCGATGGCAAGCTGGGGGGAATAGTTAGCGTTGCTTGCCCAGCCGACCAAGTTAGGCTGCCGCCGCTGCTAATATAAAAATAATGACCCACGCCGCAGGTGCCGGTGAACGCCCCGCCCAGAATCTGCAACGGCCCCACTGAACGACAAACGATAGTTTCCGTGCACCGTTCCGATTGACACCCTACCATCGTAACGCCGCACGACACAACGTGATCGAGACTATTCTTACCAAGATCAAAACCAATTTCACAAACCTCAACCCGACAACCAATAAAGTTAGTGCCAGGAGCGCCAGAATTTGATCCTGTCGTAACGCCGCCGACCCGATAACCAGTACCAAAACCAAGAATATTACAACCAACAAACGTAGCGTCACAACATATCATACCAATCGAACTTGGAATAACGGTGCCTCCAGGACCATTGCAGGCTATATTAGCGTAACGGCTCTGGAATTGATCAGAACCAGCATCTAGGCCAATCATCCCTTGTAGAAAAATGTTCTCTAAATTACCGCTTGATTGGAAACTGTAGCGAAGTGCACCAGAAACCAAATAGACATGACCCCCACCAACATATGTTGCTCCCGGATCAGCCATTCCTGTTACTTGGAACTGATTGGCTCCAGTTCTATTACCGACCAGGAAATAGCCGCCCATCGCCGTTGGATTAATCCCATCAGCAAAATAATCGACGCCAGGAATGCGTATCCGACGTGAGCCGGACGTCCAATTGATATCCGTAAGCGGATTAAGAGTGTTATACGTTATCGTTCCAGCACTCCAAGTTGCACTAGTTATTTGTAAATTAAAGGATGATGCCACACTTTCGTTAACTATTTGTATGTCACATATTGAAATAATTCCTGCTCCGTTTTCATCCGGCTTATCTAGAATAAATCCATCGTCGATACTGCCGACCAACATTGTGTTATGCATCCCGCTACCAGCAATCGAGATGTTGTTGGAACCCTGACCCGTCGATGAAATAGTTTGATTGACACGATAGGCACCAGCGGGGAAAAATACAATAGCACCTTTCGCGTTACTGCCGATATTAACGCCATAATTCCATGCTGCTGCAAATGTAGTAATTACCGCCGCTGTATCATTTGCTACCCCGTTACCGATAGCTCCGCCAAATGTCTTGACATTGAAGATCCCCTCTTGGGAACCTCCACCACCTCCACCACCTCCGCTAAACAAAAATCCAGTCATCAACTCACCATTGTGAATAACCAGCTGGCTTAGAGCCAGTATTGATCCAGCTTCCTGAAGCAAAACGCGCTGTAATATCACATAACCAAGTACCAAAAGCAACGTAATACGGACCAGCGACCATCAAAGAGCTATTTAAATTTCTAAAATCGATGCCACCGCCTGTTCCTGCAGGAAGAGCGGGGTTTTGAGTACCGGCGAGCAATGGATTCCAAGGTCCATTTTCAACCCGATAAAAAAGCAAGTTCGGAGTATCATCCAAATTAACAGCCATATCCAAATTAGTAGTTCCACTTGTTGGTATTGGATTACTCAGAACAGAAAGACCACCACCATTGGCATTTGCAAAAAACGGACCGCTCGTCCAGACGCCGCAACTATTTGATGGGTTAGCATCATTCCCCAAATCACGGGCTGACATTATCATCGAGCTATTCGCAAGCCCAAATTCACCCTTAAATGACAATCGATCAATAGTAAATTCTACATAATATTTTCCGCTGCTGTGCGCGGTGGTCGTTCGCACAATGGACGTGCTTGAAACAGCATGACCGACTACCGAAACAGCCGTAGGAAAGGTAAGATCAGGTCCAGCTGTCACTTGATCCCACACAGCACCTCCGACAGCCGCCGCCTTCACGCTGTGCGCCGCTGCGTTATCAAATGCGCCGGATGCCCAAGGCAGCGTCATGAAAATCGCCCCACTGCCAATACTGAAACATTTGCGCCCGTGGTTATTCTCCAAGCCCCAACTGAACTTACTGCTCCAACAAAAATTGTAAATGGTGTAAGCGTAAGCAATGCTGTAGCTCCTCCGCCAGGGTAGGAAATAATAGCCGTTGCATTATCTTTGATAGTCACGACACCGGCAGCAGTTGTTGCCGGGATAACCACAACATGATCGAGATAATCACCAATCGCGCCTACAGATGATTGAATGGTAAAATCAGCTTGATTCGCAGCAACCGCTACGTACTTACCAGTATTGTACACCCAATCCGTAGCCGGAACGACCGGAACGCTATTCGCCTTAGTTACTTGTCCGAGCGTCCCAAGCTGCGCGGAAGCGATTTTGATACCATCAGCACCAGACAAATCTACACCCGCAGACGAATTCATAACAATGCGCGAAAGCTCTTTAGTTAATGAATCCTCGCTAATAGAATTAGTAGCGAGATTCTTACCAGCACCGGGAGTTACCGGAACGGATGAAGTTACCATATTATGACGCCTTGGTTATTGGCAAAAAGAATCCAAGCATTTCACCGGCAGTGCTGTAAGAGGAACCAATTACCTGATACCAGACGTCCCCATCTATCCCCCCGCTTGGGGGTAATGGAGAAATAGTTGCCAACGGCGCTTTCGTTGCTATCCCTGCATCAACGTAATCTCTCCGCACCGCATTAGCGGCTGCAGGGGATGTTGGCAAAAACAAGTGACCCGCCATCGTGTCGCCAGCCTTGGCGACCTTCTCAGCGTCTAATTCGAACAGCGCCGCTTGCACAGTGGTAGAAGAAATATTACCACCGGGCGTAACAGTAACATTGGATGCCGCGCCACTTAGGTCTAAATCACCAATGGACGAGTCAATAATATCAAAATTTCCATTGAGCTTCTCGCCCCAAGTGTCATCGGAAGCACCAACGTCGGGCTTCGTTAGACCTAGATTGGGAGTAGTCGTGTCCACGTTAGTTCACCGGCATCAAAACTGGTTTCCACTGTTCGGTCGCATACAAATCTCGATTGGCCGAATCGGCCCAAGCCGGTTGGGCCGGAATGGGTATCCATGCTTCCACCGGCACATCGGGAATAGGTATCCAGGGCGGTAGAACATGAACGACGCCCAAATCATATGATTTCGCGCCGTACTTACCTCTACCATATTTTCGCCCATCGACATGCGTAACCATTATCCAAACGACTTTTTCCTGACCTGAACTAACACCGAGCCGCTCGCCATATCTATCTTATGCTGCGCATTCATCCCATTGACCATCCGAACCACCTCGTTGTCCCAAACGGGACCCCGTTCGTCCTCAATGGCATACAAGGATGCAATGTGAAGAATTTTCAGAGTGTACGCGATTGGGTGGTAAAGATTGATCCAGTTATTTTCATCATCGGTCAGGGGAGGTATGCTCTGATAATAGGCTAACTCAACGTCCAGACCAACAGAAGGATCAACATCACCAACAACAATATAATTCCCCAAAATTGTGTAGCGCTTATCCCTTCCAGGATATGGCGGAGCGGGCGCATCGGGAAACTCCGGGTTATAGAAAGCATCGGGGGTTTGATATCTTCCCACTCCACCGGATTCCAAAAAGCGCAGGAGACGAATCTCCTGCCAATCTTTGGGGAGTGGTACTCTGGCTTCAATTAATTGATTAGTGTCAAACTGGATCATGTGCTTGACACGAAGCGCCGTGGATAAATATTCCTCGGCCATACGAATCCAGCCGGTTATAACTGGATCGGGGTATACATCCGAACCAATCGCTAGCCAGTTACGAATCTCTGTGCATTTGTCCGTGAGGTACCCTGGCATTACACCCGTCCCGGCCAAACTCTAAATGCGGCATTATCAGGATCATTCAACCAGCGTTTCCAGTCGTTCTGATCCCAATCTTCTCGCAGAGCTTGTTCCGCGACGGCAATTGGCACCCCCCGAGCTAGTAATTTATTGTTAGATTTCTCTGGGTGCAATTCCCTCATGGCCTTGTTATTCTCAATAGTCTGGGCCATGTCTTGTTCTGTATGGACAACCACCCGGTCCGGATAGTCATCGTCCAGAATCATCGTTCGTTTTGCGGCTCCATCATTTCGATATACGATCTTCCGTTCAGCCATGGTAGCACACCCTTAGGCCGCTGTCAAGATATACTTATATTCAGAAGTCTACCGGCGCTTTTTGCGCTTAGGCAGCTTTCCGCCAGGATCGGCCTTGGAAAACTCTTTACCGACAGACTTCGGAATACCAATCGTAGACTTACCCGACGCAGCTGCGCGCATCGCGCGCCTCTGCTTCTCACTTACTGGAGGCATGATACTCTCCTAAAATACCCCGCCCCGTTAGGGGCGGGGATTTTCACTACTTAGGTAGTGGTACGACCGTGCGGTTGGTCTTCGGAGGTAGTAATCTCCGGGCTTGCAGGCGACTGCGAAGCCTTGACCGCTGCGGGGTTCACCAAGGTCGTGATGACAACACCCTGCTTGATGCCGTTCATCATGACGTGCGCAAGGGGATTACGCATTTCCACGCCCCACTCGGCGAGAATCATCCGAGTCTCTGCGTCACCGGTCTTCGCCAAGGGGTACTGACGGAAGTTGCGGTAGAACGCGACTGCCAAGAAGTCGGCATCGAGGATGAGGCCAACGTCAGATGGCATCCACAGAGACGGCATCACCTTGACCCGACCGAAATCGGTGGCGATGATATCGACCGTTGCAACCACCTCGGTCTTTCCAACCAAAATCTGGCTGGAGTCGCGACCATTGAAGGTGCTAACGGTTCGCTTGATCCCCGGAGGAACTACCCAATTATCGGGGTGGCCGCCGTTGGTATATGCCTTCTGCATCGCGTCACCGATCATCTGTTCGGTGAGAGCGACTTGAGAAGCACCGGCAACTGCTGCGAATGCATCGGTGGCGAGGACGGGCAAGCCCGCCGTAACACCAATAACCGCACCAGCCGCCGCCCCGAGCTTATCCTTGGCCCTGCCGATCCAGTGGCAGATAGCTTCGGTCTTGCGCGGGGTAACATCGGCACCGTCGTCACGGGCTTGCCGGGACGACATGATGGACTCCATGTCCGACTTGAGGACCTTGGAAGCCATCGCCATTTGGTGGCCCAATTCGGAGCCTTTACCGGCTGCATCGGCAGCTTCTTGCGAACCGGTGACGGTTGCGTCGCGCTTCGAGATTTGCGTGACGTTAGTGAGACGAACAGTAGGTGTGGAAGCACCGCGAACGTTGTCGAATCCTTCGTATTGGGCGTTGTTCGGGTCAACCACGGGGAGGTTTTCGGTCTGCCAATCGAAAGTGCGGTTCTTGGCATTCCGGCGGCGAGACATTGACATGATCGGAGTATCGAACGGGTCAATGTTATAGATAGAGTTCGAGAGGTCCTCTCGGTTACCTTTGGCTTGGTAAGTCGAGAAGGAGCCGGATATCATAGCCATGGGTTATCTCCTAGCAATGATCTGGTCAAACACTACGGCAGCATCTTCCATGCTGCCAGTGCGGTTCAGCCTCTTCATTGCCGAGGTAACTCCCTTTTGAGCCGTGCGCGCCTTAGCGCTTCCCGCTCCCGGAGGTATCGGCTTGCCTTGTGGGCGAACGACCGGTTTTGGCCTTGCAGCCATCATACGATCGTATTTAGATGCTTTTAAGAGAACATTAAGCATCCTGCTGTCGTATACTTGCGACACTTCCTCCTCAGAAAATCCAGCAGAGAGCGCAGTCCTGCGCATCGAAGTCAAGTCCTTGGTCTTCTTGTTGGGGTCAGACCAATGCTTGCTATTCATCTGCTCAAATTTCTGATTTTCCTCCTCAGCGAAAGCCTGTAGCTGAGCCGACTGCGACTCGCTCATCTTCTTAGCGGCTTCGCTAAGTTGATTGTTAAGTTGGGTCCGGAAGGCGTTTGCCTTCTCATAGTACCTCTGGAGTTCCCGAGCGTGGGTCGGATCCTTCTTGAATTCCTCATCCCAATTTGGCTCAGGCGGGATGATTTGCTTCATATGTTCTTCCATCTGCTTCGCGACGTTCATAGAATATTCGTAATTCTGAACGGCGTCATTAGCAGCACGGCGAACAATCTTCTTAGCCTCGTCCAGCTGGTTCATTCGCCTGTGGAATGTCTCAGTCCGAACGTAACCCTCGAGGGCCTCCTTGACGGTAACCTCTACAGGTTCCCCATCGACGGTAACTTCAACTTTTTGCTCGAGAACTTCAGGATTGGAGGCTTTTTCTTCTTCGCCTCCCTCTCCATCTTCACCATCTCCGTCTCCGGACTCAGATTCGTCTCCGCTGTCTTCAGCAGATTCATCCTCTTCGTCAGAATCCCCTGTATCGGCTTTATTCCTCTTGGAATCCTTGGAATCGCCATAGATAGCTACCTCCGGATCAGGATCAGGATCATCGTCACCGCCGCCTTTCGACTCGGTGTCGCCATCGAGTTCGCCAACATTCTTAAAAAGGGTATCTGTGGGCGCAGCCTTGCCAGGCTTAACTGCTGATTTGCCAGGATCGGTGGCAATAACTGCGTCGAACGCAGCAGCAGCTTTGTCTAGCCCATCTTCCGGCATAAAACCCCCTTACTTACCAAAACGCTGACGCATTCGCTTATCCGTAACATACTCTTTTAGTTGTTCCTTTATATCACGGATGGCCTTTATACTAGCATGCGCCGTACTAGCTGTCAAGCTACCCACGTCAGCATTCACTAGTATTCCCAGGGATCTGGAATATACATCATCCAACGCATCCACAAACACTGGATTGTCTAAAATAGCTTGTGCTTCCGCAGCCCGCTCGTCGATTTCATAATCAGACAGGCGGGGCTTCGGGTCCAACTGGTCCAGGCGATGCTTCTGGTCCTGGTGGTCCTGCTCCACTCATTCCTCCCATCAATTGCTGCGCATAAGGCGGTAACTGAAGCGGCGGTACTTCGCTTTGAATCGGCGTGTTCTCTGCCTCGAATTCAGCCTCGTTAACGTCCACTTGGAACTGGGCTTCGATTTTGGCCGCATCGAGAATACCCTTCACGATCATCTGGTCGCGACGAAAATCATCGTCGACGCGCAGTTTGCGATCGTTGAAATTCGACTCAGATATTTGTGTAGCCATCGTAACGCGGTTCTTCTCCATGGCTGATTGGGCCAATAGCGTAGCGGCATCCGGCTCCTTCGGGGTTGAAGCGATTTTTTGCACAATCTCTGGAGTAATCTCCCGGTAGTACCTCCCCACGTTTTTGACATTCGCAATAGCTAATATATCCGTAAGAGTATTCCGGAACTCTTCGACACCACATAGCGGGTTCTCCACACCGAATTGGGTCATGATGGCGGTCTGGGTCTGCTTCACGTCCTGCAGAACCATTAACCGGGTCGTATCCGAACCCTTCCCGAGGGTCGGGTTGACCGAAATCCGCATGGTGGGGTCGTAGGTAGAGGGGTTTACCTCCGTCCACTTACCTCGAAGCTGGATAGTGCGCTTCTGATTGGGGTGATTGACTATCTCGCGCAGCAGCCCCTTGAAAAGCTGCTTCATACCGGTTTCAGCGAGGATGCGGGCGCATAGTTCGATGCGTTCCTGCGCTCCTTGAACAATTGCGTCCACTCCGGTCTGGTTCGTGGACTGCAGAGCTTTCGGATCAACCCCCTTCGACGCATCCGAAATACCCGTGCGAGACTGTCGGAGTTGCTCCATAACCTGGAACATTTGGAAGACGGGCTGGCCCACAAAGTTGTGGTTGATTGACATCACCGAATCGGACGGAGAACCCGTGGTGCGAATCGGAGCGCCTATCTCGTCGTTAAGAACGTCGTCTGTATTTGTCGTGGTCTGGTTGAATACCGTCCGAGGCCAAATAGCCTGTGCGAGGGAGTCCAAAGACCCCCGGAGCATATTCGTCTTAATCGTTTGTATATCTTTTACGAGGTCAGCCGGGGTATCCCCTACCAGAGTATGAGGCTCAGGATCAGGACACCAAACAGCAAAATTAGCATGATCCACCACTTCATCACTAATAATATGGTGATTATCTCCGATGGTTTTAATCTGTCGTAGTTCGGCAATCCCGTCTCCATCCTTGTCGATCCGAATATAGTAACAGCCATACCGAATGTCCCAAGCATCCGTAAGATCGCCTTGGTCCAGCCCGCTATTCCGAAATAAGCGGTCCGTGGAGAAATCGTGAATCTTCGCGTCGAGATGCTCGCCCAATTCCTCCAGGGAATACCCCTGCTCGACCAAATGAGACACGTTAATAACTTGGTCGTGGCCGATCAGCGGCGCATTTTCCACGTCTTTGGCCTTCCGAGATATCCGGAACTCCTCCAACGGCACCGACTCGACTTTCGTAAGGGGCTGGGACTTCGTGAAGCGCACCCGAAGGGTCTTAAGGATACCGGGATATTGCGGATCCATCTCCTTATCCAGCACTTGGATGCTCGGATTTTCTTGGATCAGGAACTGTACTTGATCCATGGTCAGATTGGAGAATTCCTGCTCCGTAACATGATCCACTTTGTCTGTGTACCATGTCACGACACCCGTCTTGCACCGTAGGGCGTCCTTGATAATATCGTGGATAATTAGGAACCCGTCGTTATCCTCCCAAAGGATATAATTGAGATAGTCCGTGCACTGCTTGGCCATTTCCTCCTGGCCTTGGCTATTCGGCGCGCAATTCACGATGCGCTCGGATGAGGTGAAAATGCGCATCAAGGATGGTAAGATAGCCATAACGGTATCCCGGAAATCGGTCGACACCGCCGACGACTTTCCTTCCCCCTCCTGCTCGGGGTATTCACCGTAGAAGAAGTGCAAATTTTCGTCTCGATCCGGAGCGAGGACGCTCTCCTCAAAGCTCTTGGCGTCGTCGATCATCGCCCGAACAGTCGCGGCATATACGCTTTCGTCCCCCTCCGCGCTCTCGGTGGGTTCGTCGGCATAGGCACCAACATCGGTACCTCCGAATATCCGCTCCAGTTCTTGCGGATCGGCCAATGTACCCGCAATGCCTTGTCCTGGGGTTACGACGTTCATCTGTACCTCCTAGGAACACCATTACTGGTGCGTCTGAGATTTCGTCTTAGCGCTCCAGCCCCAATTCCCACCACATTGGTGCCGCCGACCATGTGCATAATCATGCCCATCGCGACAGACCCTATTCGCATGGCGTCTGCGGGATGCGAGGCCCAATTGTGGAGCGGTTTCCCCGTCCCCGTCTTGTGGTAGTTGCGGAGCGCCATGATTCCGGCCTCGCAGCGTACCTTGTCGAACCACATTGTTCGGATTGCGGCGCGCGTAGCCAATATCCCGTCCTCAACTTTGTGGTCAGGACAAACAAACACTCCAGGTAGCATGTTGTCCAATACTTCTTTTCGTGCCACCCCGGTTCCAAGTTCACGAGCTTTAATATCGTGAGGAAGTATATGGCAACCATAGGAATAAGGCTTTGATTTAATCTGAGCCACATAATGATCTAGGCCCTTGCCCGTATTCTGGTATAGATCGATCACATGAATTTCCCTGCCGCAACGCTGATAGAACCATATGACAGTTTCATCATCGATACCCAAATCCCAGGCCGTAAATACGAGCGCGTTCGGATCGTACGGGACCCCAGTAATCTGCCCCGCCATCTGGATATCGTTCATTACTTCGCCGTAATAGCTGCCTTCGATCGGCGCGTCGAAGCTGCACATCATTTCGCGGGCGAACTCGTCCGCCGTCATATCCTTCCGCATTTCCGCTACTTCGAGCGGATCCAGCGCGTCGGTCTGATCGACGGGTATGCTGAATATCTCCCAACCGCTATTTTCCTGCTCGGCGCGCTTTTTCAAATCGTGGAAATGGTCGTCGCCGTTGGACGTTCCCGAAATTACGGCCCATCCTTGATAATCTGCCAAACAAGGACGAATAACACTCCCCAACATAGTAGGATTAAGAAGAGGATACTCATCAGCGACCACTCCATCGAAGTACAAGCCCCTCATCCTTTCATAAGCTGCACTTCCGCCGTATAGGTTTATCATAGCCCCATTGGGTAGTATAATTTGTAAGTCCCCTTCTGTAACTTTCACCTTTGGTAGGACCGAAGTGTAGTGTTTGAAATACCCCCAAACTAGGTCCTTGGCCTGCGCAAAGGTAGGACCAATGTACCCATAACGGGGTGGTGGAAACGTGCGCTGATTCTCTAGGGCCTTTCGGATTATCTGATTGCATAGCGCGACCGTCTTTCCGGCTCGCCGATGCGCCACGGCGAATATCCACCTTTTATCTGAGTTGTGCAGCGCTTTAAAGTGCTCCCTTGGCACATACGGGATAGTTATCCTCGGAACTTCCTCTTCTCGGGAAGCGGTTTGTATCATGGTTTTGGTGTGGTCACCAATTTCACCGCCCACATTGCTGCTTCTTCGTAGGCAGTCTGGGCCAGCGCAGCTAAGCGCGGGTCCATATGCTTGTGTTCCTCACACAGATCGATCAGATCGGCGGAATATCTTTTAATTTTGTCTACCATATTATCCTGGGATGGGTTGAAACTCTCGCGAACACGCACCGCTCCGATGCTTCCCCACCTGTCCGAACCCTCAGGCTGCGCTTGACTCATCGATTACTTCTCCTTCAATCTCTTTAGGTTCATTCCCAAAGGATGTTCCATCCGCCCATTGGACGACAATCGTTCCACCCGGCGAGTTCTTCACGTTCACGTTGGGGCCTCCGGTACCCCATCCGCGATGCTTCCCGATATTCGTTAGAACGAATCTGCTCATCGTGTCGCGCCGAGAAGGGTCTTGTTCATCTTGCAATGCGTCAAGTACATTCGCTTCCGCTATATCCACCACCCGGTCGGCTGCTTCTTGCATTTCCGAGGATAGATACGGCGATTTCTTTACAAAATTTCTTAACCGAATGCTAGTTATTTTAAGTAGCTTAGCCGCCTGGGTTATATTCCCTGCGGCCATCCAAATAGCAGTCCGACATTCTTCCGGGTCCAGCGGAAGTTCTGGTGGCCTCTCCGAATATGGCATAGTCGGCAAGGCCACCAGGTCATTTGGGATGTTATCCCTGTCGTCCACTTAGGCCGTTACGGGCTGGTTAATTACGCCGCCGCCAGCGGGTTGACGGTATTGCTGGCCCTTCTGCCGGTCCTCTTTCGGCACCGGGTTGCGGAGCCGCATGCCCTCATCCCAAAGGGATGGCTCCGGATTCATGAAACGTGTAATGGGTGCCCCAGATGGGGTTACCACATCGTCCCACGCCGCCTTCGGTGATACGTACACTCTCGCGACTACTTCGTCCTGGTCCGGGATGTCTCGCTTGGCCGGTCCTTCGGGTGTTCCCTCTTCGCTGAGGTCGACCCATCCCAATTCACCGGGCATAAGATCGCCAGCGAATTCCTTAATTTCCTCCGGCTTGAACATCCGGTCACCACGAGGATCTTGGGTGGGAAGTGCCTCGCCTTGCGTCGCCGAATAGGTGCTCACCTTCCCGGTGGAACCCTTCGGCTTGGACTGTTGCTGGCCGGGTTGTTGCTGGCGCTTAGTTTCTTCCTCGCGCTTTTTCTGCTCTTCTTGCTGTTTGCGCTGCTCTTCCTGCTGCTTCTTGGCGCGCTCCTCGTTGTCTTTACGAGTCTGCTCCATTTCCTTCTGTTGCTGCTCGGGTGTCTTGTCAGCCATAACGAATTCTCCCTAGAGAGGGTTAAGTGTGCACACATTTATACTACCACGCGGGCGGGCGCGTGTCAAGATAACCGAATACTATATACTACCGGTCCGAACGGTGCCGAATAGTATTTTCTCGGGAATCCGACTCGTCGAATCCAGTTGGTTTAGGCGCGGATTTGTACATCTGGTCATAGTCGGCGCGCTTGTCCACGTTGGATGTCATATGGTCTGTAATAGGCGCACCAGTAGAAGTTATAAGTGCATCTTCGTCGCCCAATGGGATCTTAGGGTTAGCCAAAACATGACAGGCAGGCTGCTCGGACCCTTCCGTCGGGGGATTGGGGTGAGCGGGGCCAATAGGGGTCCCAGCTTCATCCAATGGCAGCCAACCATAGGCACCCGGCCAAAGCTTGCCAATATAATGATCATACGGTCCAGCCATTTGCGCACTCCGTTGAAATGATTGGGGAGTATAGCACAGCGAATGGGGAGGTGTCAAGTGACGTGCAGGTATACGCGCGCTTCGAGGCGTTCAGCGTCGAAACGGGTCCCCGCTTACAACCTTCGGTTGTAAGCGGGTTTGGGGGGTTCAACCGCGAGTTGTAGGAACGCGGTCCTAGTTGTAGGACGAAGGTCCTATCTCGGTTGGCACGGCGCTTGCAGGATACAACTTAGGACTCTGGTCCTACAATCGGGTCGTGTACAACTGTCGGTTGCTGGACAGCGCGATCGCGGCGTGGTATTGTTGCGCATGGGACGAGGCGACTGCCCCGAGGGGGCGGCCCGTCCCGAGGAGAGAACGACAATGGCGAAGCGAAACAAGGCGGCAGAGGCGATCGTGGTCGAAGAGGCGATCGCGCAGGCAGAAGCCCCAGCGGCACCGGTCGAAGTCCACGCGGAAGTCCAAGCGGACAACGCCAAGGCGAACTCGGTCGTGAAGACCGCATACAAGAAGCGATATGCGGAGCGCGCGGCGGGTGCCGGTCTGAAGCGGAAGGCGGCGCAGCGGAGCGCGTGGGACTGGCTGGCGCAGAACATCGCCGGCGAATGCCTCGACGACAAGGACCGGATCTCGATCGAGCGGTTCTTGGCCCTGCTGGACGCGAATGGCGTGGACCACTCCCGCTGGACGAACCGCAACAAGGGCTGGGAAGGCAGGCTCCGAATGACCGGTCGCCTCGCCCTCCAGCGGGTCGTGGCGGAAGCGATGCTCCTGAAGACGGCGGACGGCGAAGAGATCGAAGCGCCCGCCGAGTGGGTGGCGAAATACGCCCACTAACGAAGACGGGGCGGGCCTCGCGGCCCGCCCTTTTTCGTACGCCACAAGGCGAAACGTTTCGCCCGAGCACGAAAAAACCCCCGGCGTGGAAGCGCCGGGGGTGGAAGACTATCGAGAAGCTATGAGCGCCGCACGAAACGGTGCCAGAAGGCGATCCCGCTTCACCATCGAAATCGCCCCGTCGAAGTACGCACGCCAGATTTCAGCGACAGCAAGAAAATCGTACATTTCGCTCTCCATTGTTGACGCGCCAGTGTAACACGACGCGCAGCGCTCGTCAAGTTGTGCTTCGATATTCATGAACACGAAACGCCTCGCTGCGACGAAAAGCTTCGCACTAGAAGTAGCGAAAAATACCTTGACAGCCGCGCCGCGCATGGTCTGTCAAGTATAGCTTCGTGGTTCGCCGCGCGAGGCGCTTCGCATTATGCGAGCTAAACGCTTCGCAGCGTAAGCCAAAGCCCGAACGTCCTCGGGCCATACGCATAGCCTCTTCCTACCACTGTTTCCTAGCAGGCAGCGGCCCCGAATCGTTCCCCCTTTTTTACACACACCTCCCTTATTGTGCCCCTCCCTTTTTCCCCACATGTAAAAACTCCCCCCCCACAGGGTAGTAAAGAGTGGTAGGAAGAGATTGAGGGGCTGCTGCGTATTCCAAGTCCGCCATCGAAAATTGGCTTGACAGCGCCGCGCCCCCGTGTTATAATTGGCCCACGGTCCGAATCCGCGGACCCGAACGGAGCACGAACAATGAAACTGACTAAGCAAGAATGTCGCGAAATAGCGGACTTTCTCGACCTCCTTCACGACCTCTATAAGGCCAAGAAAAACCACAGCCCCGCCATTCTCGCCCACATAAAGCGTATGGAACAAAAGCTCGAAGAGGGGTGCCTTCCATGACAGAACCAGCGAATGTGGATTTCGGTTGGCTTCAAGTGAACGAGGCCACCGACAAGGACGGCTTCTATCTGCAGGACAGCCCAGAACTCCGCGAAATCGAGCGCGCCGCTCTCAAAGCTTTGGGCGCACCCGACACAGACGAAATCGAGTTCGTTTCGATCCAGCCCGAGGACCGGGACAGCGCAATGGTCGAAGCCCGAGTAACCCCAGCATTCGCCGCGTGGGCCAAGGCCCACCAAGAAACCGGCGAAGAATGCAGCCAGGACGAGAACGGCAATTCCAACCTCGTCTTCTACACCGCAGAGTTCGAAATCGGCAAAGGCAAAGAATGGGGGACAGGAGAATGAGCGAATACGAACCAGTCAAGCTCTTGGTCATCAACCGCGCGGCGCTTACAGTATCCCACGCGGGGACTATCGAAGAGGCCGACAGGCTATCTTCCTCTGATGCTTTGGGTGTCGAAGCGATCGCGTGGGCGCTTGAGGAGTTCTCCCGCTGCGACGGCAACGACTTCACCATCATCCCCGAAGAATGGAACGAAAAAGAATAATATAACACACGAAAAAGCCCGCCCCGGCTGTTACGCCTGGGCGGGCTGCTTTATATTTGGGTTACGCTTTGGTCTTGAAGCGCTCGATGAAGTCAGCCGGGGCATTCACATGGTCGCCATTCAGCATTACCAGTATCCCCGCGTCGGCCACCACCTTCTGCAGCGCGACCCGCCCGGTCATTCTGAATCGCCCTTCCCACCCTTTGTTCCGATTGGTCCACCGCGAATGATCTACACCATTCGCTTCAAGGAGAGCCGTAAAATCGCCTATTCGGATCTTGTGCTTCTCGTCCAGACAGACCGAAGCGATCTGCTGGGAAAGCCAATCCCAATTCGAACGCTTGGCTGCCTTGCCTGGTATTCTATTGGCCCGCGCATTCGCAAGGTACTTATCCTTGAACTTCGCAGCCACCACCGAGTTATTCTGCTTATTGTCCTCTTCCACCTCAGCGATGGCGGCCTCTTCGTCGCCTTGATTAGCGATAAGGGCGGATTCGGGTACGTCCGCGCCTTCTTCCGGTTCTTCGTCCACCACGATCGTTTGTGCGGGTTCGTGTATCAATTCAGCTGCGTTGGGATTTGTAAGTGGGGACGCCATCTCCTTCAGGTACGATTCGCTCTCTGCCTTGCTCATCTTCTTGCGCTTAGCCATTCTAGTCTCCATTTGGCTCCGTGGATCGGGCCATGCACTAATTAAAGCACACCAACTCAGCTGTGTCAATTGGATTTCGATGTTCCGACCCTATAAACGAGCCTTCGCTCCGGAATACCGAAATATACCTTGACAACAAGCACCACGCCGTGCTACCATGCTCACAGCCGCGCTATATGCGGTGAGAATGGAGAGAATAATGCAAAAGGACCTTAAGGCAATCAACGATCTGGTTTACTGGATCGGTTACGGTATATTTGGCTTGATCGGTGCGGCGTTCGTCATCACCTGCATTTATTGGGTGGTCGCCCATTGGCAAGCATCTGCGGTGGGTGCACTTACGCTGGCGGCCCTTGTGCTGGCGTCTCAATGGGAGGAAGGCTGATGGGTTATGCACTAGCGTTCAGCGGCTGCGTCAGTTGTAAACGTGTGTTTGGTTACAATCCACACAAAGTGCCGAGTATACGCGTAAATGGCGTGCGTGAACCAGTATGCCGACAGTGTATCGAACTGGCGAATCCCCAGCGCAAGGCAGCGGGGCTGCCCGAGTTTACTATCAACCCCGACGCCTACGAAGCTATAGACGAGAACGAACTATGAAGGTGAAGGCAGACTACCAAGCCGAGGACGAGTTCCTCAGATTCGATCAGTATTCAGTTGTGTACCGCCACGATGAGTTCCACGTGGAGCAGATACTAAAGGACCTCGACCTGATGGCAGCTTCCATCATGGCCGGGGTTGAGGAAGACGACTTCATTCAGTCCGTGGCGAACACGGGCTGGTGTGGAACGCGGCCCGAATGGGTGGGCTGGTTGCCAATCGTAACAGTACCGCGCGGGGCCATTCTGGCCCTCGATCAATTGGGGTTCATGCTCGAATCCCTCGAAGCAGGCAAGGCGTAGGACCCGCATCCTGCGCTAAGCCGCCCGGTGGGGAAGTTCTCTCCGTTCGACCCCACCGGGTCTATTATTTGGGATATAAATGAGATACATAATCTACTCAACCGTAGCCCGCATTGAAAGACGTAGTAGTAAAGTATGGTTAAAAGGTATGGGCGAACATGCTACATTTCGTGAGGAAGACTTAGGCTGGTATGTTTTGTTGCGTGGTTCGTACGAGGCTTTGCATGTTGGATATGAAGAACCAACGTGGAAGGTGGGCGAAAAGGTGAAAATCACACTAGAAAGGACCAAAGATGACTGAAGAACAAGCATCGACTATTGAAGAGATTGAGAAGGAAGTGCAGAACGCTGTCAATCGCGCGACCGCTAATAAAGACGCTTCGTCCGCGCAAGCAATGGCAGTCGCGGACCAGATGATTCATCGTGCTTCAGCCGCTTTGGCTGACGTGCATTCGCATGCGATGGCGCGGATAGTTGGAATGCGCGACCAACTTGACGAATTGGAGAAAGCAATAATCGAAGCGCGCGAACGATCCGAACACCACATGCAACGCTTTATGCAGTTGGTGACAGATGGTGAAGAGTCCGTCCGTTCAATGGAAAAGGCAGTTGCACGGATTGGTGAACACGTTATCAGCCGATAGCTTGTAAACACTATTGACCGTATCCCCCCGTCGTGCTATACTACAATGTGGATCAACCACATGGAGACGAACATGCGCTATCAATTGGCTCGACACTGGTCAGTGACAAGTGACGCGGACGGCAACGTCCACGTTACGCGTCCCGGCATGACGGGGAAGATACAGTCACACAACGTGGGTAGCGAATACTCCCCATTCGCTGTCGCGGTCTGGCTTAAGCTGCGAATGGATCGCCAGCCGTGCAAGCTGGTGCAAGAGGAATTCCCGGAAATGAGCGCGAGCGATCGGGAATTCTTACTGACGGGAATCACCCCGTCCGAGTGGAACGAGACATTCAAAGGGGAGGACGACTAATGAACATTCACGAGCACACATTCGACGCCAAGACTGAGGCGGTGATTGAGAAGGTGCGCAAGCTGATGGCGTTGGCGAACGGCAACGATAACGAGCACCAAGCCGAAGCCGCAGCGAACAAGGCGAGGGAACTGCTCGAGGCTTACAACCTCGACATGGCGTCCATCAATAAGGACACCAAATCGTTCACCCCACGTCAGGATCAGAAGCACCGAGGCGGGCTGTATAAGTGGCAGCGCGACCTCTGGAACATGGTGGCGATCCTAAACTTCTGTAAGTACTCGTACTATCGCGGACTCACAGCTGGTTCCACCTACGAGCATCGTCTGATCGGTTCCAAGGCCAACGTGATCGGAGCAACGATCATGGCTCAATACCTTCAAGATACCGTGGACCGGCTGGCTAAGGATTGGGTGAAGGCCAATCGGCCAGGCAGTTCGGTGTTTATCAAGGAGGCCATCGCCTACCGGGAAGGGGTGGCGGAGCGATTGGGAACGCGGCTTTGGCAACTCCGCGAGGAGCACTTGAAAGAGGAGCGCGCTAAGCGCGATGCCGAGCGCGCCCGTAATAAGGCACAGGGCGTCAATACCGAGAACGCTCTGACCATCATGGACGTAATATCTAGTGAGGAGGACTTCAACGCCGACCACGCCTACGGTTACGAGCCGGGAACGACAGCCCGGCGTCGTAAAGAGCGCGAACTCCGCGAGGAGGCAGCGCAACGGGAAGCAGACGCCCTGTTAGCTAAACAAGCCGAATGGGACGCCGCTCATCCCGAGGAAGCAGCCAAGCGCAAGGAGCGGGAGCGCAAGGAGTACGACGCTCGAATGAAGGAGGCGTTCGAGAAGATGAGGCGCGCTCGCCCCCGTCAGAAAACCCCCGAGGAGGAACGCCGCTCGCTCCATTCCTTCCGCGAGGGGTACAGCAAGGGAGCTGAAGTCTCCCTCGACCGGCAAATGGACCAGAAGACAACACGGAGGATTGAATGAGGGTAAACGGCGACGACAAGGTAGTCAACGTATTACAATACATGGCTGCTGATATGAAGGCCATCATTGAAAAAATGGTAGCTTTGGCCGGGATGAATGGGGAATCCACGGTTGATCAACTGCTTGACAAGTATCCCATCAGCGAAGTAACAAGGGAGGAGCGCATCGCGCTCCTTTCTCTTGCCTTTACGAACGATAATAAATTCGCGCCAAAATTGGACTTCAAGCGGCGGTGTGAAATTCTCGCATTGGTCCGCTTAGGTATTACTCGCGACGTGATAGCTGAAATCTACGCCGTGGATAGGAGAACAGTAACTCACATAGCGAATCCAATCTCGCCCCACTACAAGACAGTTAAGCGGGAGTGGGATCGCTTGGGTGCAGCTAAGTTCCAAGAACTGTACTTGGAGGAAGAGACGCTTAACCGGGCTTTGGCTTACCGCGCTACTAAGCAGAAGATAAAGCCGGTCAATAACATGTACGCCAATGGAAAGATGGGCATTCACAACGTGCGTGGCCCAATGTGTTCGTACGACCACAGGGTGGCCATTGGCTGGCGCGAAGTAGACGAGAAAATTCACATCGCGGGCTGGTATTACCGTGATTTGGATGGCGATAACCCGGATGATTGGTTCTGCTGCAACGACGAGTCGCTTAAGACCAGCGCGGCGTGTTACGCCGCTATGATTGACGACATTACTGACAAGATGCTAGGAAGTGCACCTTGACAGGATCACCGTGATGTGCTAAACTACACACGAACAGGGAGGACCGAATGAAGGAGGTTCCTAAGGACGGAGCATTGGCATACAAGCAAGGCGTTATGGCAGGTGACTGCCCATTCGAAGAGGGTACCATCGCGTTCAACGTTTGGAACGAGGATTGGGATCGAGCAGCCGACGAAGAGACTAACAAGCCGCCGACGGTGAATAAGGTTGGCTCGGTGGTCACGAACAGATACCGTGCTGTCTACAGTGAATTTGGTCATCCCACCCATTGTGGGGATGAATTGGCTGTCCTGCTAAACAACCTGTGTTTGAATAAGGCTGGTGTGAACATAGAGCTATTCGAGGCGATATGCCGCGCCAACGACGTAAACCTGGTGCGGTACGACCGAACACACAAGGGATGGCAAGGCCGCCTGAGGATGACCGGCAGAAACTTGCTGGCCAAGCGCGTGCGTGAAAATGGTGGCTACCTTAAAATGCCCGATGGAGACGATTACAAGCTCAGCCGGGATTGGATGGAGCAAGCTGAAATAAAATACAAGCCTAAGGCACCTGCCGCGCCATAGGGACCTACCGCTGCCGCCGCGTACTGTACGCCTGACCCGGCGTATGGGGTCCGGTGCGCTGCCCCCACCCCCCGGCTATAGCTATAGCTGGGGCCTACCCAGCCGCTGGCGTATCCTACGCCGGGGCCACACAAGGAGACTACTATGAAGAAGCTGTCTGCCGAGGATAACAACGAGCTTGAGAACTATATAACTGAGCTAAACGACCATGCATCCAAAATCGAAACCCGCATGCACGAAGCCAATGAGAAGATTGTTGATCTGAATGACGAAATTCAGGCGTACAACAACATACTCACCAACGTCAAAGCCTTCCAGGCCAAGATTACGGACAAGATGGATGAATACGTTGATAATAAAGACGAGGAGTGGGGGGAGACTGAAGAGGGCAGCGAGTACGAAGAGTGGCGCGAGAATTGGAAATCGTTTGATCCTCACCCGCTCGACTTGATCGACGATATAAACGTCGATGAAGCCCGCCATCCGAATGAGCTTGATGAGCTGGGTGATTCCCCCTGAACATCGCTTAAATACTTGACGGCGGCACCCCGCCGTGGTATACTGCTATCTGCCCCTGACAAGCTGCGACGAGGATAAAGGCTGGCCAGCCTCCTCGTTGCAGTGGGGCAAATGGGGGTGTATGGATGGAGCACATCAAGGGTGGGTTTACGTTTAACCAAGCAGACGAACTAACAATAAACCAGCAGCGATCAATAACAGCCCAAATAAATAATAATTTTATACAAGTCGGCGCTGTCTTCTTGCAAATGTCCGGCAAGAATCCATTTACCAGCGATTGGCACAAGAAGAAATTTCGCGACACCAATCTGCAGGAATGGATTGACAACCCCGATCTTAGGGTGCTCAATCTAGGCTTTAATCTCCAATTCGGCTGGCTCGACGTAGATATAGACGCCGAAGACCCGCGCTATAACCATTGTATCACCAAGGCGTTCAAGTACCTAGGCATCGATACTAGGTTCTCATTTGGGCGGCTGTCTAAAGGTGTTCCGTCCCACATAATGGTCCAGCTGGGCGAAAATGACCTAGCCAACTACGATATGATGAAGGAGTTTGAGCCTAATGAATTCAAGATGGGCGGGAAAAGGTTTAAATGCGAGCTTCGATCAATGGGTCCAGTTCCGCCAGAGGCACAAAATACTATCAAAGAAGCGCGCCAAACCGTCATGCCCGGAAGTATCTATATACATAAGGCAAAACAGGGCGAGTATGACATTTCTGTATGGTATACGCCGGATGGAAAAGCCGCGATTTCAGTTGGTGAAATTGCAGCGACCACGCCCCGCAAGACCGAGTTCTCGTCGCTGATTACTGGCATCGCTTTTGGCACTTTCCTCTACGTGCTGCAACCTCATTGGAACGAAGGTGGGAGGCAGACACTAGCGATAAAGGTGGCTGGTTGGCTTGCTCGCTTAGTGCGCGAAAGCAAGGGTATCAACGAGAATGAGGGCATATCGCGAGGTACTTACTGCCCCGTGGGATCAGCCGAAATAGCAGAGTCAATGATAGACTTCCTATGCGTTGAGTTAGGCGATCGTGAAGCTTTCATGCGGAAGCGAGTCTTCCGTGACGCCATAAAGAAATTGGAGAACAACCCAGATGCCAAAATCCCAGGATGGCCCGCCCTTGAGTCCGACATTGGAACCGAATCAATGCTCGCACTCCGCACCGTATTCATGCCGGGCGTTGACGTTTCGCCTCTCACGAAAATGGCCGATCGTTACATATACGACGAGACGGACGATAAGTATATCGATAGAGATAGATTCTATACCATGTCGGGCTTCGTTCATGATGGGTCTGAATTGGATCGAAGGCACCGTAACGATCTTATGGAGGTCGCGGGCAAGATGAAGCCCGTGTTCAAGCTGTTTGAGTCATCCCCGCTGCGAAGGCGAGTCGGTGGCAGGGACTTATACCCCGATTTCAACCCAGGATCTATATTTCGCCTTACCCGTGCGGGCAACACAATAAACGATGACCAGGATTCTGAGCCGGGAACGATGACCGTGTTCAACACGTGGCGCGGCTGGCCGATACTACCGACAAAGAATCCTGATCCAGCGATGATCGAAAAGTGTAACCTAATGCTGGACGAGTTACTTGTATACCTCACCCAAAACAACCACAAGCAAGCGGACTGGATAAGACAATGGATAGCATGGACCGTACAGTTTCCTGGTCAGAAACAGCAGATTGCTCCTGTTCTAGTTGGTGGTCAAGGAGTGGGCAAGTCATTCTTCGGCAACGTATTCTTAGAGCAGTTGTTTCAGAATCAGTGGGGTTCAGCATCACCGAAAATTCTAGAGGGTGCTTTTTCTGTGGAGCCGTTTATTAACAAGATGTTCGTGTTCATAGATGAGGCCAAGTTCTATTCTGAAGCCAGCACCGACGAGATTAAGAAGCTGATCCGTGCCGATCGATTGGGCGGGGCTGAGAAATTCCAATCTGCACGAACCTACCGCATATTTGCTCGCGTCGTGTTTGCCTCCAACAAATTCGACATGAACATCGGCCAACAAAACATGCAAGACCGCGCATTGTTCTACATCAAAACATATGATAAGGATTACCTTAGCAAGACCGACACTGAATTTAAATTGTGGACCGGTACTCTAAAGCCGTTCTTTGATGAGTTTAACACATTTATCCACCGCATGGATGTTAAGGAACATTACATGCACATATTCAATACGATGAAAGTTAATCGCCATGATGTTGAAAATACCACCCTATCATCGGGGTCAGATAGTCATATCGTTGAGTCTAATATGTCCTATCCACGACGAATTGCTAAGGCTATCATTGAAGAAGGCCGGATTTGGGAGGATTTGGATTTATCCGCCCCATTCACTACAGCGGAGTTCAACAAACGGGTGGCTGACACGTGCGAATCTATGCGAATTAGGTTCGTTCAACCTCGGCATGTGTTTGATGAGTTCGTCAGTGCCGGATTAATTGAAGCGTGGACTCAGAATTCGGTTAAATATTGGCGATTTAAGCACAAGATTGCCACCCTAACCGAACAGTACGGCTTAGCAATAGGTGTGAAGCTTGAGTCGCGGTACGAATTCACCGAAGATGACTTCGGCATCAACAAATCCGAATTTATAGGCGCGAAGCCCTGGCGCGGCATGGTCGGAAGGTTTAGAAATGGGATATAATGTTCAAGGGGGACTTGACAGCAAGTATCGGTCTGTGGTAGGGTCGCGGTACGGGATGGTCCCGAACGAAGGAGTAAGTAATGAGTGATACGACACAGGCTACCCCGAGTACGGAAGCGAAGACCACAAAGTCCATCGTTCCTTCCAAGTATTCGGGCCGATACAAGAACGGCGGCGATGACCCGCTCGCGCAGTTCATCAAGGGCCAGTGCGTCGAAGCTGGTGCGTTCGTCTTCGAAAAGTTCTTCCAGCTGTGCTTGAAGAACGGCGTTGCCCAGGAGAAGGTTGAGCACTACCGGAACCAGGTGACCGGGAAGCGCCATGGTGCGGAAGGTCGTGCTCGCATGACCCTGCGCAATATGCTGGCGACGTTCGTTCGCAAGAACGGCAAGGCGACCGGCCTCGACGGCACGGAAACTGAAATCAACCTCCCGAAGCCCGCGCTTACTGGCGCGGCCAAGGCGGCGGCTGATAAGCAGGACGCTGCGTAACAAGATAGAGGAACCTACCCCCAACACCCCTGCCTCTATCTTCGTGGGACCCACCGGGACTCTTCGCCCCCGGTGGGTCTTCACGTATTTGAAAGGATACTTGACAGCAGGTACCGGGGTGTGCTACGCTTGGCGCGTACGTACGTTGCAATCCCGCAACTTAGGAGAACTACTATGAGGAAGCTACTGCTGGCTTCGACGATGCTACTTGCGCTTGCCAGCGGCGCGAATGCAACTATCATCCTCGACACGACTGGGCAAGGTGGTACTGGTAACAACGTCATCTTCAGTTCTATCTTCGACAACAGACTGATTCTCGGTCGCCTTAACGGCCAGAACGATGAGGTCGTCCGATTTCGCGACCTTACTCCTACCCAAGACCCAAATGCTCCATTCACAGGGGCGCAGAACGGCAACGACATCAAGATCTTCAATACAGCTGATCTTGATATCACTGTGTTCAACAGCACCAATCTCGTTCAGCTTGGCGTCACGAGGGACATTTTCTCCATTAAGGGAACTGGCACCTTGTTTCTCCGTGCGACAGCATTGGAAGCTGACGGCACTTTCCAAGACTTCAACTTCAGCCAGGTACTCGCTAGCGGACAGAACGGATTCGATCTTCGGGCTATCGACGGTGAGCGAATCTGGGACGTTGACCTTAGGGTTGTGGGTGGCAGCATCACTGACTTCGAACACTTCCGAATCGACGTTGCTCCCTCTGTTGCAGTCCCCGGCCCAATTGCTGGTGCCGGTATTCCTGGTCTGGTTGCTGCTTGCATGGCCATGTTCGGTCTGCATCGTCGTCGCCGCAATCGATCCCTGTAACACGGCAGTTCACTATCCCCTGACCGTGTGAAAACCGGGCGCAGTTAGTATCCCTCTCTGCGTCCGGCGAATTTCAATCCCTGAAGATCAAAGATATCTTGACAGCCGCATGGCGGCATGCTACACTATCTCTACGGCACCGATCATGGGCCGGAACAGCGAGTGTAGACCATGCAGCTAGAAACTGTGTTGAGGCTATCCAAAGTGTGTGAAGACCTGTCCAAGCTGGCAGGGACTATTCGTGACGAGACTAACGAGGCAGTTGCCACCAATGATCACGTAACGGTGATCAAGCACTACGACAAACTCAGACAGGCAACTGCTCTGATTAAGGAATCCCGTGAAGCACTCGAACAAATCGAGATGAAGCTGTCGCGGGACCAAGTGCCTGATGTAATGAGGGCACACAACATCCGTAACGTCACCATCGAAGGCGTGGGCCGGGTCACTCTCGGAACGCGCTGGTCTGCTTCTATGCCCGACAAAGAAGCCGGGTTTGAGTGGCTCCGTGCGAACAATCACGGGGGCGTGATACAAGAAACCGTCAATGCCCAGACCCTCGGCGCGCTAGCCAAGGAGCTAAATGCGGAAGGGTCCGACCTCCCGCAGCCAACGTTCACAACGAACATCATGACATACACAAGCATCACAAAGGTGAAGTAATGGCGAACGAGATAGATAAGGCCAATGGGAGCCTACCGGCTCACTTGGCGCAGTACGAGAAGGCCAAGATCGGTAACGTAGATTCCTCCGATCGCATCATACCAAGAATCAAGCTGATGCAGGCAATTTCGCCTGAGTTGGTTGATTTCCCGGAGGCCAAAGCTGGTCAGTTCTGGCACACCATCGCGCAGCAGAACCTCGGTCCCACACTTAAGGGCGTTCCCATCGTCATCAGCAAATCTTACGTGCTTTGGGCACCAAGGAATGACGACCGGGGCATTCTCGCCCGCGCAATGGACGGCATCCATTGGAATCCGGCCAACGCTGAGTTCAGCGTCAAGCCCAAAGGGTCACCTAATACGGTGACTTACCACACCAAGAACACAGTGGCCGAATCCAGATTGGACCAATTCGGCACATCTATTCCAGGGGACCCCAATTCGCCCCCTGCGGCGAGCCTCACATATAATATGATGTGGTACTTGCCGGATTTCCCGGACCTAAGTCCCTCCATCGTTATCAACACTCGGTCCAGCGTGAAGCCGATGCAGCAGTTGCTGTCTAGGATCGACGCTAAGCCCGCGCCCCATTACGTGCAGATGTACACTATCGGGTCGGTCCAGCAGAAGGGAGCTGAGGGGCCATACTTCAACTTTACTTATACGGGGGCCGGATTCGCCGACGAAGAGACAGCGGCGATATGCTCCGATATGTACGAGCGGTTCAGTAAGGGTGGCTGGATCGCCAACGACGAAGTGGAGGACATCCCTGACAAGCCAGTATTCGATAATACCACCGCTGGCAAGGGAATGGGCGATAAAACACCATACTAAGGCACTTAGGGCGGGCGCAAATGCCTGCCTCCTTTTTCGGGGAATTCATGAAGCAACTTATCGATCCGCAGCTGATGTTATACATCGTCAAGTGCTGCAACAATACCATAGCATTCGATACAGAAACCACCGGCATCACTGTAAAGGATCAAGTATGCGGTTGGGTAATCACGAATGATGAGTTCTCAGTCTATGTTCCAGTAAGACATGAAGCAGGGGGAAATATACCAGATGCGACGGGGTTCGAGTTCGAATTGGCCCAGGCTTTCAAAGAGCGGGGAAGATTGGGTTATCGTACTGTTGGCCATAATCTCGGCTTTGACTTACGGATCAGCCTTCGTCATGGTGTTGTACTTCGCAGTCCGCTAGAAGACACGATGATCAATGAGGCGATCATCAGCGATATTACCCAGGGTTACAGTCTGGACGAGTGCTGCCTCCGCCGTACAGTCACGGCTAAGAAGGGCACCGCAATCTATGCCGAATTGGCCCGCAGATTCGGCGGCATCCCCGACCGCAAGCAGATGAAGAACTTTTGGCGTCTGCCAGGGGACTTACCAGCAGTCGTGGATTATGCAACTGGCGATGGTATAAGCACATTAGAGCTATGCCAAGCGCAGCAGAAGATCCTGGATAGTGACGACCTCCGCAAGCCATGGAAGCTGGAGTGCGATCTGCTCCCTTATGTGGCGAGGATACATAATCGGGGACTTAAGATCGACGATGGGTATTCGAGCCGCATCATGGACGATGTAAAGGCGGCGGTTGGCGAGGCCAGCAAGGTATTTGTCCCCGGATTCAACGTTCGGTCCTCCAAGGCGGTCGAGCAGTTGTATCGTATGAATGGTTACACGGATGACAAATTCGCCCGCACCGATGCCGGGGCGTTCTCATTCACCGAGAAATGGCTGGCTACCAATAGCATAGGAAATTCAATTCTAGCAGTTCGCCGCCTAGAAAAGGCCCGCGATAGTTTTATTACCCCGCTGATTGACACCCAAAATATCAATGGGCGTGTCCATCCAATCCTGAACCAGTCCAAGTCGGACGACTATGGAGTTGCAGGTGTCAGATTTTCTTGCTCTGAGCCGAACCTTCAAGCTTTCCCAAAGCGAAACATTGAAGTTGGCCGAGTCGTTAGAAAGCTCGTTGTCCCTGACGAGGGGTTCGTTATTGAAGAAGCTGACGCAAAGCAGCAAGAGCCTAGACTTTTCACTCATTATTCGGGTGACCCCGCACTTATCGAAGGATACCGTAATGGAACTATGGATATCCACGACAGAGCGTCCGAACTCCTGAACTTGGATCGCGACACCGCTAAGCGGATGGCGATGGGGATGCTCACTATGATGAGTCCGCCCACATTGGCTGGCCATATGCAATGGCCGCTTGAACAAGCGCGGGCAGCCCACCGAATGTTTCTAACGGACGCATTTCCCCACATCAAGGTGTTCCAGGACGACGCCGTGCGGGTATTTAAGAGGAGGGGATATGTCAGGACCTTACTCGGGCGCAGAGCCTATTGCGATAATCCCCAATTTGCCTATCGCGCTGTGTCACGCATTATACAGAACGTGGGCGGTGAGCATCTTAAGATATGCCTACTTCGTGCGTGTCAGTACGAGGATGCATACCCCAACGACCTTCAAGTCCTTCTTACTATCCACGACAGTCTGTTATGGCAGCGAAATCCGAACCACGACGTCATGGACCTAATTAGGTCCGTAGAGGGGGTGGCTCAAGAATTAGGGCTTATCGTCCCCATCCCATTCGATGTTGGCTCTGGTTCCGATTGGGCCAGGGCTTCCTACGGCTTCAAATTAGACAGATACGAGGACTAACATGGCGTATCGAGAGGGCGACAAGACAGTAGAATTAGAGGGCCGCATCGAAGTGACGACGGCCAAAGCATACCTAATAGAACCAACCACGGGGAAGAAGAAAGAAGTGTGGCTCCCCAAGTCGCAGACGGTATCCATGACTGAGCCGGATGAAAATGGAAATCGAACATTCGTAGTCACCGAATGGTGGCACGATAAGGCAGAGCTAGATGAGTAAAGCTATCAAATACAAATTCGAATATGACAATTATTCCTGCCACTACAGCACGTGGGAGGAAGCTGCCGATGATGCTGTTAGGTTGGGTGTGGGGCGTTGGCTAAACAGCTACGAATTCCAATTAGACTACCCGGCATCAATAAAGGCGACCCGCAATGAATGAGGCAGACGTAAAGCGAGCTATGGTGAAGTCTGTAAAGGAGAAAGGTGGCTATGCTCGCCGCTTTGAGGATTCCTATGGGGTCGGAATATACGACCTGATAATGATCCCATTTGGGCTGCCTGTATTCATGGCAGAGGTGAAGATGATCAAACATAGCACGTTCGGCCCCACGTTAAGGCAGCACGTGGAGTTAGAGCGTATCAATTACGTTGCATTCGAGACTGGTCATGCGATACCCATAATGATAGGGTACTACGATGGGATATTTTACTTCAGCAAGCCCAATTTGGTAATTATCCCCAAGGACTGCTTCTCAGTAACTACGAGTAAGATGCCGTTCCACGACCAACTAGTTCAATACTATCACTCACGGAGAAAATGATGGCTAAAAAGAAAGTTCCTGCGCCTATGACTCCATTCGCCGAGAGCAAGAAGATGCAGATCAGCGATGAAACGTACCAATCCATGATAGCCCAAGACGTGCTGGGCGAGGCTCTGAACGAGGTAAAGACCAAATCCTCAGTCCACGGCGATACGGTCAATTCGTTCACGATGATATCTGAATTGTGGACAACCTATATTCGTCACACCTCGGTAGTGCGAAATCAGACCATCGTTCTACCGAACGACGTGGCCCAAATGATGGCTATGCTTAAGCTGTCCCGGTCCGTCTACGGAAAGTCCAACGATAACTACGTGGATGGCGCAGGTTACACCGCATTGGCTGCCATGCTCGACCCAGAAAGCGAGGAGTCATGAGCGACGATTATTTCTTCGAGGAAAAAGGCGTCCATTGCGTTGTGGACGGCCAATTCGGCTCCACTGGCAAGGGAGCCTTAACCGCTTGGCTGGCTGATTATTCCATTAGGCACAAGACAGTTAACGACTTCTACGGGTCCATTTACAGCGGCGGACCCAATAGCGGTCATACCTTCTATGTGGGTGATGAGAAGGTGGTACTTAAGCAGCTGCCATCGTTCTCCGTTTACCTGTACTTGAAAGCCAAGATCAAGCTCCCGGTGTACTTATCCGCCGGGGCGATTATTGACCGGGATATCCTCCGCGCAGAGGCCAACCGGTATCCGGGGATACCCATATTCGTGCATCCCAATGCCGCCATAGTCACCGATGAGGATCGGGAGGAGGAATCTAAGGGTTCTATCGCTGCTGTGGCCGGGACTAGAAGCGGCACCGGGGCAGCGCTTATCCGCAAGATTAGGCGCGAACCAACCGCCATTGCTGGCCATTCGCTGGGCAGGATAGCCCCCAATGTGGTGATCCAAAATCACCGAATTAAGCCCGAAGATGGAGCCTACTTCATGGAGGTGTCGCAGGGGTTTAGTCTGGGGATCAATTCTGAATTCTACCCCAAAGTAACCAGCCGGGAATGCACCGTGATGCAAGGGTTAGCCGACGCTAGGATAGCCCCCTCCAAGCTCGCTAAGACATATATGGCCATCCGAACATACCCTATCCGGGTGGGCGATGTGGACGGCCATTCCAGCGGCACTTGGTATCCGGACCAATTCGAGACTAATTGGGACAAGCTGCGGGTCCCAGCCGAATTGACCACGGTTACGCAACGAGTGCGACGTGTCGCTACGTTCTCGATGCAGCAGTTCTATGAAGCTTGCTACGCCAACGATCCGGACGTGGTATTCATCAGCCACATGGACTATCTCAACGCGAAGGCCCAGACCGAATTCGCGGACGACCTAAGTTCAGCGCGATACGGGATGGGCAAGGAATTTACGCTGATGTATGGTTACGGCCCCAAAATCAGCGACGTTAAGCCATATGTGTTGGATGAGTCACAGGAAGAAATGAGGGTGTAATGTCCACTCGTATCGTAGTTCAAGTACCACAGTCTCTTAGCGCTTATCATTCGCTACTGCACGATTTCTTCGAGGGGATGATAATGAAGCTGGCGAAGAATTCCCACAAAGACACCCCCACGAAGGAATCGCTGCCCAAAATAATGGACCTGCTCCGGGAAGAGATACGCGAATTTGAGGAGCAGTTGGCCGAAGATAGGTTCAACGAGAATTCCCTGATCGAATTGATGGATCAGGCCAATTTCGCATTCCTAGCCTATGTCGCGCTACGAATGGAGGGGGTGAAGCATGAAGCGCCAAGTAGTGCTAAATCTGGAAGAGGATGATTGCCTCTGGCTTGAGAAAGTCTATGGTAATACTTGGAAGGAACGAATGGAGCAGCATATCGAGAACGAAGTTAGATTGCGTAGCCGTGACGAAGAACAGTTGCTTAAGATGAGGAAACCATGGGATTACTAGAGGTACAGCGTCAAGCGTTGAAAGCGTCGTATGGGAAGCCAGGGTTTGCTTTCTATATGGAAATGGGTTTGGGAAAGACCCTTACAGCCCTAACCGAATTTCTGGGATTGGTGGAGTACCGCCACGCCACTAGGCTCGTGGTATTCTGCCCCAACAGCTTCAAGACTGGTTGGCGCGAAGAAATCGAAAAACACGGGTTAAAAGTCCACCCGCACATTTTCAATTCCGGTGCTGATTATGAGAATGGCCAGTTCTTGAAGACTGAGTTCAAGTGTCCTCCGGTGCTGATAGTGAACTACGAAGCCATCCGCAAGGAGACGACGCAGGAGTATATACAGAAGTTCATAGCTGGCAAGCGTTGTATGTTGGTTATTGACGAATCCATCCAAATCAAGACCTACAACAGTCAACAGACCAAAGCGGCGCTCAAGCTAGCCAGCCAATTCGCTTATAGCCGTATCTTATCCGGGAAGCCCGTGACCCAAGGCCCTCATGACCTTTGGGCGCAGATGCGAGCAATTGGTGCCATAGAAACCAAATATTTCCCGTTCAAAACCACATTCTGTCGGATGGGCGGATTTAAGGGTAAGAAAGTGGTGGGTGCCCAAAATGAAGAGTTGCTCGCCGCAACTATCGATAAGTACATATTTCGTGCCTCCAAAGTCGATTGGACTGACCTCCCCGAGAAGATGTATACTTCCAGGCAGTATCAGTTGACTCCCAAATTGGCGTCCATGTATAGAAGTATGGAGGAGGATTTCGTCCTCTGGTTGGAAGAGGGCATTGTAACCGTCGATGCTTTCATTACTAAATATATAAAGCTCGCCCAAATCCAGTCTGGATTTATCATTAAGGAGGACTCCACTGTACAAGAATTGGTGGCTCCGGAGGAGAACCCCCGGTTTACCTTGGTCCGCGAGCTTGTAGAAGAAGTAAATGGTAAAGTAATTATCCCATACGTGCATCGCTACACCTTGTCCTTGCTGCAGCGCTCGTTGATCGAATATAACCCCACATTTATCAGTGGCGGAATGAAGCCCGAGGAAATCCAAGCCAATAAAGATAAATTTAATAGCGATTCGGGTTGCCGGGTGATACTTGTTCAGAGCCGCGCCGGAAAATATGGTCACACTCTTCTGGGAGGGCCAAGTCTCCAGGATAAGTGTAGTACCATGATCTTCGCAGAAAATTCGTACTCTCTGGATGATCGGAGTCAAATAGAAGATAGAATGCACCGTCACGGACAAACAGAGAGTTGTTTATATATTGACATTTGGGGTACAGAACTTGACCGAAGAATAACGGCAGCGCTCCAAGCAAAAGAAAATATAGCGCAAGCAGTGTTCCAATTTTTTGGGAAACAACCCCGCATTTAGTCCTTACCATATAGATACTCGTCTATCGGAATTTGGCGTCCACCCTTAGACAGGATGCTTTGAGCCATCGGGGACAACGGTCCCTCGGTTTTAGTTTTCTTGGCCAGCAAGCGACGAAGTTCGTCCACAGCTTCCGATGTTCCGCCAGACGATATAGATTTTAGCGCCCTGCCGCCGCCAAGAATAGCACCAGCAATAAGCGTACCTATAACTGGATTAGCAGTACCATACCCAGATCCGACACCCGCCCCGGTAGCCAGAAGCTTACTGTCTAGTACGTTTCCAACCCCACGGCTTAGCTTGGTGGCCGGGTCCTCGTTTATGACCCTATTCATCAATGCTTTCTGCTCCGCAGTAAGCCCCTTAGAGTCCGTGCGGAGAAGTTCCTCATAGTTGGACTTTACTTCCTTCTGTTTGGCCAACGGGTCGTCACTAAGCCTGGCTTTCGACTCCGCAGTATTCGTGGCTACGTTTATCCTATCCGCTGCGCTTGGATTTTTGATACCGGGTGGAATCTGTTGGATACCCATTCGCCCACCGGTCGGGACAGTATTATCCACTCCCCTAATCCAATTGACACCCTTGTTGATAGCGCCACCCAATTGCTGAGCGCCCGCTCCGCCTAGGACCCCGGTGATGGCCCCTCCTGCTACCGGCTGGTCGTGTCCCGCTGACTGCAGCGCCCCCTGGACGCCCCCCTCGACGCCCGCGACGGTAGTACCGGTGAGCCACCGAGCCGCTGGTCCGCCTTTCATTGCGTTGACAGCCCAAGGCACCGCAGAAGGAAACCGCGACATAGCCGCAACATCCGCGACAGGGGCTACCCAACCAAGATTAGCCCGCATCGCATTTATATCTTTGGCCGGCTCCGATCCAGGTATCATTTTCTCTAATGCTTTGACGCCCAAACCAGCCGTAAGTGTGTCGGCTCCGACTGCAGCCGTATCCCGCGCCCCTTTCAACATTTGCGTCCACACAGGGGAGCTTTCAACATCCTGTTTCTTCGCCTCGTTGGCTAGTTCCTGGCGATGAGCCGCAAGGTTTTTACTAGCCGTTTCAAAATCGGGAGCATCGACTTCCCATTCAGACTTATCCGGCGAAACTATCTTATATATCGTCATTTTACCCTCGTGATGCTGCCCCTTGGATTTTCTTTATTAGATTGGGATATCCCAAGCTCATCAATTCTATCATTTAAATCTTTCCGGAATATAGCTTCATCGCCTGGCTTGTCATAATGGCGCTCGGCCATTACTTCCATCGCGGCTCGGACGCGAATAAGACCTTTCTTGAATTCCTTAGTCTCCTGATGGGGATTGACGCTGGCAATAATACTAGCCAGCATCTTATTTTCGGACTCCGTGACGTTACCCAAAGCGCCACCAGACTGAGAAGCCTGCCGCATCGCATTCAAGGCATTAACCACATTATTTGCATCGATGGTTTTAATTTTGGCGTCCAATGTTTCCCAAGGAGTGCCACCTACGGAAGCCAAATTCCTGGCCCATGAAGAGAAGGCACCGGATGCACCTGGTCTATCCGCCAACTCCAACGCAGTTTTAACAGCCTCGCCAACGTTGCTAGCAGCGAATGTAGCCTGGACCCGTTCCTTAGCCTCCTTCTTAGTTTGCTCGTCCAGAGCTTGCTGCTTCTTTTTAACGTCCAATTCCTCACCTTTGTTAGCCAATTCAGCTTTGGTTGCAATAGGTACCTGTATTGGAAGCCCATTGGAACCATATAGAAGTTTGCCATCTGCGCCGCGTTGATAATCATGGCCAGGAAGCGGGGCCGGATGTTGAACTCCATCAGGGCCAACATACACATTAGTAGTTTGACCCGGATGTAGAAGCTTAATAAGATCCTCCATACCCATCTGCTTGTCGGCTGGGCGGCCCTTGTTGATGGTTGCCAAGATAGCTTCATTGGTGGCATTCGGTGCCGCGCGCTTGATCGAAGTGATATAATCCGCCGTGGACAATTGCTGATCCGCTGGGCGCTCCTTGTTGATTTGATCCAAGGTCCGCATATCTTCGGTCGGCTTGAGGCCAACAGATGGGCCAACCTGTCTGAATCCTTCCCTCGGATCCGTAACACGAAGCTCGGGACCGTTCGGCCCTTCAACCACTTGTGTCGCCGGGGGTTTTTGTCCTCCAATCCTAGCAACTTCCTTGCCTGTGATTGGGTGGGCCAATACTGTTTCACCAGTGGCGGCATCTGTTATCGACTGCAGATGACCTTGGCTATGAGCAGCTATAACCTCGTCTAGCTTGCCGCTGGTTTCTAAAGCGACTGCGGCTTCTGGGGATAGATTGTACTGCTTCGCTAGGCTGCCAAGCATAGACCTGCGGAGGAGCATGTCCTTGGTTGCTTGCTGCTGCTTTTGTAGATTGATTAGATCGGCTGCGGTCATTTGATGACCGGCTCCAGCCGTTGCGCCGTGACTTGCTAGCCCAATAAGGGACTGTCTGGTAGCTAGATTGTTAGACAGTCCAGCTGCTATAAGTGCCGTGCCGGAATCCAATGCTGCAGCGTTCCTGTTGTCTTTCATCAATTGAATATACATATTAGCCAAATCAGGCGGGGACTGATATGCTTTCGGCGACTCCGGAGCGGGCTGCGGATTCGTTACCGGAGTAGCGGCTCCCTCAGGAGCGCTTGGCTTGGGCGGAGCAGGAGGAGGTCCACCCGGAGGCGGGAAATTGGCTGGAGGGATTGCCCCAGGACCCGGACCCCCAGGTGTAAGTCCCGGCATCATCGCCATAGCTTGGGCGGGGGAAGCGTCCCCGACACCCGGCGAAGAAGCCTGGATTACAGCCTGGTTAGGATCTTGCCCTGATTTGAGCAGCGCAACCAGATCGGCTATGTTCATACCATACCACCAGTCAACGTTGTCCCCATGGGACGCTTATTTCTAGCCAACAAAGCTTGCATCAAAGTGGCTGCCATTTGCGGATTCCCCGCACCGCCAAGGCTGGCATCCATTCCACCCATTGGGGTGATCTTTGCCATTTCTGCCGCGACGGCAGGATTTACCTTGGGAGCAATTCCCTTATTCAAAGTATCTAACCCGCCCAATGCATCAGCAAATGGGCTGCCCGCGCCGCCTTTCTCATCCGCGCCGAACACCGATTTAGGATCAAACAGAGCTTCTTGGACGGGCGGAGTTGGCTGGGAAGACACATAATCCCTGGCCCCTGATCCCGGCGAAGCAGCTGCCTCTCCCGGAATGGCTGGCGGAGCTACTGGTGGAATTACTGGATTTGAGGCCAATGACAGCCCAGGAACTCGGAATCCTAATAGACGGCTTGCTGGCACGACACCCTCCGATACTGCATTACCTTGATTTCCGGCGAGGATTTTGATATTTCCATTGGCGTCATAGCCCTGGAAAAATCCGACATGTCCCTTGCCGCTGTTTGGGTCACCGCGTGAGAATACCGCGATATCACCAACGTTTGGCTTATCCGTTGGAGTCCCAATGTTTAGTAGGGACCGAGCGGCATCCGACCCGGAGCCTTTAAGCCCAGCCTGTTGGAGGCTGGAATTAACAAACGCCGCGCACCACGCTTGGGTAGCGGGGTCCAGATTAGAACCGCCGTTCTTAAGATAGGTAGTCAGAGCACTATGATTTCGGTGCTCATGGCTACCCAACATCTTGGTAGCTAGTTCGTACGGGGTAGGCATTATCTCAATGCCTCCATAAGATTGTTGATATCAATCACGCGCTTTCCGCCGAATTTCTTGACGGAGGATGGGAATTTCTTCTCAACATCCTGCGCCATCGGCCCGACTACTTTCGGATAGGTCTTCGGGTCGCTCTTATACCGATAGGCATATAGCGGAACCGGACCGTCCGTTATCTTCTCGATATCCGTCTTCATGTTCCTGTCGGACATTGCAAATAGCGCCGGTAGAGTCTTGAGCGCACCCAAACCAACAGTAGCCCAATCCGTACCGGGCTTTTCGGATGTCCCGGTTTTGCTGCTCGTTTCTGTCTTGCCGTATGGCGACATACCCAAAGCCGCCAGTCGAGTGTTCAGCTGTTGTATTGGGTAGTCCCGCCTCTCATTGAACTTGGCCATGAGAGAATCGATGACAGCTTGATTCTGAGCTTGATCTGCTTGGCCCGCACCGAATAGTGTGGCCACATCCTGGCCTTGAGCTGCCTTCTGACCCGAGGCAACGTTCAATAGCCCAGCGGCAGAGCTTTGCATACCGGTTCTGTCAGCTAAGGCTGTGGCAGTTGCCGTATCAAATCCCTTCTGTCGCAATTGGGCGACCAGATCACCAATGCCACGGGTAGATTCCGCTTGGGTTACTGCGTTCTGAATACCAAACCGGGATCCACCGAATGCCTTAGCCTTCTGGGCTTGGTCGGTATTTGCCAGCAAGTTACCTTGCAGCGAACGTTGCGCGGCATCAACCGATCGGTTTTGTACCTCTTCCGTGTACGGGTTGAGATACTTGTTGATATCCAATGGACCAGCTGTCCTGTTGTAGATATCAGCCGACGATTTGAAATACGGATCAGTAGAACCTACATTGCTGACAGCCAATTGATTAGCTTGTTGTGTATAGGGGGAAGTGTCCGCAACTCGCTGTCCTTCGTATTGCTCAAGGGGTCTGTTAGCAACATCCTTGGCATACCCGTAGTTTTCTTGCGAGGCTGCATCCACCCACGCAGGAAGTTCTACTTTAGAAACTTGTGTGGTCTGTGCTGGTTGACTACCGCCGCCCATTGTCTAGTTCCTTTGAGTATAGAGTGCCCAACACTCTCCAACCGGGAGACCGAAATCCCCACCAGCCAGATCGTCCAGTAGCAGTTATAAAATCTGCCCCAATATTATTTGCCCATTCCTCAATCATCGATTCCGCCGCTAATGCGTCATGTAAATTGCCTACAACATAGATAACATTTACCGCCTTTTTCCGCGGATATTCATTTACCTCAGTTATAATCCACGTGTCGCCCATAACGTGGCTCTGCATCTTTCCTGTTTCCAACGCTAGATCAATGTCATCCAACGTATGGACGTTATTGGCCGCATTTAGGACCCTCTCCATCTTGATTAGCATGGCTGGGTCGTTTATTTTCATCCGGCCACCAGAGTTGTGTGCAATACGCCGCTATCGTCTACCTTAACCTCGTACACTTTCTTACTTGGCGATATTAATAGAAGCGCTCGATTACCCTGGATGGCGCTTAACAAATCGCGGTCTTTCCTATCCACCTCTGCTATATATTGGATCATGAATTTTGTTACATCCGTGTCTTTAAATGTTGGAACCTTTACTGTCATTTCTTCCTACCCCTCGGTTTAAGGTCGAATAGGATAGGCCCAACCGTGCTCCAATCAGAATTTTTAATCATGTCGATGCGCAGCCTAATATCGCGCGCTGTTTCTCTAATGTCCACCCACCCGTGCTCGTTAACTGTTCTCTGCTGGGAATATGTCTCCTGACTATATTGGGTTCGATCATTCGTCTTCGACACCGAAAATGCCAAGGCAGTTCTATCCCCAGCAATATCGGGCAATATCTTGGACAGCGTAGACCACCTTTCGCCGTCTGCCACGTTGATCGTTTGGGACTCTAAAAATGGCATATGTAATGCTTCAGGGTAGGTAAAGCCTGATTCGTGCTTCCACACCTTAACCCCATCCGACATGATAGGATTTCGATCATTGGCGTACGTAAGCCCACAAGATCGCTTCAAATAACCGCTAGTCCAAATATAAGGTCGGACACGGTAATCTATCGAAGTGTAGCGAGCACACTCCAAGCTAATAGTTGGATCGACCCAAAACCACCAGATTTCTCCCCTGGACACCATACTGACCGAATGCGATTCTCGGACGGTCCGTTGGAAGTCCATCTTACTATACATTGTGTCCCACAATGGGCACTGAATAACATCCGCGGTTGTTCCATTGAACATCCAGAAGCCTTCAACAGATATCCAAATGATACCTTCTGGGGTGGAAGAAACAGAGGCGGCGCTGATTGGGACAGGGATTTTTCCGATTGGCCTGTATCGATACACATATGGAAGTCCGATATACTCCGCGAAATGAGACATGCTGGGAGTGCTTATCAACACGCCCGCAGAAGATGAATGAGCAGCTACGATGGGCGCGAACGGATCAACCGTAAACATGCCCGCTGTATTGAGTGGATCAGCAAAGTCCCAATCCTCAATATCCTCTGAGCTACACCAGCCAAAGTCGGCCATATTGCCGCCCATCTGGAACAGCATACAATGGTGCTCGGGGGTGACTACGAATTGGCGGTTATTGATCGGAGCGCCGGTAACAGCCACCAGCTTTACCGATGGGGTGGATGGCGACCAAATAAGTAATCTCCCGTCGTAGCTGGTCATGACCAACAAATCTTCGCCCCAATTATTAATGGACCAAGCGGGGGAAAACTTCTGCATGGTGGACAAACCAGGACGAGGAGTACCATAAGTGCTGAAATTGTAGTTCAATTCACCATAACCAGCTTCGATGCCGCTCAATGGGGCCATTCCACCTGTCGGTGTGATATCTACTAGACTACCACCATTATCTATATAAACATGTCGCTCGCACAAATAAGCTATATATTGGATTCCATCTATTGCTACCCATTTATGGATAGCCCGCACCTTGGATGCGAATGCTGTTGCGAATGGTATCTGTTCCCAACCGCCCACTGGCTTTAGAGTAACCCCGTCATCCCAGCGCACAAGGTTGACCTCCCGCCAATTTGCTATTTTGGCGGCTCTAGACAGGAGATTGGTTACTCCGGCTGGAAAGTTAACGCTCAGCATGTGTTATCCCAGTTTGATCTGCGCGTACAGAACTATAGTCGGCGGTAAATTTGAATGCCAGCTTCCACCTCCCGACGCCGTTCCGCTGACTGGATGAGTATGGTGTCCGTGAGGTCCACCGATGCCGTTCTCGGTGAACTCGGCGGCACCAGTGTTACGATCCCCATCACGGTAGCGCCAAGGTCCACCAAGATTGAAACCAGAACCACCGAAACCACCCTGGACGTCACCAGCGCCCATTTCTGTGAAAGGATGATAGTGATTTAGGGATTGGGAATTCCAATCCGTGCCACCACTAACTGGTAATGATGGAACTTGAGAGGCAGCCAAATAAACTATCTCGGACCCACCTTTTGCGTTCAATCCTCCGCCTATTACGTTACCTATCAGACCCGCTCCTTGATCTGCGTGGGAAATTACGCGACCACGAATATCTGGTATGTTGAACGTGGTAGAGCCATCTCCAACACCATAACCGCCGCCAATCCTAGCGAACAGATAGGGGTTGGCCGCCCTAGAAATAGCCTGGCCGTTACAAATGGTCCAACCAACATCTGTAGACCCAGCGCAAGTCCATGCTATCGTCCCCGGAGGAACACCTAAGAATTGGACGGTACCATCTGGTCGTTGAATACAAGCGTTACCATTCGCGTCCACAAAGAAATTAGCGATCCCCGCCGCAGGAGCCGCTGGGGTCGCCGTGTAAGGATATTTATGTATCGCAGAGTTGAGGGAAGTGGCAAATACATTTCCGGTTAGACTTATATCTCCGGATTGGCGATTTATAACTATCGGATCGTCAATTCTTACAGCGCTGTTATTATATCGAGTAACTACGAAATGACCAGCAGCGGTATTTCCGTCACCGAGGACTACATTCCATTGGCTAGTCTTGGCGATAGTCTTCTGATCCAGGATGTCCAGATCAGCATTGATTTTATTGCCCCACGAATCCGCGGAAGCACCTATCTCTGGCTTGGTAAGCCCCAAATTGGGGGTTATGGTATCAGCCATAACTTAATTCCTTCCCGGCGAAATGTGAAGTTCTTTTGTCATCACATTCACTATTCGATTGATGCTGTCATTATTCTTTTCCACCAACTGCTCCAGCTTAGCGATGCGAAGCTTCATCTCTTCCATTCTTGCCACCGTATATTCAGCGCCTCTAGTCTCCATAATATGGACTCTCGTTTCCAACCTAACCGAGTAAGCTATCAATGCCGCCGCACCACCTCCAACTGCAATAGCCTGCGCCACTAGGAAATAGACTAATGTCGAATTCTCCTTGATCCATGATCGAGTCATGGTCATCATAGTTGGTTCCAAACCCCGCCACTCTTTACATGTGTAACTACTTCGTGCCAAGCTCCGCTAACTTTTACATGAGTTGTCGCCGACATCCAAACCCCGTCCACCTTCACGCTAACGCTCGGATGATGGTGCACCAATGCAATTTCCTGCCCAACCAATGGAAGCGCACTGCTTGTTATAACTTCCGGATATCTTACGGTATAGAACGGGGCGATTGTTCCACCAATGATTGGTAACGATCCTGGAATAATCGTATCTGTGTGACCAAAAACTGGAGCAATTGTTCGCCCACCAATGGGCAACGTTCCCGAACTAATTGCTTCAACGATACCGCCGCCAATGTCCAGAATATTCTGCCCGCCAATGGGCAACACACTGGCAGTTAATGTATCGATATATCTAATTAATGGCGAAATTGTTGACCCAATTATGGGGACCGAACTAGCGGTAATAGTGTCCAAACGCCTGAAAATGTCTGCGATCGTAGCGCCGACAATGGGAACTCCACTCGCCGTAAGTGTGTCACTCCTAGCGAATACATCCGTAAGCGTTGTACCATTGATCGGAACAACGCTCGCTGTTATCGTGACGTGATAAGCTGCCGTGTCGGTGAGCGCTGCACCGACAATCGGCACCGTGCTGGCGGTTATCGATTCAACGATGCCGCCGCCGATATCCAGAATGTTCTGGCCGTTAATAGGAACTGCACCTACACCAATCGTATCGACGAACGTCAAAATATCCGTTAGATTGGAGCCACCAATTGGCATTGCGCTCGCACCAATCGTGTCGCTGCGGGCGAATATATCCGCAATCGTTGCGCCAACAACAGGCACCGCGCTAGGCACAATAATATCGCTGCTGGCGAATATATCAGCCAGCGTTACACCATTGACCGGCACACTGCTTGCGGATAGCGTATCGGAATAAGTAGCCTTATCTATAAGTGCTGCGCCAACGATAGGTACAGCGCTCGATGTAATAGTATCCGAATATACAGCCACGTCCGCCAGTGTCGCGCCATTCACTGGCACACTGCTCGCTGCCAACGTGTCGGAATAGGTGGCGGTGTCCGTAAGCGCCGCGCCACCGATCGGCATCGTACTAGCGGTTATCGATTCGACAATATTGCCGCCAGCTGCCGCTTGCGTTCCGTACAATGCGACCCATGATACCGCTGCTTGCGGCGCGATAACAGCAACGTCAGCGATTGATTGGCCAGTTATTGGAATTGCGCTAGGTGTAATCGTATCGGAATAAGCAGTAGTGGTAGTAAAGTCCGGCGTTACAATAGCGCCAGCCGATTCGATATAGAAAAGCACATCGGCGTTATTGTTAGTACCAGCAGTAGTAATAAACCACTCGCACTGTACCCAGAAATATTCATTATTGAAATTTACAGTCGCACCCGGCGTATAAGTAACAATGCTATTGCCGGACGCTACCGTGGATATAGAAGTAGTTGTGCCAGCTTGCGTCGCACTGGTTATCTCTGTTGCTGCAAAGCCGCTCGAATTAGCTGATTTGTAAAGCCTGATCCTTATCTGGCCTTGCTGCGAAGATGCCGACGACACCGCGCGAACGCGGAATGTAAAAGTCCAATTGGTGTTAGCAAATGTGCCGGTAAACGGATTTTCAGAACGCCAGCATGCATTCTCAATAAACGAGCCATTCAGCTTATCGGTTGTACCAAAATTAGTCGATACAGCCTTCGAACCCGCCACCATCGTCGCAAAATTTGGTGTACCGAGCTTCGCAACAGTCCAACCCGTTCCAGTAATACCGGTAGCAGGAGCAGTGCCGCCATCCTGCAAACTGAGAGCAACTGAACCACCGGGCGCAGATACATTTTTGAAATATAAGGTCTTAGTTGCCATCGTTCACCCATTCAAATTTGTAGGTGCAACGTGGATAATCTTTAACGTGTTCGGGTATCGTCGGCCAAACATTACACCCCTGGAGATAATAGCGGTGCATACGATCGCTACAATGCCCGTGGCCGTCAACAGTTCGATACAGCGCACAGAAGCCCTCAACCGGTGGCTCACCTAGTTCACCACCGAACGGATCGCGGCCCTTGCAGCATTCGCCGCACTGGCAGCAATAGCCTGTGCGTTGCCAACTCATGGTCCAGCCTCAAATTCAATAAACAGGTCAGTAAGATCAGTAATAGTAGCGAACTCCCCGGAGGTTAGTGTTTGTGTTACAGTCTTAAACGCCGCCGCATCGGTGTGAACCCAAGATTTAATCAAAGTAGTACCTTGCTTGAGCCGCACAGTTAAAGTAAGCGCGCTAGTGCCTAGATTGGCGTAACGATAACTAACATTGAACGGCTGCGTTAGGGGGCTTGCCGGATCAGATATCCTAAATCTGATAATGTCAGCGGTTGGATTCTTAGATGAACGCACATAATCAGCGTCATCCGGACTTGTATCGTCCACCATCAAGTAAAGGTTAGTGGTGCCGCCAGCTTGAGTGGACCAACCGCTATTGCTCGCGTCAGCATCGGGTCGCAAATATACAAGCAACACTCCGCTGCGGAACCAGGCGTAGGGCTGTCTATGGGCGGAACGTGCATACATTATGGATAAGGAGGCCAACCCGTGTTTATATCTACAGCGTTTACAGCGGCAACGGTTGCCGCCGCATTTATAGCAGCTTTCTTAGCGCGGTAATTGTTACCAACAACAGCGAGGTAACTTCCTACGGTATTTGCTGTTAGGTTGGTCGTAGTGTTACCGTCTGCCAGAGCACGCAAGTCGTAGTAACCATCAACCAGATCGAACAGCGCTTTTTTTCTTGTGTCCTTGGCGTAGGTAAGCTCGGTCGCACCACCAACATAGCTATTCAGCACCGCCGTCGTATTCGCCACATCTGGCGTGTGCAAACCTTGCGGCGATATGAATAGCGCACCGTTGATCTTAGCATCATCCAGCGATTTCTGACAAGCAGGCATCAGCCCTTCTGGCGGGTTCGGCCAGTTAGGAATGCTGCTGACGGGGATATTTCCTGCTGCCATTTGTTAACTCGGTGCTAATCCAAACGAGATGTGGTTGTTCTGACCTAAACTTGTTGCCCAACCCGTGACATAGGCCGGATCGGGCGCGGGTGTCATCGTTCCAGATGTATCGCTGTAGGAGTAAGGAACGGGGAAAGCTCCGTGCGCCCCCATCCGTCCAGACATAATCGGCACACCAGACGACGCAAATGACTCGATCGAACCAAATGTGCCACCAACAATTGTAAAGCGGAAGTTGAAATAATATTCGCCCGGCATTAGGAAAAATCCAGTGGAATGCACCGCGCTGGAAAGCCCGCTGAATGCAGTGTTAAGCGAAGCGCCCGCCGTTCCCATCACGCCAAAATCGATAAGCAACCGATCTGGCCTACCATTGGTGCCAATACTATAGAGTGCCGCGTAGAGATTTGTCGTTCCGGTAGAAGCTGACCAATTTGCCATCCTGCAACGCTTGACCAGCATTGGAATACGCCAATCAAATACGTTGTAACCATGCGAACCAGAACCTCCTATAAATGCCTGTCCAGTGGTGGCGTTCATCGTGCCAACCGGCGGCACGGAATTTGCTATTGTTGAGTCGTAGTACGGCACAAATGCCGGAATATCCATCACGCTTGGGCCAATAAACACCAGCGTATTGGCGGCGGTGCCTATCGTAATGCCGGTTCCCGGCAGGAAGTTTTGCGTGGCGGGTTGACTGTTTAGCGAGGTCGCGGACGATTGCTTGGTAGTGCGAGCGAGGGTACAATTAGCAATCCCGGTAGACGAACCAAGCGTCAGGATGCCAAATCCTTTCTCGTGCGACTTGGCGGTAGCAAAGCTGCTATCCGTGTATTCAATAATCGTATAACTAACTATATTGGCACTATTGTTGGCGAAGCCCAATGCGCGACACAGCACATCGAAATCAACGCCACCGGGCGGCGTTGGACATGCCGCAAGCGTCAGCGTACCGGTGCCGGTCGTGGTCGTGCCACAGATTACGCTGTCGCCTCGGATCATGGCTGCGGACGATAGTTAGTGCCACCACTCATTACCGCGACCATACGAGCAAGCTCACCATACTCGTCAGCCTTACCAGCAATGATGCGCTTAGTTTGTTTGATGCGCGCATGCAACGCCGCACGTTCGGCGTTCGCTTCAGAAATAGCGCGCGCCTCATCCTGAAGAGTTCGCAGATCAGTGTACAACTGCTCCAACTCCTCACCAGCCTTGTCTCGCATTTCAGTTACGTCAATTTTGGCCATTGAATCGTCCTTTCCTTGCCAAGTCCATTAGTTCTTTCCCAAGCGCCTGCGCTTGATTAGGCGCGAGGTTAATTATCACGGAACCATCACTGCGCACTTCACATTCACGAAGACCAATCCGAATATGATCTTTGATGTTGCCAAGCACCTGCAGTTGGATCGTACTAACAGCACGACCTGCCAAGATAAATGGCGTGCGTTTAAGATCAGCGACGTGATCCATTCTGCGCCTCAGTTAATTGTAAATATAGCGCCAGCCGGGATTGTATAAGTGTCGGTATTGGCCATGGTAATCGGCGTGCCGTGGTTGATCCAGCCAATAACCGGATTAAGCGGTGTCGTAGGCGTGTCGTTGACCCAGATCACATACTGGAACGGTCCAACCGCGCCAGTTGCGGTCCACACCGCTTGCGTGCCCGATACCGTGGTGGTTTGTCCGGATCGCGTAAACGACAGCGTTGTCGCCTTAGCGCCCGAGCCACCGTCCACCAGCGTCGTATAACCGTTGCCGGTAGATATTTGCGTGACGTTGCTCAGCAGAAACGTCGTACCAAGAACCGGCGCGGCATTGCTCAACGCGAGATAGAAAGAATCGGAATTGAAGTCGTGTATCTTGTTGGCAATGTCCTCAGAAAGGACATCAGGTTCAGTCCAGGTAGCCATTGTTAGTCTCCTTCGCGATTAAGATCATCCGATAACCTGCCAATAGCCATAAAAGATCGAACCCGTTGCCGGTGTCGCTGGCGTACCAGCAATCGTGTATTGGAACGTGTTGACGCCAGTAACAGTAGCGTCAATGTATCCATTATAATCGCCGAGAACGCCATGTGGTCGATCACGACCCTCAAGCGCACCCTTGATGTAGAGGTGATTGGTCCCTGTTAGTCCGTGGTTTACGGAGGTCGTTGCCGTGACTGTGGACCCAGACCTCGCAAGAGTGCATGCGGCATAACCTTGGAAACGTATTTTACGCCGTGCGGATAGACCTGTGCCGCCACCTTTAGCAATCGCCATGGGCGTTGCGGGAATACAATCAATAATGTTGTATTCCTCTCCCTCTTTTGGATCACCATAGGAGTTCAGCCACACGCCAGTATGACCTTGAAGGTCGGCAAAAGTAATATCTAAAGATACTACCCCACAATTATCAAACTTTATCCCAGCCTTGCGCGCTCCAGCGGGTGGCGTAAATGATTTTATTCCATCGTAATTGCCCATCGGCATTGATTGAAATGTTAAGTAGCCGCCATCAAGATTGGTCATATCGACTTGAGCAATATCAGGATCAGCAATACTCATTCCTACGCCGGAAAATAAGCCATACCCGGCATTTAAAAGTTTAATGCACGACTGCTGCATGAAGCTCCACAGCGCATAATTATTTATATTCGGACCACCCGGATCAACTGCAACTGGATATTTGAATTGTCGCGACACGCTTCCCGGCGTACCTTGCCATGTTGCTGTGACGTGACCGGGCAGTGTGTTATAGCCGGGAGATATTGAAACTGTACCGGGACCAGTAGGAGCGGCGCTATTGTATGGCTGACCCGGATCAGGGAAACCTGATATCGTAAAAGTATTAGTTCCAGTTCGAGTCCCGGTGCCGTTAAGGATAGCCATTGATGGCGGCATAATTCCGCTAACGTTGAGAATGCGCGTAGTCCCGTTGGTGGTCCAGCCGATATTTGTTAGCGGTTCGACCGTTGTATAAGTTATCGTTCCAAGGTTCCACGTTGTTGGATTGGTTATAGTATTACGTGTCGCTTCCGCGCTATCAATAACTACCTCTCGCGTACCACCGGTCCAGCCGTAATCATTGAGCGATGGCAAGCTGGGGGGAATAGTTAGCGTTGCTTGCCCAGCCGACCAAGTTAGGCTGCCGCCGCTGCTAATATAAAAATAATGACCCACGCCGCAGGTGCCGGTGAACGCCCCGCCCAGAATCTGCAACGGCCCCACTGAACGACAAACGATAGTTTCCGTGCACCGTTCCGATTGACACCCTACCATCGTAACGCCGCACGACACAACGTGATCGAGACTATTCTTACCAAGATCAAAACCAATTTCACAAACCTCAACCCGACAACCAATAAAGTTAGTGCCAGGAGCGCCAGAATTTGATCCTGTCGTAACGCCGCCGACCCGATAACCAGTACCAAAACCAAGAATATTACAACCAACAAACGTAGCGTCACAACATATCATACCAATCGAACTTGGAATAACGGTGCCTCCAGGACCATTGCAGGCTATATTAGCGTAACGGCTCTGGAATTGATCAGAACCAGCATCTAGGCCAATCATCCCTTGTAGAAAAATGTTCTCTAAATTACCGCTTGATTGGAAACTGTAGCGAAGTGCACCAGAAACCAAATAGACATGACCCCCACCAACATATGTTGCTCCCGGATCAGCCATTCCTGTTACTTGGAACTGATTGGCTCCAGTTCTATTACCGACCAGGAAATAGCCGCCCATCGCCGTTGGATTAATCCCATCAGCAAAATAATCGACGCCAGGAATGCGTATCCGACGTGAGCCGGACGTCCAATTGATATCCGTAAGCGGATTAAGAGTGTTATACGTTATCGTTCCAGCACTCCAAGTTGCACTAGTTATTTGTAAATTAAAGGATGATGCCACACTTTCGTTAACTATTTGTATGTCACATATTGAAATAATTCCTGCTCCGTTTTCATCCGGCTTATCTAGAATAAATCCATCGTCGATACTGCCGACCAACATTGTGTTATGCATCCCGCTACCAGCAATCGAGATGTTGTTGGAACCCTGACCCGTCGATGAAATAGTTTGATTGACACGATAGGCACCAGCGGGGAAAAATACAATAGCACCTTTCGCGTTACTGCCGATATTAACGCCATAATTCCATGCTGCTGCAAATGTAGTAATTACCGCCGCTGTATCATTTGCTACCCCGTTACCGATAGCTCCGCCAAATGTCTTGACATTGAAGATCCCCTCTTGGGAACCTCCACCACCTCCACCACCTCCGCTAAACAAAAATCCAGTCATCAACTCACCATTGTGAATAACCAGCTGGCTTAGAGCCAGTATTGATCCAGCTTCCTGAAGCAAAACGCGCTGTAATATCACATAACCAAGTACCAAAAGCAACGTAATACGGACCAGCGACCATCAAAGAGCTATTTAAATTTCTAAAATCGATGCCACCGCCTGTTCCTGCAGGAAGAGCGGGGTTTTGAGTACCGGCGAGCAATGGATTCCAAGGTCCATTTTCAACCCGATAAAAAAGCAAGTTCGGAGTATCATCCAAATTAACAGCCATATCCAAATTAGTAGTTCCACTTGTTGGTATTGGATTACTCAGAACAGAAAGACCACCACCATTGGCATTTGCAAAAAACGGACCGCTCGTCCAGACGCCGCAACTATTTGATGGGTTAGCATCATTCCCCAAATCACGGGCTGACATTATCATCGAGCTATTCGCAAGCCCAAATTCACCCTTAAATGACAATCGATCAATAGTAAATTCTACATAATATTTTCCGCTGCTGTGCGCGGTGGTCGTTCGCACAATGGACGTGCTTGAAACAGCATGACCGACTACCGAAACAGCCGTAGGAAAGGTAAGATCAGGTCCAGCTGTCACTTGATCCCACACAGCACCTCCGACAGCCGCCGCCTTCACGCTGTGCGCCGCTGCGTTATCAAATGCGCCGGATGCCCAAGGCAGCGTCATGAAAATCGCCCCACTGCCAATACTGAAACATTTGCGCCCGTGGTTATTCTCCAAGCCCCAACTGAACTTACTGCTCCAACAAAAATTGTAAATGGTGTAAGCGTAAGCAATGCTGTAGCTCCTCCGCCAGGGTAGGAAATAATAGCCGTTGCATTATCTTTGATAGTCACGACACCGGCAGCAGTTGTTGCCGGGATAACCACAACATGATCGAGATAATCACCAATCGCGCCTACAGATGATTGAATGGTAAAATCAGCTTGATTCGCAGCAACCGCTACGTACTTACCAGTATTGTACACCCAATCCGTAGCCGGAACGACCGGAACGCTATTCGCCTTAGTTACTTGTCCGAGCGTCCCAAGCTGCGCGGAAGCGATTTTGATACCATCAGCACCAGACAAATCTACACCCGCAGACGAATTCATAACAATGCGCGAAAGCTCTTTAGTTAATGAATCCTCGCTAATAGAATTAGTAGCGAGATTCTTACCAGCACCGGGAGTTACCGGAACGGATGAAGTTACCATATTATGACGCCTTGGTTATTGGCAAAAAGAATCCAAGCATTTCACCGGCAGTGCTGTAAGAGGAACCAATTACCTGATACCAGACGTCCCCATCTATCCCCCCGCTTGGGGGTAATGGAGAAATAGTTGCCAACGGCGCTTTCGTTGCTATCCCTGCATCAACGTAATCTCTCCGCACCGCATTAGCGGCTGCAGGGGATGTTGGCAAAAACAAGTGACCCGCCATCGTGTCGCCAGCCTTGGCGACCTTCTCAGCGTCTAATTCGAACAGCGCCGCTTGCACAGTGGTAGAAGAAATATTACCACCGGGCGTAACAGTAACATTGGATGCCGCGCCACTTAGGTCTAAATCACCAATGGACGAGTCAATAATATCAAAATTTCCATTGAGCTTCTCGCCCCAAGTGTCATCGGAAGCACCAACGTCGGGCTTCGTTAGACCTAGATTGGGAGTAGTCGTGTCCACGTTAGTTCACCGGCATCAAAACTGGTTTCCACTGTTCGGTCGCATACAAATCTCGATTGGCCGAATCGGCCCAAGCCGGTTGGGCCGGAATGGGTATCCATGCTTCCACCGGCACATCGGGAATAGGTATCCAGGGCGGTAGAACATGAACGACGCCCAAATCATATGATTTCGCGCCGTACTTACCTCTACCATATTTTCGCCCATCGACATGCGTAACCATTATCCAAACGACTTTTTCCTGACCTGAACTAACACCGAGCCGCTCGCCATATCTATCTTATGCTGCGCATTCATCCCATTGACCATCCGAACCACCTCGTTGTCCCAAACGGGACCCCGTTCGTCCTCAATGGCATACAAGGATGCAATGTGAAGAATTTTCAGAGTGTACGCGATTGGGTGGTAAAGATTGATCCAGTTATTTTCATCATCGGTCAGGGGAGGTATGCTCTGATAATAGGCTAACTCAACGTCCAGACCAACAGAAGGATCAACATCACCAACAACAATATAATTCCCCAAAATTGTGTAGCGCTTATCCCTTCCAGGATATGGCGGAGCGGGCGCATCGGGAAACTCCGGGTTATAGAAAGCATCGGGGGTTTGATATCTTCCCACTCCACCGGATTCCAAAAAGCGCAGGAGACGAATCTCCT
>JGI24743J22301_10000004_pt1 | contig 25840 bp, 22 predicted proteins | sample KBSMiscanthusM2_FD_22301 | JGI IMG/M metagenome (IMG submission 22301)
TCGCCCGGCACCGAGCGCATTCAATGGCAGCACTCGCCCGAGGCGCTGATCGTTCCCGGGCTCATCGACCTTCGCGCGAGTCTCCCGCAATACTCTGCCGTCACTCGTGTGGAGCGACAGTCGAAGCTGGCCGAGCGGGAATTCAATGCCGCCGCTGCGCGCGAGTTCGCGCCGTTGTTTTTTGAGGCGCTGGCGCGCAATGGCACGACCTGCGCGATGCTCCGCGCCGCGGCCTCCGAGGAAAGCTGCGAGGTCGTTTTCGAGGAGGCAGAAAAATTCGGCGCGCGCGTAATTTTTGGCATGACGCTGGCCGATGCCAGCGGTGCCTTCGAGTCGGGCGAGCGGCTTTGCCGCAAATGGCACGGACGCGATGGGGGACGGCTCGAATACGTTTTCGCCCCGAGGGATGCAGCTGCGTGCGGCGAGGAGTTCCTGCGCGAGTTTGCGTTGCTCGCGCGTAAGTTCGATGCGTTCCTTCAGGCGCCGCTGGCTGAGACCCGCGATGGAGCGACTGCCGTTTACGACGATTGCGGGCTGCTTGGCGACCGCAGCGTGCTGGCGCATTGCATTCATCTCGATGACGAGGAGATCCGCCTGCTCGTGGCGTCCCACTCGGCGGTGGCGCATTGCCCGACCTCGGACCTCCTCCTGAACAGAGGGATCATGCCGCTCGACCGCATGCTGGATGCCGGGTTGCGCGTCGGCCTTGGCTCGGATGTCGCGGGCGGGCCGGAGCTGGATCTCTGGCGCGTGATGCGTTGCGCGATCGAGTCGCAGAAGGCGCGGGCGTTTTATCAATCCGGCGTGCGCGTGCCGACCGCGGCGGAGGCGTTTTATCTCGCGACGCTCGGTGGCGCCTGCGCACTCGGCAAGGAGGCGCTGCTCGGCACGCTCGATCTTGGAAAGGATGCCGACATTGTCGTGCTGGACCTTGCGCACGCACTGCCCTACGGCGCGCGCGGGAATGTTCACTGCGATCTTTCGGCCGAGGAGGTGATCGCGATGCTCGTCCATCGCGGCGGACCGCAGACGGTCGTGGAGACGTTCGTGCGCGGGACGTCGATCTACCGAGCGCCCGCGCCGCTGCTCTTCTAGCGAGCGTTATTTGACGACGTCCTTGTAGGACGAAGCTTCCTGCGTGACGACGACCGTCTCCTTCTTCTTGAAGTGGTGGCAGGTGTAGGGTCCGCACACGTGNCCGTANCCGCAATACATGTCGCGGCGGTTCGCCAGNGTGGTGCAGGAGGTGAGGCCGACGGCCACCAACGAAAGACAGAGGAGGGCAACTTTCACGGCGTCGAGTTGAATCGCTTTCCGCCGGGGATGTCAAACCTGCTGTCGTTGTCTTGCGAAAGCAGGTCGCGTGGAGCGCGAATCGGGCGTTGAAGCCCGCGCCGGCCCGGTGCAATCTCCCGGGCTCCATGCTGTTCGCCTACTACGTCCACCACCTCAGCCCGTTTCTCGTCGAGTTCGCGCATGGCATTGGCGTGCGCTGGTATGGGCTCGCCTACGTGGCGGGATTTCTCGTCGGCATCGCGCTTTACAAGCGCCTCGCGCGGCAGGGTTACTCCGATCTCCAGCCTGAGGCCGTGAGCGATTTCATCATCTGGGGCGCGATCTTCGGCGTCGTGCTCGGCGGGCGTCTCGGCTACATGCTGCTCTACGATTTCGACGCCTTCCGCGCCGATCCGCTCGTCTTTTTCCGCATCTGGGACGGCGGCATGGCCAGCCACGGCGGCATGATCGGCCTCGCGCTCTACACGCTCTGGTATGCGCGTCGGCACAAGGCTTCGTGGCGCAACCTCAGCGATAATCTCGTCGTTGTCGCGCCGCTCGGGCTGCTCTTCGGCCGGCTTGCGAATTTCGTCAATGGCGAGCTCTTCGGGCGCGCGACCACCGTGCCATGGGCGATGCAATTTCCGAAGGAACTCTATCTCTCCGACACGCCGGGGCAAATCCAGGAGCAGGCGGCGGCCATTCAGGTGGCGACGGCGATCAATCCCGCATGGAACAACGTGCCAGCCATCGAAGAGGCCGCGCGCTCGTCCGAGCAGCTCCGCGTGGAACTCGCGCAGATTCTCACTCCCCGGCACCCGTCGCAGCTTTACGAGGCGGCACTCGAGGGCGCGGTGCTCTTCACATTGCTCTGGCTGCTGCGCACGCGCGTGCGGCTGCCGAATGGCGTGCTCACGGGCGTGTTCTTCATCGCCTACGCGCTGCTCCGCATTGCGGGCGAATGCTTCCGGGAACCCGACGCGCCGCTCACGGGGCCGTTTTCGCGCGGGCAATTTCTCTCGTTCTTCCTCGTGCTGCTCGGGCTGGGATTCCTGATTTTCGCCCGCTTGCGCCCGAGCTGGCCGCCGCGCTGGCAGCGTTAAAACGCGGAGCCGAGCGAGAACGAGAGGATCGTCTCGGGCAGCGCGCTCGCGGCGCCGAGCACCTGCAGCGCGCGCTGGCGAATCTGGAAGCCGCCGGTGAGCGACTCGCCGAGCGTAAAGGTCGAGTCCGCGCCGAGAAATACGGCGCCCGTCGTGGCCGCGGCCAGCGCGCTCCATTGCTCCTCGTAGCCGAGGCGCAGGCGCACGGCCGACGAGGGAGTCAGGCGTTGCTCGATTTGCGCGGAATACGCGCGGAATCGGGAAACCAGCCCCGAGATCGGACTCGAGCTGTCGGACTGCGCGAGATTCGCCGAGAGCGTAGTCGTGCTGGTGGCATCGAACAAAATCGCGGTGCTTCCGCCGAGCAGCGAGCGGCTGCCGTCGAGGGTGGAGTCCTGCCAGCCGAAGCTCGGCGCGAGGGCCACGCGCACGGGCAGCGCGGGGAGTTTTTGCTCGGCCGAGAGCGACGTGTAATTCAGCGTTTGCATGGAAGCGTCCGCATTCACGGCGACAGCCTGTCCGCCGGTCGCGCTGAAGGTGAGTCCGGAGAAATCCGCCGAGCGCAGCACGGCCTCGGCGCGGCGCACCGTCTGGCTGTTCATCATTTGATCGACGTTCATCTGCGTCTCGAAGGCGGCCTCAAGCGACGTTTTTTCCGTGGCCTGGACCACGAGCGCCGAGCGGTTGCGCATGCCCACGGCGCGCGACCATTTTCCGTCGGCGCCCATGGAAAATCCCTCGCCGGCCGAGACCGCCGCCGTGTGGCGCACGAACAACGGCGACTCGGGAATCTGCGCGGTGAATTCCATCGGTTGCTCTGAGCTGCGCGCGAGCCACGCGCCGTTGAGAGATTGGTGGATCGAGGCCGTCGGCAGGACGAATGAGAGATTCCCGCCGCGCAGCTCCACCGGGGCCGCCGGCTGCGCCTTGCGGATGATCACCTCCTGCGCGAACGCCGGGGCGGCGAGCGCAAACGCGAGCAGGAGACTGGAGGCGGCGCGGTTCATCGTTCCGGCGACTTTCCGGGCCGACACCGCCCGTCGCAACCGAAATTGTAAATACCTTTCAAAAACGCGCGCCCGCCACCTGCGCGACGAACTTACCTTGCATGAAGCAAGTCCTCGTCATTCTGGCGCTCGCGGGTTCGCTCTGCGCCTGCTCCGGTCCCGGCGGACCCGCTACGCGAGCGGGCCGCGCGGTCGATCACGCGGTTTATCACGTCGGCACGGGCATCGAGAAAACCGGCGAAACCATCGAAAACGCTGCGACGGGTCACTGACCCGCCGGGGAAAATGTCGCCACGACGGGCGCGTGATCCGAGGCGAACGTGTATCGCCGGCTCGCGAAGACAGGCGCGAAGTCCCGGGAGAGCCAGATTTGATCAAGCGAGAGCAGCGGCACATTGAACGGCCACGTCTCGCGAAAGCCGTTGTGCGGCCCCGCGAGCACTTCGCGGAAGTGATCGCGAAATCCGTCGAGGTGCGCGGACTCCATCGGCGTGTTGAAATCGCCCATCACGATCGTTCGCGACTGCCCGGAGGCGAGGCCGAGAAGGGCGCGCAGAGCCTGGCGGCGCGGGAGCCATGGATGTGCGTCGATGTCGGCGACGAGGACGTTCATCCAATCGCTGCCGATGCGCACGCGCAGCCGGCCAACGTCGCTGCCATTTGGAAGATGCGAGAGCACCCCGGCCATCACCGAGCCGCGCGTGAGGCAGGCGAGCCCTTCGCCGAGCGGCATCAGCCGATAGCCGGGAAGCGCGCGCTCGTAGGTCGCGATGGCGTTTTTATCGAGCGAGCCCGTTTCGATAAGCGCCACGAGATCGGGCCGCTCGGCGCGCACGAGCTTCACGAGCGGCGCGGACGGGTGCTTCGGCCGGCCGAGATTCCACGTGATCGCCTTCCACTTGCCGTCAGCCGGCGCCGCCCAGCCGCAGCTTTGAAAAATCCACCAGCCGAGCGCCGCGAGGGTCGCGACGAGGCAGGGGAGACGTTGGGTGCGCGTGCCGAGGAGCGTTGCCAGGAAGAGCAATCCGCCGATCACCGGCCAGGGCAGCGCGTAATAAATCGGCGCGAGAAGGGGCGAGTCGTCGCGCACGGTGAATTGCAACGCCGCCCCGCATACCGCGATCACCATTGCCAATCCCGCCACCAGCCAACGCGCCGCCCCGAGCATGCGCGGCACCCTAGCAAGGTTGCCGGGCGGCAGCTAGTGCGTTTGGCGGAGTTTTTTCGCGTGCAGCCGCTGCTGGAGCCGCGCCTCGGCCTGCTGGCGGATCTTCGGCGTAAGCTTGAGGTTCGGCTTCTCGACCACGTTGATGCGCTTGAGCAGCTCGACGCGCACGGGCACCACGCCGTCGCCGATCATGCCGATCTGCCGGGCCGCGCCGCGGCTGAGATCGATGATGCGGCCGCGCACATAAGGACCACGGTCGTTGATGCGCACGATCACCCACTTGTGGTTGCGCTCGTTCGTTACGCGCACCCAGCTCTGAAGCGGAAACGTGCGGTGCGCGGCCGTAAGCGCCTCGGAGTGGAACCGCTCGCCGCTCGCCGTGCGCGAGTCCTCCCAATAAAACGACGCCCTGCCGTGCTGCGTGACCACGGGCTTCGGCGAAAAAATCGCCGCCGGCATGCCGGGGCGGTCGTCCGGACGCACGATCACGCCCGGTCCCGCGCAGCCCGCGAGAAACGCGAGCACGACAAACGCTGCCGCGAGGGCGACGAAACGAGACGGGGGGACGAGAGCGCAACGAACCGAAATCAACGCCGCGAAGTCTGGCAGGCGGTGACGGCTTTGGGAAGCCCCGCAGGCGGCGCCAGATTTTCCTACGAGACCAGCGCGGCGAGATCGTCGAGATCCATGTGCTCGAGCGCGGCCTCCGCATCGACCGTCGATTCCAGCATCGCGCGCTTGCGGCGCTGCAGCTCGAGCACGCGCTCCTCGATGGTGCCGCGCGCGATGAGCTTGATCGCGGTGACGACGTTCTTTTGCCCAATGCGGTGCGCGCGGTCCGTCGCCTGCGCCTCGACGGCGGGATTCCACCACGGGTCGAAGTGAATGACGGTGTCCGCCGCCGTGAGATTGAGGCCCACGCCGCCGGCCTTGAGGCTGATGAGAAACACGGGAATCGCCGCGTCGCCCTGAAATTTTTCGACGACGGCGCCGCGGTCCTTCGTCGAGCCGTCGAGCCGGCAGAACACGACGCCGTCCGCCATGAGCGCGCGCTCGATGAGGTCGAGCATCGTCGTGAACTGGCTGAACACGAGCACGCGGTGGCCACCGTCGATCGCCTCGCCGAGCAGCTCACGGAGCGCACCGAGCTTCGCGGAAACCACACCATCCTCCCCGCTCGCACCGAGCAACCGCAGGTCACAACACGCCTGCCGCAGTCGCAGCAGCGCCGTGAGCACGCGCATCCGCGCCGCGCCGGCCTGACCGTGGTCGCGGAGCTGGTCGATCTGCGCGCGCGCGGCCTCCTGCAATTTCGCGTAGGTCGCGCGCTGCTGGTCGGTGAGCTCGATCTCGAGCACCTGCTCGATCTTGTCGGGCAGATCGGTGAGCACATCCTGCTTGCGGCGACGGAGGAGATACGGGCCGATGCGGCGCGAGAGCCGCGCCCAGAGTTCGCCGCCCGCGCCGGCGAGCAGCGGCGTCTCGTAGCGTTCCTTGAAATCGCCGCGCGTGCCGAGATAGCCGGGAAGCAGGAACTCGAAGAGCGACCACAGATCGCGCACCGAATTCTCGATGGGCGTGCCCGTGAGGATGAACCGGCTCGCGGCCCGCAGCGCGCAGGCAGACTTCGCGTTCTGGCTCTCGGGATTCTTGATGTGCTGCGCCTCGTCGAGGATGACGGCCGCGAATTCCAGCCCGCGATACCGCTCGATGTCGCGCCGCAGCAGCGCATAGCTCGTGACGACGAGCCGATGCTCGGGAATCGCCGCAAATTTTCGCTCGCGATCGGATCCGTCGATTGTGAGCACGGACAGATCCGGCAGGAAATGCTCCGCCTCGCGCCGCCAATTCCACACGAGCGAGGACGGGCAGACGACGAGCACCGTGCCCGAACCGAGTGTCTCGATCAACGCGAGCGCCTGCACCGTCTTGCCGAGGCCCATTTCGTCGGCAACGAGGCCGCCGCGGCCCACGCGGGCTCGCTCGAGTAGCCAGAGCGCGCCTTCGACTTGGTAGGGCCGAAGTTTTTCACGCAACGAGCCGAGGTCGGCTGCCGTGGGCTTCGAGCCGGTCGGCGCGGCAACGCCTTTCCACTGGGCGACGCTGGTTTCCAGATAGCCGCGAAATTCCGGGGCGACGCGGTAGCCGCCGCGTTCCTGGCGCGGATTGCAGTCGCGCAGCACTTCCTCGAGATCGGCGGCGAGTGCGGGATCGGCGACCGCGATTTTCCCGCTCTTCAGCTTCAAATGGGGCTGGCCGCTCTGGAGCAGTCGCGCGAGATCGGCGTGCGAGAGCAGCGCCTCGCTGCCGGCTGTGTGATGAATCTGCACATCGAGCCAGCCGTCGGAACTCTCGCGAATCGCGAATTGCGGCTCGATGCGCACGAGGTCGCGCGTGACGTGCTGGAAGCGCTCGCCTTCGCTCACCCGCCATTTCGCGCGCCACTTCGGCAGCGTCGCCGCGAAGAATCCCACGACGGCGTCCTCGCCCTGGATCGCGGCTTTGCCCTTGAAGTCGCGGAAGCCTGTCTCGAGCAGTTCGGTGAAGATCGCGCCCTCGGCGGCGGGATTCGACACGCCCTGCTCGCGATACGAAAAACGGACGTCCGCCTCGAGGTGACGCAGCGAGCCTTCGAGCGCGATCTCGACCTGCGGTGTCTCCGCCGTCGGCCTGGCTGCCACGCGCGGCGCGGGCTTTTCTTCGACGGCCTCGCGGGCGGCGCGTGGCTTGAGCACTTGCAGGCCCACGGCGATGGAGTGCGCGCAGATGATGCCGCGTTGGCGCGAGTCGCGGCAGGGGCAGAGATTCTCGACGTCGATGGAATTCCGCAGCTTGAGACCGCAGAGAAATTGCTTCCCGCCTTCGGCGAGCCGGCCCTTGAGCAGCGGAGGCTCGTAGCTGGCCTCGACCACGCGGCCGGCGGCATGGATCGCCTGCGCCTGCTTGAAGACAGGCCAGCCAGCCATCGAGATGAGGAGTTTTTCGGTGAGTTCCAAGGTCCAGAGAAGTGACAAGCGCGCGGGAAAAGTGCAAATCTCCACGCATTCGCATGCGAATTCCCGGCTGGCTTCTCGTTGTCGCGCTCGTGCTTGTCTCTGGCCTCGCGAAGGCCGACCCGCAGAAATTGAAGGTCGGTATTTTCGAGCGGCCGCCGTTTGCGATGAAGGATCTCGACGGTCAATGGACCGGCCTCGCCGTCGATGTGTGGGAACACGTGAGCGCGCAGGCGGGCATTGCCTTCGACTATGTCCAGGTGCCAGAGGACCAGGTGATCGCCCGTGCCGCGAGTGGTGAGGTGGACATCGTGATCGGCGAGATCGGCCTCTCGGCGGACCGCGAGCGGCTCATAGATTTCACGCAGCCCTACCTCACTGTGCCCGCCTCCGTCGCCGTGACGAAGCGTAGCCAGCGCCCGAGTTGGAGCGACCTCATTCGCGATCTCATGGACAACGATGTCGTGACCGTCGGAGTGATCCTGCTGATCGCACTGGTTGTCTTCGCGATCATCCTGTGGATCGTCGAGCGGCGCGTGGATCGCACGCATTTCGGCGGCGAGCCTTGGCACGGCGTGGGATCGGCGCTGTGGTTCGCGGCCGTGACGATGACGACCGTGGGCTACGGCGACAAGACCCCGCAGTCGCCCGTCGGCCGGCTCGTTGTCTTTTTCTGGATGCTGCTCGGCGTGGTGATCGTGAGCGTCTTCACCGGCGCGGTGGCGGCGAGCCTCACGAACCTTCGCAGCGAACACCAGATCCACGGCGTGGCCGATCTCGCGCGGCAGCACGTCGGCGTGCTGAGCGGCTCGCTTTCGCAGAATGTGCTCAGCTCGCTCGGCATCCCCGCGCAGTCGTTTCCCACCGTGCTCGACGGAATGAAGGCGCTCGAAGCAGGAAAACTGACGGCCTTCGTCGGCAATGAGGCCGACCTGCGCTACGCCGTGAACCAGAACTTCCCCGGCGACATGCTCGTGCAGCCGATCTCCACCACACACATCAGCTTCGCCTTCGCCACGCGGCCGGGCTTGCCGCAGCGCGAGGAGATCAACGTCGCCCTCATCGACGAAACGACCCGCCCCGGCTGGGAGCAACAAGTCGAACGTTGGATCGGCCTGCCGGCGACGCGCTGATTCCGAGTCCCGGTTTATTCCACCGCCTCGGGCCCGATCGGCACCACCCGCCAGGTGATTTCCCCTGTGCGGTCGTCGATTTCCAGCCAGGCGTAGCTCGGCGGCGCGCCGTGGTTCGGCTTGCCGATCGTGCCGGGATTCAGCACGCGCGTGGAGCCGACCATCTCGTCGCGCGGGACATGCGTATGGCCGTGGAGAACGAAATCCGCGCCGCCGGGGCGCTTCGGTGGCTCGTGAACGAGGAGGAACGACTTGCCACCACGCTCGAGGCGCAGCGTCTCCGGCAGATCGAGGCCATCGTCGCGATTGCCGAGGATGCCATAAAACGGGCGACCGAGCTTCACGATGCGCGTGACCATTTCTGCGTCGGTGAAGTCGCCGAGGTGCCAGATTTCGTCAGCGGCGCGGATGGCCTCCACGACGGACTCGGGGAGCTTGCGGTGGGTATCGGCAATGACGGCGATGCGCATGGTCGGGAAGTTTAACGGAGATCGCGGCAGGATTCGCCGTTGAACTTGTAAACTTCAAACTTCAGACTGGCGAACCTGCTTATGTCTCCGACCGCACATCAATTCGTCCTCGATCTCGTCGCTTATGAGCCCGGCAAGCCGGTCGAGGAGCTCGCCCGCGAAATGGGACTCGAGCCGTCGGCGATCATCAAACTCGCGTCGAACGAAAATCCGCTCGGCCCGTCGCCTAAGGCGCTGGCCGCCATGCGCGACGCCCTCGAACGCGCGAATTTCTACCCGGATGGCGGCGGCTGGGCGTTGCGCGGCGCGATTGCCGAGAAGCTCGGACTCGAGCGCGCGAACGTCATTCTCGGCAACGGCTCGAACGAGATCATCGAGTTCCTCGGCCACGCCTTCCTCGAGCCCGGCGCGGAAGTCGTCACCGCGAAGCACGCCTTCGCCGTTTACACGCTCATGGCACAGCTCTTCGGCGCGACGACCGTCGAGGTGGACGACCCCGGCTACACGCACGACCTCGAGGCGATGCTCGCCGCGATCACGCCGCGCACGCGCCAGGTCTTCATTGCGAATCCGAACAACCCGACCGGCACGCTCGTCGGCCAGGCGGAGATCGACGCCTTCATGGCGCGCGTGCCCGAGCACGTCGTCGTCGTGTTCGACGAGGCCTATTACGAGTTCCTCGACAACGCACCGGACGTCCTCAAATACGTCCGCGAAGGCCGCAATGTCGTCGTAATGCGCACGTTCTCGAAGATACAGGGCCTCGCCGCTCTGCGCATCGGCTACGGCCTCGCGCCCGCGAAGCTCGCCGAGGTGCTCCAGAAAACGCGACAGCCATTCAATGCGAACTCCATAGCGCAGGCCGGCGCCGCCGCGGGCATCCGCGACGACGAGCACATGCGCAGGACGCGCGAACTCACGCACGAGGGCCGCAATTACCTGCAGACCGAGTTTGCTGTGATGGGACTCACTTTCGTGCCGAGCCATGCGAATTTCGTGCTCGTGCGCGTGGGCAATGGCGACGCCGTGTTCCAGGCGCTGCTCCGGCAGGGCATCATCGTCCGCGCGATGCGCAGCTACAAGCTGCCCGCGTGGATTCGCGTCTCCGTCGGCACGATGGAGCAGAACCGCCGCTTCATCGAGGCGCTGCGCGCGCTCGACGCGGCCGGGGCGATCCCGCGCGGCGAGATCGCAACGGTGGCCTGATCCGCGAAACCGAGGGAAATTTCCAGGGATGCTTTCCGTTTCCGCCGTCACGAAGTCCTTCGCGGGCCGTGTGCTTTTTGAAAATGCGTCGATCCAGGTCAATCGCGGCGACCGCATCGGCCTCGTCGGCCCGAATGGCGCCGGCAAAACGACGCTCTTCTCACTGATCCTCGCTAATGACGAGCCGGACCTTGGCTCCGTCTCGCTCCAGCGCGGTTCGACGCTTGGCTTCCTCCCGCAGGAAAGCGCGCCCGCCGGCGACGAGACGATCCTCGACCTCGCGACCGGCCGTGCCGAGGCGCTCGGCGAGATCGATCCCGAGGACCCCGATGCCGACCTGAGCGCGGAATACGAGGCGATGAGCCGCGAGCCGAAGGCGAAACGCATCCTGGCCGGCCTCGGCTTTCGCGAGGGCGATCACGACAAGCCGGCGCGGACGTTCAGCGGCGGCTGGGTGATGCGCGCGCACCTCGCGCGGCTGCTCGTGCTCGAGCCGGACCTGCTCATGCTCGACGAGCCAACGAACCACCTCGACCTCGAGGCGCTGCGCTGGTTTCAGGACTACCTGCGCGGCTACCCCGGCGCGTTTTTCGTGATCTCGCACGACCGCGAATTTTTGAACGTGCTCTGCAACGCGGTCATCGAGATTCGTCACAAGCGGCTCTGGCGCTACACGGGCAACTACGACAAATACCTCGAGCAACGCGCCGCGCAGCAGGAGCAGCACCGCCTCGCCTACGAGAACCAGCAGCGCGAGATCGCGCGATTGCAGGAATTCATCGACCGCTTCCGCGCGAAGGCCAGCAAGGCCGCGCAGGCGCAGGAGCGCATCAAGCAGCTCGACCGCATGGAGCGCATCCCGCCGCCCGAGGCGGACGCGCCGGTCGTGCATTTCAAGTTTCCGCAGCCCGAGCGCTCGGGGCAGCGCGTGATGCGGCTCTCCGGCATTCACCAGGCCTACGGCGCGGAGCCGGAGCTGAAGTGGGTCTATCGCGGGCTCGATCTCGAGCTCGAGCGCGGGCAGCGCATGGTGCTCGTCGGTCCGAACGGCGCGGGCAAATCGACGCTGCTGAAAATTCTCGCCGGCATCGTGCCCTTCCAGCAGGGAGAGCGCGAGCCGGGGCACAACGCGCGTGTCGGCTATTTCGCGCAATACCGCGCCGAGATGCTCGACACGAAACGCACGGTGCTCGACGAGGCGCGGGCCGACGCACGGAACGCGAGCGAGGAATTCGTCCGCACGGTGCTCGGCGCGTTTCTCTTCCGGGGCGACGATGTGTTCAAGAATGTCGGCGTGCTCAGCGGCGGCGAGAAGAGCCGCCTCGCGCTCGTGAAGCTCCTGCTCGATCCGCCGAATCTGCTGCTCATGGACGAGCCGACGACGCACCTCGACATCCCGAGCATCGATGCGCTCATCGGCGCGCTGAAGCAGTTCGACGGCACGCTCGTGTTCGTGAGCCACGACGTCTATTTCATCCGAGCGCTCGCGCGGCAGGTGCTCCACGTGCAGGCCGGCAGCACGACGTTCTACCCCGGCGATTACCAATACTTCCTCGACAAGACGGCCGCCTCCTCCGAGCGCGATGCGCTGGTCGCGGGCGAACGCCTCGTCGTCGAAGAAAAAGCCGATCCCGCGCCCGAGCGGCAGCGCATTTTCAAGACGAAGGAGGAAAAGCGCGCCGAAGCAGAGGCCCGCAACGCCCTCGCGAAGCAACGGCGTGACGCGAAGGCGCGTGTGGACAAGCTCGAGGCCGAAGTCCTCGCGCTCGAGACGCGGCAGAAGGAGCTCACCGCCATTCTCGAGGCGCCCGAGACCTACGCCGATCCGGGCGCGTCCTTCAAAGCCAATCGCGAACTCGCCGAGGTCGCCGACGCGCTCGAGCGCGCGACGGCCGATTGGGAAGCTGCCGCGGAGGCGCTCGGCGCGCTGCAACCGACCGAATAACCGATGTCCCTGCTTCAACTTCGCAACGTCACGCTCCGCTACGGCGGCGAGCCGGTGCTCGACGGCGTGGATTTCCAGATCGCTGAGGGCGAGCGCGTCTGTCTCATCGGCCGCAACGGCGCGGGCAAGACGAGCCTCATGCGCGTGCTCACGGGCGAGGAAGCGCCGTCTGCCGGCGACGTGATCCGCGCCAGCGGCATGGTGGTCACTCGCCTCGAGCAGGAGGTGCCCACGCACGTTTCCGGCACGGTCGAGTCGGTCATTCGCTCCGGCGTCTCGCCCGAGCGCCACGAGGAGGAATGGGAAATCGACCGCCGCCTCGCGCAGCTCGCCGAGGAAATGGCGCTGCCCGTCGAGGCCGATTTCGCCTCACTCTCCGGCGGATTGAAACGCCGCGTGCTGCTCGCCCGCGCGCTCGCCGGCCTGCCCGACGTGTTGCTCCTCGACGAGCCGACGAACCACCTCGACCTCGACGCGATTCTGTGGCTCGAGGGCTTCCTGCTCGCGCGTGGCATCACGCTGTTTTTCGTCACGCACGACCGCGCGTTCCTTCGCAAGCTCGCCACGCGCATCGTCGAACTCGACCGCGGCCAGCTCACGAGCTGGTCATGCGATTACGACACGTTCCTCGAACGAAAGTCCGCCGCGCTCGAAGCCGAGGAGAAGCAATGGGCCGCGTTCGACAAGAAGCTCGCGCAGGAGGAGGCGTGGCTGCGCCAGGGCGTGAAAGCCCGCCGCACGCGCAACGAGGGTCGCGTGCGCGAGCTCATGAAGCTTCGCACAGAGCGCGCGCGCCGGCGTGAACGCGAGGGCAAGGCGCGCCTCGAGCTGCAGGAAGGCGCGACCTCCGGCCAGAAGGTCATCGAGGCGAAGGACGTCTCGTTCGGCTATGGCAACGAGCCCGTCGTGCGCGATTTTTCGACGACGATCTGGCGCGGCGACAAGATCGGCATCATCGGTCCGAACGGCAGCGGCAAGACGACGCTCCTGCGCCTGCTCCTTGGGCGACTCGCGCCGCAGAGCGGCGAAGTGAAGCTCGGCACCGCGCTTCAGGTCGTTTATCTCGACCAGCTTCGCGCGCAGATCGACGGCGAGAAAACCGTCGCGCAAAACGTCGCCGGCGATGCGGAGACCGTGAATTTCCAGGGCCGCGCACGCCACATTCACAGCTACCTCGGCGATTTTCTCTTCCGCTCCGACCGCGTGCGCATGCCGGCGAAATTGCTTTCCGGTGGCGAGCGCAACCGCCTCCTCCTCGCGCGGCTGTTTCTCCAGCCGGCAAACGTCCTCGTGCTCGACGAGCCGACGAACGACCTCGACGCCGAGACGCTGGAGCTGCTCGAGGAGCTGCTCATCGGCTACGACGGCACGCTGCTCCTCGTCTCGCACGACCGCGAATTTCTCGACCACGTCGTCACGAGCACGCTCGTCTTCGAGGGCGACGGCTGCATCGCGGAATACGTTGGCGGCTATGCGGACTGGCTCGCGCAACGACCTGCAACTGTTGAAAAAGCTGCGTCCGCGCCGGAAGAGGCTCCAAAACCGCGCGGCAAAAGCGAGCGCCCGCGCAAGTTTCTCAATCGCGAACAGCGCGAACTCGACGAGCTGCCCGGCGTGATCGAGCGCCTCGAGATCGAGCACGAGGAGATCGCCGCGAAGCTGGCCGATCCGGCGACCTATCAGCGCGAGCCGGAGTCCGTGGCGCGTTTGCAGGCCGAGCTGGCCGGTAACGAGGCGCGCACGCATGCCGCCTACGCGCGCTGGGAGGAGCTCGAGGCGCTGCGAATCGCCTGTGCGGGCGACTAGACGTTCGCGCGAGATTTCAGGGCCCTTGCCGCGACGCGCGTGGACCAGACGGTGACGATCACCGTGATCACGAGGCCGACGCCGTAGAACGCCCAGGTTTCCCACGATCCCTGCCCGTGCGGCAGGCCGGCGCTCGCTCGCGCGAATTTTCCGAGAAACGCCCCGGCGTAGGAATACGCGGCGCTGATCGGCACGAAGCCGATCCACGACGCCAGCGAGAATTTGGCGAGCGAGAGCTTCGTGAGGCCGCAGGCGTAGCTCACGACGCTGTGCGGCACGACGGGCGAGATGCGGCTCAGGAGAATGATCTGCCAGCCGTCGTTCGCCACGGCGCGGTCGAGGGCGTGGTATTTCGGATTGCTCGCGAATTTGCGCTGGAGCCAGCCGCGCAGGAGGTAACGGCTCGTGAGAAAATTCACGACCGCGCCGATGAGGTTGCTGATCGAGACGAGGAGCGTGCCGCCCCAGAAGCCATAGATCGCGCCTGCGCCGACGGTGAGCACCGAGCCGGGCAGAAAAAACACGCAGGTGAGCGTGTAGATAACGACGAACGCCAGCCAGCCGACCCAACCGCTCTGCTCGACCCAGTCGAGGAAGTGAGTCATTCCTTGCAACCACATCTCGTGCATCGGCGTCAGTCGGCGAGGGTGAAAATTTTCAGCGGTGAGCTCGCGCCGCGCGGAACGACGGTGGCGATTTCGCGGAAGGAAAACTCCGCGCCGGCGCCGCGCACCACGCTTTCGCTGGCGAGGAACTCGGTGCTGAACTCTTTGTTAAGCGACTCGATGCGGGAGGCGATGTTCACGGTCTCGCCAATGGCGGTGTATTCCATGCGCTGCTCGGAGCCGATGTTGCCGACGATGGCGTCGCCCGCGTGCAGACCGATGCCGACGCGCAGCGGCACGCCGTGCTTTTCCTCCAGCTCGGCGCTGAGCTCGTGGGCGGCCTCCAGCATGTCCTGCGCGGCGAGCACGGCCATGCGGTCGTGCTCGGGATCGTCGAGCGGTGCGCCGAAGATCGCGAGGCAGCCATCGCCGAGGAATTTGTCGAGCGTGCCGCGGTGGGTGAAGATCGCGTCGATCATGCGCGTGAAGAACTGGTTGAGGAATGCGACGATTTCCTCGGGCGCGAGCGCGGCGGACATGGCGGTGAAATTGCGGATATCGACGATGAGGACGGTGACCTGCTTGCGCGCGCCTTTGAGCGTGGGCAGCTCGCGGTTTGCGAGGATCTGCTCGGCGAGATCGTGCGACATGTATCGCACGACTGTGGCCTTGAGCAGGTCGCGCTCGCGCAGGGCGACGCCCATGTCGTTCACGGCGGAGGCAAGCGCGCCGAATTCGTCGTCGCGGCGCAGCTCCAGCCGCGTCTCGAGTTGACCCTCGCCAATGCGGCGCACGGCGGTGCCGATCTGCTCGAGCGGAGCGGTGAACCAGCGCGCGATGAGCCAGCCCGCGCCGATGCCGGCGGCGATGGCGACCGCGGTGGCCGCCACGCCGGCCCAGAGCAGGCGCGCGAGTTCGCTCACGACTTCGCTCGCCGCAATGTCCACGCCGAGCAGGGCGACGGGTTTGCCGGAGGCGTCGCGAATGGGCGCGTTCGCGCTGAGCCAGATGCCGAACTCGTCCTTGCTGAATTCCTTTTCCGCGTAGGGCTGATCGAGATGCAGCGGCTCGCCGTTGAACTCGACGGGCGTGCCGATCGCGGAATGGTCGGCGCCGTCGGGTTCCGCATCGGCGACATAGACCCAGCGGCCGTCGGCGGTCGGGCGCATCGTGTAAACGAAGCGCACGTGGACGTCGTCGCGGCGGTTCGCGTCGCGGATCTCGCGCAGCGTGCGCTGGATGGCGACGTATTCGGGCAGGGATTCGTCGCCGGATTTTTGCAGGCGCTCGTGCGAGGCGGGGTCGATGCGGCTCGCGCCCGTGGCGGCGATGGACAGGACCTCGCTGCGAATCTGGCGGAAAAGAATTTCGCGGGCGCCGAAGTAATAGATCGCGATGAGGAGCGCGGCGGTGAATCCCGCCAGCGCGCACAGGGCGATGGCCAGCTGGGTGCGAACACGCATCCGCCTTGTGTATCAAAGCCTTCCGCGCGGCTGCGAGGAAGAAGGCGCGGTTTTCAGCGACCGTGCGTAAACGTGCCCTCGAGTTGTGCCTGAGCGAGGACGTGGCCCTTCATCGCATCGGCGAGCTGGCCCTGGGTGAAGCCGGATTCCAGCGCGGAGAGCGTGGCATCGAGCGCATAGACGCGGATCATGTAGCGATGGGTGCCGGAGGGCGGCTGCGGACCGTCGTAACGGGCGGCGCTCCAGCTGTTCGCGCCGATCACCGCGCCGGCGGGAAGTTTTCCGGCGGCGAGCTGGGCGGTGTCGGGTGGGATGTTCGCGACGAGCCAATGAATCCAATCGCCGGCGGGGACGTCGGGATCGTCCATGACAAGGGCGAGGGATTTCGTGCCGCCGGGAATCGCGGTGAATGCGAGCGGCGGGCTCAGGTTGCCGCCGCGTCGGGAGTATTCCACCGGGATCGCGGCGCGTGGCGCGAATACGGGCGAGCTGACGCGAAAAGGCTCGTCCGCGCGGAGTGCGAGCAGCGGGAGCGCGCAGCAGAGGAGGACGAGTGTGCGCATGAGGTCACCATAGCGACGCAAAGCGGCGCGGCAATTTTGCGTTCGCATTTGCCGCGGCGTGCGGCTAGGAAACGGCGCGTATGAAAAAGCTCGCAGCTCTCGCTCTGTTCGTCGTGTGTGTGGCCCTTCTCGGCGCTTGCGCTGAGCTGCCTCCGGGCCAGGGGGCGGTGGCAAACTACGGGAGNTCGATGCCGCGCTAAGCGGCCTGGGCTTCGATCCGGCGCACTTTCAAATTCCAGGATTTCCAAAAACAAAAAAACCGGCCGTGGTNTCCCGCGGCCGGTTTTTCTATGAAAACGAATCGATTGGAGGCGATTACTTCGCGCTCTTCTCCTCGATGTATTTGATGACGTCGCCAACGCTCTGGAGCTTCTCGGCGTCTTCGTCGGGCACTTCGACGTTGAACTCTTCCTCGAAGGCCATCACGAGCTCGACGGTGTCGAGCGAGTCGGCGCCGAGGTCCTCGATGAAGGACGCGGTCGGGGTAACCTGCTCGGGCGTGACGCCAAGCTGCTCAACGATGATGTCTTTGACTTTCTCTTCGATGGATTTTTCGGACATAGGAGTGTGTTGGGTGATTTAAGTGGGGCTAGCAGTTAGGTGCCCGGCCCGGCTTTGACAACAAATTTATTTCTGGTCTGGGAGAAACAAAGTTTTGGCCCGGGGGGTCAAGCAGAAATCCGATTTCAGCCCTGGGTGGGCGCCGGGCTCGGCGCGGGCGTGGGTTGCAGCGAGGGATTCGGCGCGGCGGCGCGGGGTTTGCCGGAGGGCTTTACCATCGACGTCTTCGTGAATTCGGGGTTGTTCGCCATGGAGGCCTCGACGACGTAGGTCTGGCCGGGCTGCATGTCGCGGGTGGCGATCTTCTCCTCGTATTGGATGTGCTCGCCGGGGTTGATCATCACGACGCCGGAGACGTCCTGAAACGCGCGGTCGTCGGACCATTTCTCGATGACCTTTCCGCTGGAGTCGCGGACGAGGATCTCGATGCGCTGCGAGGTGGGGAAGTCGAGTTTGACGAGCCTGTTCGTGCGGTTCTCGACCGTGAAGGTGACGGTGATCTCGCGGCGGTCGTCGAGCGAGAAGGTGGCGGGATCGACCTTGAGGGCGCTCGCGGAGTGCGTCTTCGTGAGGCGCACGGAGCCGAACATGTCCGTGAAGAAGTGGACGAACATCTTCGACGCACTCTGCTCGCCGGCCTTGTTCATCGGGTATTGGTTCTGCGGAGCGTCCAGGGACGCCTTCGCTTTCTGGCCCGGGTTTTCCTTGGAGTCGTTGAGCACGAAAAACGGGCTCTCACTTTCGGGAATGTAGGGCACGACCGACTCCTGCCCGCGCAGATGCGGGAGCACGCACAGGGCGGCGAGAGTGAATACGGGAACGAAGCGCAGGGCCGGCATAAAGCGAAGGGGTTAACGCACGCCGGGCGCGGTTGCAAATCCTAACCGCTCGATTACGCTGTCGCCGCATGAAACCTCTCTGTGCCCTTTTTCTCGCGGCGCTTGTTTTCGGAGCCGCCGACCATGCGTTTGCCGGAGCGAGTAAGCAATCCGCCGTCGCGGTGCGGTTTTACGGCCAGGGCGGNGGCGCGGGCGAGGGNAGCGATTTCTCGCAACCGGTGCCGCTCCTCGGCTCGGGCCGCACCATTTACATGCAGACGATGCCGCTGATCACCGAGAAGGAGATCACGGCCTACTATCCCTTCCAGGCCACGGATGGCTCGGGAACGATGGGCGCCTACTTCAAGCTCGACGCCCATGGGAGCAACCTCCTCGGCCAGCACACGATGGCGCATCGCAGCGAATACATGCTCGCGTTCTTCAACGGACGGCACATCGTCGATCTCCGCATCGATCGCGGCGTGACGGACGGCATCGTCTGCATTCCGCACGGACTTACGCCGACCGACGTGGAGCTGCTCTCGATCACCTTTCCCGAGATCGGCCACGAGAGCGTCTCCCCCTCGCAAAAGAAAAAGGAGCTCGCGGCGAAGGAGAAGCAGCAGGCGAAGTCCGCGAAGCCGGGCAAGGCGAAGTCCACGCCGACTCCCATGCCCATCCCGGCGCCCGCGATGGCGCGCCAGCCCGATGGCTCGATGGCTCCGGCGAAGGCGCAATAACGGCGCTCTTGCCAAATTTCGCGCGCGCTGCTGGCCTCTTCGCCCGATGAAACATCTCTGGCCATGGCTGCTGGCGGCGTTGAGCGGCGTGCTGCTCGCGTGTGCGTTCCCGCCTTTCGAGCAGGCGACGCTCGCATGGTTCGCGCTCACGCCGGTGATCGCGGCCGTGTGGTTTAGTCCGCGCGAGGGACGCTGGCGGCCGCTGCGGCTCTTCGGTCTCGGCTACGTCTTCGGTCTCGCGTTTTTCTGGATGAGCCTGTTCTGGCTCACGGAGGTCACGGCGGGCGGCTGGTTCATCTTCGCCTTTTACCTCGCGCTGTTTCCCGGCCTGTGGGGCCTCTTTGTGGGAATCGCCTGCCGGCCGCGCGAATCGACGCTCATCGACGTGCCGGGCGAGTGGCTGCGCTCGTCGGTGAATCTCCGGCTGGCCTTGCGCGGCGCAGCGGCATGGACCGGGCTCGAGTGGCTGCGGTCGGCGCTCTTCACGGGGTTCGGCTGGAATTCGCTCGGCGTGTCGCAGTGGCAGAGCACGGCCATCATTCAGATCGCCGATTTCGCCGGCGTGGGAGGCGTTTCGTTTCTCATCGCGCTCGTGAATCTCATCCTTGTGATGACGGTGAAGCGACTCACGCTCGAGGTCGGCCGCGTGAGGCTGCGTCCGCACTTCGACTTCACGATCACGATGGCGCTCGTCGGGCTCACGCTCAGCTACGGCGTCTATCGCGTGAGCCGGCACGACAAGGGCACGCAGGTGCCGCTCAGCATCGCGGCCGTGCAGGCGAACATTCCGCAGGATCAAAAATGGGACGCCGCGTTCGAGAAGCGGATCCTCGACACCTACAGCCGGCTTTCCACGAATGCCGCGGCGCTGCGGCCCGACCTGCTCATCTGGCCCGAGGCCGCGCTGCCGAGACCGTTTCTCGATGGTGGCGAGACGGACAAGGACATGGAGCGCGAGGTGGTCGGCGCGCTCGGCCAGCTCAAGGGCGGCGACTTCCTCTTCGGCTCGGTGCGCTATTTCCTCGGCAATGCATTCAATTCCGCGGTGCTCCTCGACGTGCGCGGTGGCCTGCAGGTTTACGACAAGATTCACCTCGTGCCCTTCGGCGAATACGTCCCGCTCCGGCACAGCTTCCCGCTTTTCGCATGGATCGTCGGCAGCGAGGTGCCGTCGGACTTCGACGCGGGCACGGAGCCCGTCGTGATGACGCTCCGCAAAAAGCCCTTCCGTGTCGCGCCGCTCATTTGCTTCGAGGACACCGTGGGCGAGCTCTCGCGGCAGTTCGCCCAGCGTGGCGCCGAGCTGCTCATCACGATCACGAACGACGGCTGGTTCCGTCGCAGCGCGGGCTCGCGCCAGCACCTCGCGAACGCCGTCTTCCGCTGCGCCGAGACGAAACTCCCGCTCGTGCGCGCGGCGAATACCGGCGTCACCTGCGTGGTCGATCCCTTCGGCCACGTCTCGCAGATTCTCGAAAACGCGAAGGGCAGCACATTCACCGAAGGTGTGCTCTTCGCGAAGGTGCCGATCACGATCCAGCCGCCGAAGACCTTCTACACACGCTACGGCGACATCTTTGCGCTGGCCTGCCTCGTCGCCGCGGTGCTCTCGCTGCGATCCGTGATCTTCACACCGCGCGTGATCGAATCGCAGGAAGGCTGACGCCCACGCTTGCTCGACGAGCGAATGTTGCATCTGCAACCGCGGGCAATGTCTTCAGCCTAATCGCCGACGAGTGCCTGGGAGTTTTGAGCTTGTCGAGGCGCAGGTGAATCATTAGCACCTGCGGCATGAAATCGATTCTCAGGGTTGTATCGATTCTGGTTTTGCTCCCCGTTCTTTGCAGCCACGCGGAGGATAAGCGCCAAAAGGAACTCGCCGAAATCGAGGCGATCAAGGCCGAGCTGAAGCCTCTTCGCGAGCAGGCCAATCAAGAAGCCGATGTGATCGCTGCGAAAAAATCCCTCGACGCTGCTTACCGCGCGTATTGGGACGCCGTGCGTTCCGCCATGGAGCGGCTCGATCCTTCCAAAAAGAAGCTCATCGAGAAGGAAGTCGCGCTGCGCAAGGCGCTGAATCCGGTGCGGTCAGGGAAGCCGGACGAAGCGAAATCGGCAGCCTCTCCCTCGCCGGCGAAGTAATCAACGCCCGCGTAGCGGCGCGTCTCGTTTGCGCGAAAGGCTTGTCGCCGTCGCTTGAGCGCCTATTTTGGCCGCACGGCTCTGATGCACAGCTCCCTCCGCACGAAAGTCACGCTCTGGTTCCTCGTCGTCGCTCTGCTGGTCGTCGCGGCTGGCTGGCTCGGCTACCGGCGCATCTCCGAGAACATTCGCTCGCAGGCCGAACTGCAGATGCACGCGAAGCTCGATCACGTGATGGACGTGCTCGAGGCGACGAACACGACCTACATGAGCCTCGTGCGCTCCTCGATGCGCGTGCTCAAGCTCGAGGCTTCGCGGCTTGGCGAGCCGGGCGTGCGTTCCGTCGCCGGTCCCGACGGCGCGCTGCGCGACGAGCTGTTCTTTGGCGAGCAGCCGATGACGCACTGGTTCGGGCTCGTCGATCAGGTGAAAACGCTGATGGGCGGCACGGCGACGATTTTCATGCGCCAGGGCGAGCGCTACGTGCGCGTTACAACGAATGTGTTGCGCCCCGATGGCACGCGCGCCATTGGCACGGAGCTCGATCCGAAAGGCCGGGTGATCGCGAAGATCCGCAAGGGCGAGGCGTTCTACGGCGTCGTCGATATTCTCGGGAAGCCTTACATCACCGGCTACGAGCCCATTCGCGACGCGGCAGGGCAGGTGATCGGCATCTATTACGTCGGCTATGCGCTCGAGACGCTCGCGTCCGTGCAAAATGCCATCGGCCAGCGCCACCTGCTCGAGCACGGCTTTTTCGCGTTGCTCGATCCCGATGACAAAATCGCCGTTCCGAGCGGGGATTCCAAGATCGTCGCGAAGGCTCAGCAATTGATCCGGGAACCGGAGCACAAAGGCTGGAAGGTGATCCGCGAGACCTTCACGCCGTGGGATTACGAGGTGATGGGCGCGCTTTATCTGCCCGATGTCGCGCGCACCACGTTTTCGATGATCTGGCAGGCTTACGCGATCATGGGGCTTGTCATGCTTGGCGTGCTCGTTGTTTCGTTCTGGCTCGCCTCGAAGCTCTCCGACGCGCTCGAGCAGGCCCAGCACGCGAAGGAGGACGCCCTGCACGCCCGCGACGCCGCCGAGAGCGCGAATCGCACGAAGAGCACCTTCCTCGCGAATATGAGCCACGAGCTCCGCACCCCGATGAACGCCATCATCGGCTACAGCGAGATGCTCATCGAGGAAGCCGAGGACCTCGGCCAGGACGACTTCGTTCCCGATCTCCAGAAAATCCGCGGCGCCGGCAAGCATCTCCTCGCCCTCATCAACGACGTGCTCGACCTCTCGAAGATCGAGGCCGGCAAAATGACGATCTACCTCGAGGACTTCCGTCCCGCGGACATGATCAACGACGTCGTCGGGACCATCCACCCGCTCCTCGAAAAGAACGCGAACCGCCTCGACGTCCGCGTCGCCGACGACCTCGGCACCATGCGCGCCGACCTCACCAAAGTCCGCCAGACGCTCTTCAACCTCCTCAGCAACGCCTCGAAATTCACCGAGAAAGGCGTCATCACGCTCTCCGCGAATCGCATTCCCACCGAGCACAACGGCGAACGCATCCGCCTCAGCGTCTCCGACACCGGCATCGGCATGACCGAGGAGCAGCTCGGCCGCCTCTTCCAGGCGTTCACCCAGGCCGACGCCTCCACCACGCGCAAATACGGCGGCACCGGCCTCGGTCTCGTGATCAGCCGCAAATTCTGCCAGATGATGGGCGGCGACATCACCGTCGAGAGTCGTGCCGGCATAGGCACCACGTTCACGGTCGATCTTCCCGCCGAAGTGCGTGAACTCGCCGAGGAAATCCCCTCTACGCCCGCAGCAAAGTCCGCGCAGCCCGGCGGCAAAGCGAAAACCGTGCTCGTTATCGACGACGATCCCGACGCGGCCGACCTCATGGCTCGCGCGCTCGAGCGCAGTGGATTTGCCACGCTCCGGGCCGGCAAGGGCGGCGAGGGCATCGAACTCGCCCGTAAGAAAAAGCCCGACGCCATCACCCTCGACGTGATGATGCCCGGCATGGACGGCTGGTCCGTCCTCAGCGTGCTCAAAGGCGACCCCGCCACGGCGAAGATTCCCGTCGTGATGGTCACCATGCTGCAGGATCGCCAGCTCGGCTTCGCGCTCGGCGCCGACGATTTCCTCACGAAGCCCGTGGATGCCGAGAAGCTCCGTGGCGTCATCGCCAAGCACGCCGGTCAGCCCAACGCCGAAGTCCTCATCGTTGAGGATGACCCCGCCAGCAGCGACATGCTCGGCCGCCTCTTGCAGAAGGAGAAACTCGGCGTCCTCACCGCCGAGAACGGCAGCGCCGCGCTCGAGGTGCTCGCCACCAAGCGCCCCGCCCTCATCCTGCTCGACCTCATGATGCCCGTGATGGATGGCTTCGAGTTCCTCCGCATTCTCAAGACCGAGCCACAGCTCGCCAGCATCCCGGTTGTCGTCGTCACGGCGAAGGACCTTACCCCGACCGACCGCGAGCGCCTCGACGGCAGCGTGCAGGCGATCATCCAGAAAGGCGCCATCGAGCGCGACAAGCTCCTGCGCGAAGTCTGCGCCATGGTCGCCAAGACCGGCAAAAGCAAGTAAGACAACCCCATCATTCCATGGCCAAAGTCCTCCTCGTCGAAGACAACGAACTCAACCGCGACATGCTCTCGCGCCGCCTCGCGCGCAAAGGCTACGAAGTCGTCATCGCCGTGGACGGTCAGCAGGGAGTCGATCTCGCCGCCAGCGCTGCTCCCGATGTGATCCTCATGGACATGAGCCTCCCCGTGCTCGACGGCTGGGAGGCCACCCGCCGCATCAAGGCCGACTCCGCACTCGCGGCGATCCCCGTCATTGCCCTCACCGCGCACGCCATGGCCGGCGACCGCGAGCAGGCGCTCGGCGCCGGTTGCGACGACTACGATACGAAGCCCATCGAGCTCCCGCGCCTCCTCGAAAAAATTGCCGCCCAGCTCACCCGCGTCGGCAAATCCGCGCCCGAGGCATGAGCGAGACCCCGCTCGCGAAGCTGCGGCACGACCTCCGCACGCCGATCAACCACATCCTCGGCTACAGCGAGCTCGTTGCCGAGGAACTCGCTGACGAGGGCGTCACCAGCGTCTCCGACGATCTCGGCAAGATCCGCCACGCCGCGCAGCAGCTCCTCGGCATGGTCGGCGAAAATTTGTCCGAGGAGGGATTCGCGCGGCTCATCGGCTATGCGTCCGCTGCAGCTCCTGCGCCGTCGAAGGGTGCCAGCTCCGTTTCGACCGCCACCTCCGCGCCGGATGCCGACAAGCTCGCGCCGATTCCCGGTCGTATCCTCGTTGTCGATGACATTGCCGAGAATCGCGAGATGCTCGCGCGCCGACTCGAGCGGCAGGGCCACACTGCCGTTCTGGCCGCCGACGGCGCCGAGGCGCTGGAAATCGCGCGCCGCGAGGCGTTCGACCTCGTGTTGCTCGACCTCATGATGCCCGTGCTCGACGGCTACGAGACGCTCACCGCACTCAAGGCCGACGACGCATTGCGGCACATTCCGGTCATCATGATCTCCGCGCTCGACGAGCTCGACAGCGCCGTGCGGTGCATCGAGCGCGGCGCCGAGGATTACCTGCCAAAGCCGTTCAATCCCACCGTGCTCCGCGCTCGCATCGGCGCAAGCCTCGAAAAGAAAGCCCTCCGCGACCAGGAGCAGAAATATTTGCGCCAGATCGAGGAGACGCAGAAGCAGCTCGAGGGCGAACTCGACGAGGCCGCGAAATACGTGCGCTCGATTTTTCCCGAACCGACGCAGGAGCCTTTCCGCATCGACTGGAGCTACGCGCCCTCCATGCAGCTCGGCGGTGACGCCTTCGGCTACCACTGGATCGACGGCGAGCACTTCGCGATCTACCTGCTCGACGTCTGCGGCCACGGCGTCGGCGCGTCGTTGCTCTCGGTCACCGCGATCAACGTGCTGCGCAGCGCCGCGTTGCCCGCCACGGACTTCCGCGAGCCTGCGCAAGTGCTCGCCGCGCTGAACGAGGCGTTCCAGATGGAGCGGCAGAACAACATGTATTTCACGATCTGGTATGGCGTGTATCACCGCCCGACGCGGACGTTGCGCCACGCGAGCGGCGGCCACCCGCCCGCGCTGCTGCTGCGCCCCGACGGAAGCATGGAGGAGTTGCGCGCGCCGGGCATGCTCATCGGCGCGATGCCGGGCATGCGCTACACGAGCGCGGCCTGCGAGATCGCGCCCGGAGACCGGTTGCTCGTGCTCTGCGACGGCACCTACGAGATCAAGAAGCCCAATGGCGAAATGATCGAGTTCGACGACTTCAAGCAGTTCATGGGCAAGCACGGCGCGCAGCCGGACGGTCTCGAGAAACTGCTGGCGTGGGTGCACGAGCTGCGAGGCGGGCAGCCGCTCGAGGACGATTTCTCGATTGTAAGGGTGGAGTTTTGAGATTGGTCATTGGTTGTTGGTCATTAGTCATTAGTCATTGGTTGAAATGCCTGCGCTCTCCCTCGAAATCGCGAACGACATCGCCGCGCTGAGTCCGGCGAGCGAGCGGCTGCGCGCGTTNCTCGACGAATGCGGNGCGCCGGGCGAGGCGTCNTTCCTCGCGGANCTCGTNGTCGAGGANCTNGTCTCAAACACGATCAAGTATGGCTGCGACGCCGGCGAGGCGTGTGCGATCCGCGTCGGCCTTATCTACGAGGACGGCCTGCTCACGATCGAGGTGTGCGACGAAGGCAAGCCCTTCGACCCGCTCGAGGCGGACGCGCCGGACTTCTCGCTCCCGGCCGAGGAGCGCCCCATCGGCGGGCTCGGCATCCACCTCGTGCGGCAAA
>JGI24743J22301_10000005_pt1 | contig 22941 bp, 18 predicted proteins | sample KBSMiscanthusM2_FD_22301 | JGI IMG/M metagenome (IMG submission 22301)
GATTGAAGCGCAGCCACGCCGGCGAATTTTCCAGCGAGCTCCCTTTGCTGCGCATGAAAAACGCGCCGCTCAGGAATTCCGCCGTGCAATCCGCGCTCTCGGCCATGCGCTTGACGCGCTCGGGCGAGAACACGCTCACGTGGCCCATCGGTCCCGCCGTTTTGCGAATGGACGACTCACGCGACGCGACGAGAAAATCCGGCAGCACCGGGAAGCCGCCAATGATCACGCCGCCCGGGCGGATGCGGCTCGCGATCTTCGTGAGCACGCGCTCGGGCTCGAACAAATGCTCGAGCACGTGCAGCAGGATCGCTGCGTCGTAATCGCGCGGCAAGTCGAACGCGGGATCCTCGAGGTTCGCCTCCACGACGTCGTCGTAGCCAGCCTTGCGCAGCTTTTCCTCGAGCACGACGGCATCGACGGCCGTCCAGCGACTGAAGTTCGGCACGACCGGCGCGGAGGTCACGAACTCGCGAAACTGCCCCGTGTGCACGCCGATCTCGGCGACCTCGAGCGGACGCCCAGCCTGCTCCGCCGCAACGCGCAGCAAATGATAGCCGAACCAATAGCGCAGGAGACGGATCGGGTAGCGGACGGTCTTCGCCTCCTTCGGAATGCCGAAGCGTTTCGTGCGCAGCACGGGATTCGTGGCGAGAAAATCGATGTCCCAGTCGAGAGGGCGGTAGGTCTTGGCGCTCAAGGCGCAGCATCCTGCGAGGCGATCCGCCGCTGGTCAAGACTGCCCTCGCGTGCGAGGTTGCGATCACAAGCCATGGACCACATTTACAAGAAAGTCGAATTGGTCGGCACCTCGCCGGAGAGCATCGAAAAGGCCGTCGAAAATGCGCTCGCCCGCGCCGCCACGACGCTTCGCAACCTGCGCTGGTTCGAAGTCGTCGAGACGCGCGGACACATTCAAGACGGCCGGATCGATCACTGGCAGGTCACGATCAAGGCCGGCTTCACGCTCGACGCGTGATCAGGCGACGGCCTTGCCGCCGGTCGGGCGTCCCTCGTCCGCATCGATGTAGTCGAACATCACGATGATGTCGTCGCGGTCCTGGAAGCCGCTCTCCACGATGCGCTCCGCGAGCTTTGTGGCGACCTCGTCGTTCCAGCCGCGCTTGCGCATGTATCCGCTCCAGACCTTGATCTGCTCGTCGCTCGGCCGCGTGCCATTCGCGAAACACCACTCGAGCACCTGCTCGTCGCTGAGGCCCTCCTTCACGCGCGCGGCCACGCCGTCGTAGTTCACGCCGAGAAATTTGCAGCACGTGTCGTCGAAGCTCTTGCCGAGATTCGCGTGGAGATCCTCGCGGAGCTCGCCCGCCGCGAAGAGGCGGATCTTCTCGAGCATGCGCGGAAAATAAACGATGCCCTGAATGCTGGCGTAGGGAGATTTCGGAACTTTCATGCGCCGGGATTTATCGCACGCGATGTCGCGAACGCGCGAAGAAAATTCCGTCAACTTTGCGTCTCGGCGCCTTTGCGCGCATCCTTCTTCTCGAGGAGCGAATGGATCACGAACAGGCCCGCCGCGACGCAGATGCACGCGTCGGCGACGTTGAAGGCCGGCCACGGATTCGCCGGCCAGAAATGGAGGTCGATGAGCAGAAAATCGACGACGAACTTGTGCGCGAGACGGTCGGTGAGATTGCCAAGGATGCCCGCCGCGAGCAGCGCGGCCGCGACGCCAGTGAGCCGATCCGCAAACGCGCCGCGTCGCCAGAAAATCGCGAGCGCGATGAGCGCGACGCTCGCGAGGCCGACGAAGAACACGTTGTTGTCCTTGAGCATGCTGAACGCCGCGCCCGTGTTGTGCCATTGCACGAGGTCGAACCAGCCGGGAATCACCGGCACGTATTCGTCGGGCGCGATGTGGCGCAGCACCAGCGCCTTCGTAATCTGGTCGAGCGCGTAGAGCGGAAGCGTAATCAATGCGAAATGCGAAATGCGAAATGCGGAATGGGAGTCGCGACCGCTCTTCATTTCGCATTTTCCATTTCGCATTCCACATTGTCGCAGGCCTCGGCGCAGCGGTCGCAAAGGTCGGGATGCGTCGCGACCGTGCCAACCGTGGGCAGGTAGCGCCAGCAGCGTGCGCAGCCCGTGTGCGCGGACTTCGCGAGGCTCGCCTTGATCTCCAGACCCGGCGCGAAGTTCAGCTCGCTGATGATGAAGAATTCCTCGAGCTCGGCCTTCGCGGGCTCCAGCGCCTGCGCGTGCGCGATGCTCGGGATTTCCAGCGTGACGCTCGCCTCGAGCGATTTCGCGATGGTCTTCGCCTGGCGCGCGGGCTCGACAGCCTGCTGATACACGATGCCGCGGAGCTTGAGCCACTCCTCGACCTTCGCCTCGATCTCGGAGCTGCGCAGGTTTTCATCAACCTGCGGGAACGTCTCGAGATGCACGCTCTCCCCGTGGCCGGCAAACTCCCACGCCTCGTCGGCGGTGAAGACGAGGATCGGCGCGAGCAGGCGCGTGACGGCGTCGAAGCACGCGTGCATCACGGTCTGCGTGGCGCGGCGGCGCGGACTCTCGGTCGCGTCGCAATACATGCGGTCCTTCGTGATGTCGATGTAGAGCGCGCTGAGATCGACCGTGCAGAATTGATTGAGGGCCTCGAACACCGCGCGGAAATCGTAGCTCTCGTAGGCCGTGCGGCATTTCGCGATCACGTCCTGCAGGCGGCTGAGCACCCAGCGGTCGATCGTCGTTGCGCCGTCGAGCGAGGCGTTCGCGGGCGTGAAGTCGTGCAGGTTCGCGAGGAGAATGCGCAGCACGTTGCGGAAGCCGCGGTAGCGCTCGGCGACCTGCTTGAACACGTCTTCGCCGAACGGCACCTCGTCCGTGTAGTTCACCGTCGCGACCCACAGGCGCAGGATGTCCGCGCCGTATTGGCCGACGAAGTGCTCGGCGTGCGTCGGCTTTTTGTATTCGGCCGACTTGGAAATTTTCTTGCCGTCCTTGTCCACGACGAAGCCGTGCGTGATGACGGTGCGGTAGGGCGCGACGTCGTTGAGCGCGATACTCGTCATGAGCGAACTCTGGAACCAGCCGCGGTGCTGGTCGGTCGCCTCGAGATAAATGTCGGCGGGAAACGCGAGCTCGGGATGCTGCCGCAGCACGGCCTCGTGCGAGACGCCGGAGTCGATCCACACGTCGAGCGTGTCGTTGCGGCGCGTCGTGCCCGCGGGCAGGCCGAGTTCGTTCGCCCACCAGGCGTCGTCCTTCTCGAACCAGAGATTCGTGCCGTGCTCCGCGACGAGCGCGGCGACTTTTTCCACGACGGCGGGATCGAGGATCGGCTGGCCGGCGGCACTGTAAAAGACAGGCAGCGGCACGCCCCATGTGCGCTGGCGAGAGATGCACCAGTCGGGACGCGACTCCACCGTGCCGGCGATGCGGTTGCGCCCCCAATGCGGCAGCCACGAGGTCTCGTCGATGGCGCGAAGCGCGGGCGCGCGGAGGTCGTCCACGCGGATGAAGAACTGCTCGACGGCGCGGAAGACAACCGGCGTCTTCGAGCGCCAGCAATGCGGGTAGTCGTGCGTGTAATCGTGCACGCCGAGGAGCGAACCCTGCGCCTTGAGGAACTCGACGATCTCCTTGTTCGCGTCGAAGACGTATTTGCCCACCCACTGCGGCATGCCGCAATCCTCGGTGAGGCGGCCGGTGTCATCGACCGGCGAGAGCGTCGGCAGGCCGTTCTGCTGGCCGGCGATGTAGTCGTCCTTGCCGTGCCCTGGCGCGATGTGGACCTGGCCCGTGCCGGTATCCATCGTCACGAAATCGGCCGTGATCACGCGCGACGTGCGCGGCAGGAAGGGGTGCTGCGCCTCGAGGCCGGCGAGCGCCTGGCCTTCGAGCGTCGCGACCTCGGCCGTGAGCAGCAGGCCGGTCTCGCTCTGGAACGTATCGAGCCGCGCGCGGGCGACGATGAATTTGCGGCCGCCGAAATCGCCGACGACGTATTGCGCGCGGGAATCGACCGCGATGGCGACATTCGCCGGGAGCGTCCACGGCGTGGTCGTCCAGATCACCATCGACGCGCCTTCGAGTTCGGCGCTGGCGTCCTTCAGCGGAAACGCGACGTAGATCGCGGGATCGGTGCGTTTCGCGTATTCCACCTCGGCCTCGGCGAGCGCGGTCTGCGCGCCGGTGCTCCAAAGCACGGGCTTCATGCTTTGGTAAACGAGCCCCTTCGCGACGAATTTGCCAAAGGCGCGGATGATCTCGGCCTCGTAGCCGGGCGCGAGCGTGAGGTAGGGATTTTCCCAATCGCCGAAGACGCCGAGGCGCTTGAACTGGCGGCGCTGGATGTCGATGAACTGGCGCGCGTAATCCTCCGAGCGTTTGCGGATTTCAACGGGCGAGAGGCCGCGCGATTCCTTCACGACCTTGAACTCAATCGGCAGGCCGTGGCAGTCCCAGCCCGGCACGAACGGCGCGCGGTAGCCGAGCATCGAGCGCGACTTCACGATGAAGTCCTTGAGCGTCTTGTTGAGCGCCGTGCCCATGTGGACGTCGCCGTTCGCAAAGGGCGGGCCGTCGTGCAGCACGAAAAGCGGCGCGTCGGCGCGGGCGGCCTGGATTTTGGCGTAAAGCCCCACCGCCTCCCATTTTGCCAGCCGCTCGGGCTCGCGCTCGGTCAGCCCGGCCTTCATCGGGAAGTCGGTCTTGGGCAGATTCAGCGTGGTCTTGTAGTCGCTCATCGAGAGAAAACCCGTCTTGATACCACCGGGACCGGGCAGGGTCAATGTAGGGAACGGAAGGCGACGGGCCAGCACCACGAATCGACGCCCGCCCGAGCACATGGGAGGCACCGGCCATTGTATTTTGGACCGGCACGCGCTACTGCTGCAACGTATCTGCATGCCATGGCATCACTGCGCCCCTTATCACCATGCGTTTTAGGGCGTGGGATCGTCCAGAATGGCAGCCTCGCTTTCCGGCCGACTTCAAAACGCGCAACCGCTGACATCCACGACAGCGAAGAATGGAGTCTCCCATGAAAGCACGACTGCCGTTGTTCCTCACCGCAGTCTGGCTGATGCTTGTCATCTCTGGGATGGGCTATCTGCTCATTCACGACTTCACTCCCGGCAAGGAATCCCGATTCACGCCGCAGTTCTGGCCCGGAGGCATGATGCGCAACGTGGCCCGTCCCACGCTGGTCATGTTTGCCCATCCGAAATGCCCTTGCACCCGAGCGAGCATCGACGAACTCGCTGTGTTGATGGCGCGGAGCCAGGGGCTCGTGGATGCCAGGGTCATTTTCTTCCGCCCCAAGGGAATCGATGAGAGCTGGACCCGCACGGACTTATGGCAGAGCGCCGCAGCGATCCCGGGGGTGAGTGTGCAGTCGGACGAAGACGGTCGTCTGGCACGGGAGTTCCATGCGACCGCCTCCGGGCATGTCGTTCTTTACGATACGCAGGGCCAACTGGTCTTCAGCGGCGGAATCACGGAAAGCCGGGGGCATTCGGGAGACAATGTCGGACTGGTCGCGATCGTGGACATCCTCCACCACCGACCGGCCTCGGCGACCAGGACTCCGACCTTCGGATGCGCCCTCAACTCTCCCGCCCGGACGCTCTGATTTTTCATGCACGCCCCCGCAAATTCGCAGACCGAGGACCTTACGACACACCGCGCCGAGGAGCTTTTTCGCGCCGAGGAGGAAGCCAACTATCGCCGAACCGACCGGATGTTCGCCTGGCTGATGGCGATCCAGTGGCTGGCGGGAATCGCTGCGGCGCTCTGGATTTCCCCGCGGGCCTGGGAAGGGCAGTTCAGCAGCGTCCACATCCATGTCTGGGCCGCATTCATTCTGGGAGGCATCATTTCGGGTTTCCCGATTGCCCTGGCGCTGTTGTGCCCAGGCGCAACGCTTACGCGGCACGTCATCGCGGTGGGACAGATGCTGACTTCGGCACTTCTGATCCACCTCACCGGCGGGCGCATCGAGACACATTTCCATGTCTTCGGCTCGCTGGCGTTCCTCGCGTTTTATCGGGACTGGCGCGTGCTGGTGACCGCGACGGTCGTAGTCGCCGCGGATCATTTCGTTCGCGGGATCTTCTGGCCACAATCGGTCTTCGGCGTGCTGGTTGCGAGCCCGTGGCGCTGGCTCGAGCACGCGGGGTGGGTGCTGTTCGAAGACGTTTTCCTCTGGCAGGCCATCCGCCAGAATCTGCGGACGCTGTTCGGACTGGCCGAGCGGCAGGCCAAACTCGAGACGGTGAACGCCGACATCGAGCGGCAGGTGGCCGAGCGGACCCAGGAGCTGCGTCAGGAAAACGCCGAGCGCCGGCGCGCCGAGGCCGAGCTGATCGAGGCGCAGCGCGAGCTGGTCGCCACGTCGCGCGTGGCAGGCATGGCCGAGATCGCAACCAACGTCATCCACAACGTCGGCAACGTGCTCAATAGCGTGAACGTCTCCGCCGGAGTCGCCTCGGATAACGTGCGAAAATCCCGCGCCGAGAGCCTGGGCCGGGTCGTCACCCTGCTGAAGGAGCACGAACACGACCTCGGAGAATTCCTCACGATCGATCCGAAGGGACGGCAGCTGCCCGCGTTTCTGGCCCAGCTCTCGGAGTATTACCTCACTGCGCAGAAGACGACCCTCTCGGAGCTGGAGGCGCTCCAGGTGAACATCGGGCACATCCGCGACATCGTGGCGATGCAGCAGAGCTACGCCAAGGTTTCCGGCATCAAGGAGATCGTCGATGTCACCGATCTCGTGGAGGACAGCCTGCGCATGAACGATGTCGCGCTGGCCCGGCACCACATCGAGATCGTCCGCGAGTTCGACGACACGCCGCCCATCAACATCGACAAACACAAGGTCCTGCAGATTCTCATCAATCTCATTCGCAATGCCAAATACGCCTGCGAGGAATCGGAGCGCACCGACGGGCGACTGACCCTGCGCGTGCGCACCGACGACGACCGGGTGAGGATTTCCGTGATCGACAACGGCGTGGGAATTCCGCCGGAAAACCTCACTCGCATCTTCAGTCACGGATTCACGACCCGCAAGGACGGGCATGGCTTCGGTCTGCACAGCAGCGCGCTGGCCGCAAAGGAAATCGGCGGCTCTCTGCACGTTCAGAGCGACGGCCCCGAACAAGGCGCCACCTTCACCCTCGAACTGCCGTTGGAACCCATCGCCACAACCCATGACTAGCGAACTCGACACGCCCACGCGCCGCATTCTGGTGATCGACGACAACCAGTCCATTCATCACGATTTCCAGAAGGTTCTCAATCCCGCCCTCGAAGGGGAAGACGCGCTCTCCGCCTCCGAGGCCGCCTTGTTCGGGGACGTCCACGAACAGATCACGCGGCTGGATTTCCAGATCGATTCCGCGCTTCAGGGCGAGGAAGGCCTCTCCCTCGTCTGTCGCGCGCAGGAGGAAAACCAGCCCTACGCCCTGGCATTCATCGACGTGCGCATGCCGCCCGGCTGGGATGGCGTCGAGACCACTTCCAAAATCTGGGAGAAGGACCCCGACGTCCAGATCGTCATCTGCACCGCCTACTCCGATTACTCGTGGGATGAGATGATCAAAAAGCTCGGCTCCTCCGACCGGCTGGTGATCCTGAAAAAACCTTTCGACAACATCGAGGTGCTGCAATTGGCCAACGCACTCACCGAAAAATGGCGACTCACCCAGCAGGTGAAGCGCCAGCTCGAGGATCTCGAGCATATCGTTGACGAGCGCACTCGCGATCTCCAGTCCACCAACGCCCAGCTGGCCCAGGCCACCGAGCGCGCCAACGAAATGGCCGCAAAGCTGCTCAACTCCAATAAAGCCAAGAGTGAGTTCCTCGCGAACATGAGCCACGAGATTCGCACGCCGATGAATGGCGTCATCGGCATGGCCGGACTGCTGCTCGACACCCGGCTCGACCGCGAACAGCGCGATTTCGCCGAGACCATCCGCCAGTGCGGCGACCAGCTCCTCACCATTATCAACGACATCCTCGACTTCTCGAAAATCGAGGCCGGAAAGCTCGTCTTCGAAGCGCTCGATTTCGACCTGCGCGATGTCGTCGAAGACACCCTCGACTTGCTCGCGGAAAACGCGCATGCAAAAGGCCTGGAACTTCTGGGCTTCGTGCGGCCCGACGTCTCCACCCGCCTGCGCGGCGATCCAGGACGCCTTCGCCAGATCCTCATGAACCTGATCGGCAATGCCATCAAGTTCACCGAGAGCGGCGAGGTGGTCTTGTTCGTCTCGCAGCAGGGCGAGGCGAACGGTCGCGCCACGCTGCGCTTCGAGGTGAAGGACACCGGCATCGGCATCGACCCGGCGGCCCAGCAACATCTCTTCCAGGCTTTCAACCAGGCGGACGGTTCAACGACACGCCGCTTCGGCGGCACGGGCCTCGGCCTGGCGATCGCGAGACAATTGGTCGGCCTGATGCAGGGCGAGATCGGGCTCGAGAGCAAGCCGGAGCAAGGCTCGACCTTCTGGTTTACCGCCCGTTTCGAAAAGCAACCCCACCCGGTTTCACAAACCGTCGCCCCCGCGGACATGACCGGACTGCGCGTGCTCGTCGTCGATGACAACGCCACCAATCGCCAGATTCTGCAACTCCAGCTCGAAAGTCAGCAGATGCAGCCCGTCGCAGCTTCGGGCGGCCCGCAGGCCCTGGAGCTCCTGCGCGACGCGTCCAGCGCGGGCGCTCCTTTCGATCTGGCCATTCTCGACCTGCAAATGCCGGGCATGGACGGCCTCATGCTGGCCCGGGAAATCAAGGCGGACCCCGCCATCGCATCCACTCGTATCGTTCTTCTCAGCTCGCTGGGTCAGCGCCGCGACACTGCAGAACTCCGGGCAGCCGGTATCCAGGAATACCTCGTGAAGCCCATCAAGCAGTCGCGCCTCTTCGAGCGCCTGGGTTCAGCCATGGGACCGACATTGACGGCCAGCCCAGTCGTCGACGAGCCACCCCGGCAGCAGGCCGATCCCCATCCCACCGTGCGCATCCTTCTGGCCGAAGACCAATCGGTTAACCGGAAGGTGGCCTTGCGTCTGATCGAGAGTCTCGGCTATCGCGCCGACGCCGTGGCCAATGGCATCGAGGTGCTCGAGGCCATCCAGCGCATCCCTTACGACATCATCCTCATGGACTGCCAGATGCCCGAGCTGGACGGCTACGAGACCACGCGCCGCATCCGAAGCCAGCAGCACTCCCGCCCCATCCACATCATCGCAATGACGGCGCACGCCATGCAGGGCGACCGCGAGAAATGCCTCGCCGCGGGCATGGACGACTACATCTCAAAGCCCGTGCGCACGCCCGATCTCCTGGCCGCCATCGAGCAATGGCGGACAAAAAATCGGGAGTGACTACGGGACACCCCCGGCCTGGGGAGCGCCCTCACGCGGGAGATCTCAGGCGTTGCGCCCGATGCAGTTCAGGTCCTCGAACGAAGCGATGAGGCGCTTCGTGAAGCTGCTCTCGGCGGCGCCGAGCCAGACGCGTGGGTCGTATTGCTTCTTGTTCGGCGAGTCGGGGCCGGTGGGGTTGCCGATCTGGCCTTGGAGGTAATCGTGGTTCTTCGCCTCGTATTCGCGGATGCCGTCCCAGTAGGCCCACTGGAGATCCGTATCGAGGTTCATCTTGATCGCGCCGTAGCTGAGCGCCTCGCGGATTTCCTCGCGCGAGCTGCCGCTGCCGCCGTGGAAGACAAAGTTCACGGGCTTCGGCGCGGTGCCGAACTTCTGCTCGATGTATTTCTGCGACGCGTCGAGGATCGCGGGCTTCAGCTTCACGTTGCCGGGCTTATAGACGCCGTGGACGTTGCCGAAGGCGGCGGCGACGGTGAAGTTTGGCGAGACGGCGCTGAGCTTCTCGTAGGCGTATGCGACTTCCTCGGGCTTCGTGTAGAGGCTGGATTCCTCGACGCCGGAGTTGTCCACGCCATCCTCCTCGCCGCCGGTCACGCCGAGTTCGATCTCGAGGGTCATGCCCATCTTCGCCATGCGCTCGAGGTATTTGCAGCAAATCTCGATGTTCTCCTCGATCGGCTCCTCGCTGAGGTCGAGCATGTGGGAGCTGTAGAGCGGCTTGCCGGTCTTCGCGAATTGCTCCTCACTGCCGGCAAGCAGGCCGTCCACCCAGGGGAGGAGCTTCTTCGCGCAATGGTCGGTGTTCAGGATCACGGGAATGCCGTAGGCCTTCGCGGCGGCGTCCACGTAATGCGCGCCGGCGAGGCCGCCGAGCACGGGGCCGAGCTGGTTGTCGCCCTTCACGGTCTTGCCGATGAAGAACTGCGCGCCGCCGTTCGAGAACTGGATCATCATCGGCGAGTTCACCTCGCGGCCCGCTGCGAGCGCGGCATTGATGGAGCTCGTGCCGATGCAATTGACCGCCGGAAGCGCGAATTCATTCGCCTTCGCGTAGTCGAGAACTTCCTTCACCTCGTCCCCGAAGAGGACGCCTGCCCGAAATTTTTTGTCTGCCATTGTGTGTTTGAGTCGCGAGGTCTAGCACAGACCGCCAGCCGCAGGGAGCACGAATCGTTCCCGTGGCGTGCGGGCGGTCAAGTTTGCCTCGGTTGTGGGTTACTTCGCCGGAACGACGGCGATCTTGATGCCTTCCATGGCGATGTTCGTCTCCATGGCCTGCGTGATTTCGTCGAGGGGGAACGTGTGCGTGACGAGTTCCTCGATCGGAATGCCAATGCGCGCGAGCTGGCGGATCATCGCGATCGCGATGGGATACTCCTGCGCGGTGTAAACCCAGGAGCCGACGGCCGTGATCTCCTTTTTGCAAAGGTCCTCATGCGGATTGATCGCGCACTCGCCGTTGTCCATGAAGAAGCCGACTTCGCAGAGGCCGCCGCCGCGTCGGACCATCTTCCAAATCGCCGCCGCCGCCGCGGGCACGCCCGTGCATTGGAAGGCGAAATCCGCGCCGCGCCCCTTCGTGAGGGCGCGCACCTGCTCGAGCAGCGCCGGCGCGCCGAGCGTGGAGACGTTCAGCGTGTGCGCCGCGCCCATCTTGCGGGCGAATTCCAGGCGCTTCTCGACGCCATCGATGGCGATGATGTTGCCGATGCCGTTCGCGAAGAGCGTGGCGATCATCATGAGCCCGATCGGGCCGCAGCCCTGCACGACGACCGTGCTCGCGAAGTTCAGGAGGCCGGTCGTCTTCGCGCGCTCGAGAGCGTGGGCGGTGACCGCCATTGGCTCGATGAGCATGCGCTGGACGAGGCTCATGCCATTGACCTTGAAGATCGTCGAGCCGGCGCGGATCACGATGTGCGTCGCGAAGTAGCCGTTGAGATGGTAGTCGGGCGAATCGGGAAACAGCCCATAGACGCCGAGGCTGTCGCTGAGGTTCGACTTCGCGGGAAAGTCGCGCGTGAAGGCGCAGTCCTCCGGCACGAGCACGGAAGTCACGATTTGGTCGCCGACCGCGAGCGGCTCGCCAGAGGTGTCCCTCGCGGACGCGCCACCGATGGCGAGAATCGTCCCTGTGCCCTCGTGGCCGAGCACGACGGGAGCGAGCGCGAACGGATCGCGTTTGTATTCGTGCACGTCCGTTCCGCAGATGCCGCAGCCTTCGACGGCCACGAGGATTTCTCCGTCGCGGAGCTGGGGAGCCGGAAACTCGCGAATCTCGAGGGAGCGCGGCGCGGTCAGAACGGCCGCGCGCGCCGTGACGGGCAAGTCACTCATGAAATCCGCCCTAGTAGAGATGGTGCAGTCCGCCGCTGAAGCGTGGGGCGTGCTCGGTATCGTAGGCATCGAAGCGCAGCATCGCCTCGCGCGTGGGATCGATCGTCTCGCGGCCGGCACGGCGTTCCGCGCGATAAACTCCGTCCGCTCCGCGTGTGCGCCCCTGGATCGGACAGTCCTGGCAGGGCCGTTGATTCTGGATGTGATACATGGCTGGAAGTTTCACCGGCAGGGCGGCGGAGCGCTTACCCTCTTTTGCCGTTTCCGCGTCCTTTATGGCCAAACATTGCCGGACGCGGCCGCGACGCGGGAATCGCGGTTGAATCCCCGCCCCTCCGCCGCATACACTTTCCGCCCTATGGGTCGTCAATGGCTGCAAGCCAAGCGTGAAGTCGCCGGTCTCAAAAAAGGCCAGGCCACAAGCAAACTCGTCAAAGAAATCTCTGTCGCCGCCAAGATGGGCGGACCGGATCCCGATGGAAACGCCCGCCTCTTCGCCGCCTGCGAAAAGGCCCGCCGCGCCAGCGTGAGCAAGGACGTGATCGAGCGCGCCATCAAGAAGGGTGCCGGCATCGGCGACGACAAGCTCGTGATGGAGCACGTCGTCTTCGAGGGCTACGCGCCGCACAAGGTGCCCGTGATCGTCGAAGTCCTCACCGACAACAACAACCGCACCGCGCCGGAGCTCCGCGTCCTTTTCAAGAAAGGCCAGCTCGGCGCGCCCGGCAGCAACAAGTTCCTCTTCGATCACGTCGGCCTCGTCGAGGCGCACAAGTCCGCTGGCGACATTGATCTCGAGGAAGCCGCCATCGAGGCCGGCGCGAACGAAGTCGAGCCCCTCACCCACGCGCAGAACGACGACATCCCCGCCGACGCCACCGGCGCGCGTTTCCTCACCGACCGCGCCGAAACGGCCGCCGCCTCAAAATGGCTCGCCGCGAATGGCTGGACCGTCGTCACGAGTGAACTCGGCTACGTCGCGAAGCAATTCCCCACCCTCACCGAGGAGCAGGCCGCCGAAGCCGGCGAATTCCTGCAGTCGATCGAGGATCACGACGACGTCCACCGCGTGTGGGCGGCCATCAAATAACCGTCGCGATGCTCCGCGCCGTCGTCCTTCTCGCTTTCGCCGCACTGACTTCGGCCGCGTTCGCGGGCCCGCAGATGGTTGCCTTCGACCGGGAAGGCGCCATTTGCGTCGCCGCGCTCGACCAGCCAAAGCCGCGCAAGCTGGCAAAAGGCGCGTGGCCGCAAATCTCGCCCGACGGCGCGCGGGTCGCCTTCAACACCGATGGCCCCGGCAACGACACGCGCCGCTCCATCGCCGTCGCGGATGTCGCCACGGGCAAGGCCACTCTCTTCAAGGACGTGCCGAGCGACAACTGCTACGGCCCGGTCTGGTCGCCCGACGGCCGGCAGATCGCGTTCTACATCTACAAAGAGGACGAGTGGCACATCGGTCTCGTCGATGCGAACGGCTCGCATTTCCGCTATCTCTGGAAATCCGACCGCAAGAATCACACGCTCTGGTCGGTCGCGTGGGCGCCGGATGGCCAATCGTTCTTCGCCGAGGACCTCGACACGATCTACCAGGTCGGCCCCGACGGCAAAACGCTCGCACAATGGAGCGTGGAAAAGACGTTTCCGAACGGCGGTCTGAGCAGCGGCTCCCACCTCGCGCCCTCGCCCGACGGCAAATCCCTGCTCGTCGATGTGGACATGGGCGAGGATGTGACCCGCGAGGACTGGGACGGCCCGCCACCCTCGATCTGGCGACTCGACCTCGCCACGGGCAAGGCCGAGCGCATTTCGAAGCCGGACCAGTATCTCTGGGAGCCGGCATGGATCAACGACCGCGAGATCCTCTGCAACGGCCTGCCCGTCGGCTCGAAAGATTTCTCACTCTTCCGCCTACCCGCCACGGGCGGCAAGCCGGCGCTCTGGGTGAAGAACGCCCGCTCCGCCAGCGTGTCGCGCGAATAGCGGCGTTACCGGAAGGTCGCCGGCTGGCCCGTGGACTCGAGCACCGAGAGCCACAGGTCGCCCGTGGGATCGACCTCGCGCCGCGCGGAAGTCGCCACGCCCACCGGCACATGCACGTAGGTGCTGTGCCAGCGTGCCACGATGAGGCCCGTCTTGCCCGCCATGCCGGCGTGCACCGCCGCCTGCCCAAGGCGCATGCAATAGATGCGATCCTGCGGGTCCGCCGGGCAGCTGCGGATCATGTAGCTCGGATCGATGTATTTGAGCGTGAGCTCGGTCTTGCACTTGCGGAAATAGTCCGTGATGAGGTCGCGCAGGAAGGTGCCGATGTCGGCGAGCTTCTTGTTGCCCGAGGCATCCGCGCCTTCCGCGGCCTCGAGGTGTTCCTGCCCTGCGCCCTCGGCGACGACCACGACGGCGTGTCCGCGATTCACCACGCGCTGGCGCAGCACCTCGAGGAAACCCTTGTCGCCCTCGAGCGCGAACGGCACCTCGGGAATGAGCACGATGTTCACCTCGCCACTGGCGATGGCCGCCGCGCTCGCGATGAAGCCCGAGTGCCGGCCCATGAGCTTCACCAGGCCGACGCCATTGCGCGCACTGCGTGCCTCGGTATGCGCGGCGCGGATCGGCTCGACCGCCGCGGAGACCGCCGTGTCGTAGCCGAAGCTCTTGTCCATGTAGATCATGTCGTTGTCGATCGTCTTCGGGATGCCGACGACCGAGAGCGGGTAGCCGCGCCCGCGCGCCTCCTCCTCGATGGCCTTGCCGCCGCGCTGCGTGCCGTCGCCGCCGATCACGAAGAGGATGTTCACGCCGAGCTCCTGCAGGCGATCCACCATGCGCTTGGGCGATTGCGGGCCGCGCGAAGTGCCGAGGTGCGTGCCACCGAAGCGGTGAATGTTGCTCACGAAGCCGGGCGTCATGTTGAACACATGGTGGCCGTATTCGGGAATGAGACCCTCGAAGCCGAACGGGAAACCGAGAATGCGCGCCACGCCGTAGCGGTGATGCGCCTGGAGCACGATCGCGCGAATCACGTCGTTGAAGCCCGGGCAGAGGCCGCCGCACGTCACGATGCCGCAAATCGTTTCCTCAGGCCTGAAAAACAGGCGCTTGCGCGGCCCGGCGACCTCGAAACACGGCAGCTCGCCGCCCGTCTCGAACGCCTTGCGGACGGCATTCAGGTCGTGATCGACGAGAATGCGCGAGTCGTCCGTGTAAAAGGCATGGTCGTTGCCCAGCTCGTGAAAGTGGCGGTTGAGCGGCGACTCGATCGTGCGGGGGCCCAGCGATCGAATGGCGAGGTCTGCTGGAGTGAGTGGTGGCATTTGAAAAATTTACCCGAGCAGGCTGCATACCATGGTTGTCAAAAAACGCGATGTTTTGCCGGGCCGGACCTTGCGCCGCGGCAAGCGGGGCGATTACCGTGGGCGACCATGTCAGACCTCGTCATCGCCGGCCGCACGTTTGGCTCTCGCCTGCTCGTGGGCACCGGCAAATTCCCGTCGAACACCACGATGCGCGACGCGCTGGATGCCAGCGGCGCGGAAATCGTGACGGTCGCCCTGCGCCGAGCCGATCTCTCCGGCAAGGGCGACGCGTTCGCGAACATCCTCGATTTCATCGATCCCAAAAAATACCTCCTCCTGCCGAACACGAGCGGCGCCATGAACGCCGAGGAGGCCGTGCGCCTCGCCCGCCTCGCCGCCGCCGCCGGCCTGCCGCAGTGGGTGAAGCTCGAGATTCATCCCGATCCGCATTACCTGCTGCCCGATCCCATCGAGACGCTCGCAGCCGCGGAAATCCTCGTGAAGGAGGGCTTCACCGTCCTGCCCTACATCAATGCCGACCCCGTGCTCGCGAAGCGCCTCCAGGATGTCGGCGTCGCCACCGTCATGCCGCTCGGCTCCCCCATCGGCAGCAACCGCGGCATCGAGACCCGCGCGCAGATCGAGATCATCATCAAGCAGGCCACCGTTCCCGTCGTCGTCGATGCAGGCATCGGCGCGCCCAGCCACGCGGCCGAGGCCATCGAAATGGGCGCCGACGCTGTGCTCGTGAACACCGCCATCGCCGCCGCGGCCGACCCCGTGCGCATGGCCCGCGCCTTCAAGATGGCCGTCGAGAGCGCCAGCGAAGCCGTCGCCGCCGGCCTGCCGATGCGCGGCGACTTCGCCGTGGCGACGAGCCCGATCACCTCCTTCCTGAGCGGAAACTGAAACCACGGATCACACGGATGGCACGGATCAAGGAACCGCGGATTGCGCAGAACGCGCAGAGGCTTCTCCTTTCTGCGCTCTCTGCGGTGAAAAATTCATCCGTCCCATCCGCTTCATCCGTGGTCCCAATCGCATTTTTCCCATGAGCGACGAGCAGACGCCCATGATGCGGCAATACCACGCCGTGCGCCGCGAGCTGCCGCCGAACACGCTGCTCTTCTTCCGCCTCGGCGATTTCTACGAGCTCTTCGGCGACGACGCGAAGGAGGCCAGCGCGATCATCAACGTCGCGCTCACCAAGCGCGGCGCGATGCCCATGTGCGGCGTGCCCTACCACGCCGCGAAGGGCTATATCGAGAAGCTCATCGCCGCCGGCAAGCGCGTCGCCATTTGCGATCAGGTCGGCGAGGTCCAGGCCGGCAAGCTCGTCCGCCGCGAAGTCTCGCAAATCCTCAGCGCGGGCACGCTCGACGACTTCGGTCTCGACGCGCGCACGCACAACTTCCTCGCCGCCGTCTGCGAGAAGCGCGGTCGCATCGGCCTCGCCTTCGCCGACCTCTCAACCGGCGTTTTCCAGCTCACCGAGCTCGACGACCTGCCGCAACTCCTTGACGAACTCGCACGCGTCTCGCCCGTCGAGGTCCTCGTGCCCGAGGAAAATTCCGCGCTGCTCACGACCGTGCCAGACGCCACGCCGGCCGAGGGCTACATCTTCGAGTGCGAGCCCGCCGACCACCTGCTCCGCGAGCATTTCAAGGTCCAATCACTCGACGGCTTCGGCTGCGGCGAGTGGCCGCTCGCCATCGGCGCGGCCGGCGCGCTGCTCCACTACCTCACGCGCCAGATGCGGCGCAACGCCGCGCACCTGCGCGAGTTGAAGCCGTATCGCATCAGCGAATTCGTCGTCCTTGACGCCGCGACGCAAAGCCACCTCGAGCTCGTCACCTCGCGCGGCGGCCGCGAAATGACGCTCCTCGGCGCGCTCGACCGCACCGTCACCCCGATGGGCGCGCGCACACTGCGCCACTGGATTCTCCATCCGCTCCGCGACGTCGCCGCCATCGGCGCGCGCCAGTCCGCCATCGAGCGCCTGCTCGAGCGTCCGGCGGAACTCGCCGCGCTCCGCGACACGCTCGGCGGCATTCGCGACATGGAGCGCGCCGTTGCCCGCCTCAATGGCCAGTCCGGAAACGCCCGCGACCTCGCCGCGCTAGCCGATTCGTTCGAGCGCATTCCCGCCGTCACCGCGCAGCTCTCGGTGCTTTCCTGTCCACTTGGCGGCGGCGAATTGCTCGCCGACGAAGCCGCCCGCCTCGATCCGCTCGAGGAACTTTGCGCCACGCTGCGCGCCGCGATCGTCGATGAACCGCCCGCGTTGCTGCGCGACGGCGGGATCATTCGCCCCGGCTACGACGCCGCGCTCGACGAGCTGCGCGCCGCCTCGCGCGAGGGCAAGGACTGGATCGCAAACCTCCAGGAGCGCGAGATCGAGCGCACGGGCATCAAGTCGCTCAAGGTCCGCTACAACTCGGTCTTCGGCTACTTCATCGAGATCACGACCGCGAATCTCGGCAGCGTGCCCGCCGATTACCACCGCAAGCAGACGACGGCGAACGGCGAGCGCTTCATCACGCCCGAACTCAAGGAAATCGAAGGCAAAATCCTCGGCGCTGACGAACGCGCGAAGGCCATCGAGATCGAAATTTTTCAGCGCCTGCGCCAGCTCGTGCTCTCCGCCATGCCGCGCATCCAGCAGACCGCCGCCGCGCTCGGCTCCATCGACGCGGTCGGTTCGTTCGCGGAAACGGCGCGCGTGTTTGGCTACTGCCGGCCGATTGTCGATGACTCCGGCATCATCGAGATCGAGGAAGGCCGCCATCCCGTGCTCGACCAGCGCGCGGGCGCGGAGCGGTTCGTGCCGAACGACGCCACGCTCGACCGCGACGGCAAGCGTTTCGCGATTCTCACCGGCCCGAACATGGCCGGAAAATCGACTTACATCCGCCAGGTCGCGCTCCTCGTGCTCCTCGCGCAGACCGGCAGTTTTCTGCCCGCGAAGCGCGCGCGCATCGGCGTGACCGACCGCATCTTCACGCGCGTCGGCGCGAGCGACGACCTCTCGCGCGGCCAATCGACCTTCATGGTCGAGATGAACGAGACCGCAAACATCATCCACAACGCGACGCGCGAGAGCGTGGTGATTCTCGACGAAATCGGCCGCGGCACCTCGACGTTCGACGGCCTGAGCATCGCGTGGAGCGTGGCCGAGCATTTGCACGACCAGATCGGCTGCCGCACGCTCTTCGCGACGCACTACCACGAGCTCACGGACCTCGAGCGCACGCGCGACGGCGTGACGAATCTCAACGTCGCCGTGCGCGAGTGGAACGACGAGGTCATCTTCCTGCGCAAGATTCTGCCCGGCCGCGCGGACCAGAGCTACGGCATCCAGGTCGCGCGACTCGCCGGCCTGCCCGACACACTCATCGCGCGGGCGAAGCAAATCCTCGCGAACCTCGAGAAATCGGAGCTGAACGCCGAGGGCAAACCCACGCTCGCCGCGAGCAGCGGCCGCACCCGCCGCCGCGACATGGCGGCCATTGCGAATCAGCTCTCGTTGTTCGACGGCGAAGCGACCTGATTGCCTGTCAGCCGGGAAGCTGGCATACTCGCCGGCACACAGGGCTTCCCCCACATGGCGCTGAACATCGAGGAATTGGAAGGCGCGGCGCGCGACCAGCTGCCGCAGGAAGTTTACGATTACTACGCCGGCGCGGCCTGGGATGGCGTGACGCTCCGGGAAAATCGCGACGCCTACGCGCGGCTCGCGATTCACTACCGCATTCTGCGCAACGTGAGCGTGCGCTCCACCGCGTGCGAGCTTTTTGGCGCGCGGCTCGCGATGCCGATTCTCGCTGCGCCCACGGCCTTTCACCGGCTGGCCTGCCCCGAGGGCGAACTCGCCACCGCGCGCGGCGTCGGCGCGGCCGGAACCGCGATGACACTCAGCAGCCTCGCGACGTGCCGGCTCGAGGAAGTCGCCGCCGCAGCCACGGGGCCGCTCTGGTTCCAGCTCTACATCAACAAGGATCGCGGATTCACCCGCGAACTCGTCGCCCGCGCGGTGGCCGCCGGCTATCGCGCCATCGTTGTCACCGCCGATACGCCGTGCTGGGGCGTGCGTGAGAACGACCTGCGCAACGGCTTCCATCTTCCCGAGGGCCTCGAGCCTGTGAACCTCATGCCCTCGGGAACGCCCGGCGACGAATCGCGCACGCATCGCGGCTCCGGCATGGCCGAGATTCTCTCGTGGATGCTCGATCTCTCGCTCACGTGGCGCGATCTCGAGTGGCTCGCCGCCGAGGCTGGCGTGCCGGTGCTCGTGAAAGGCGTCTGCCGTCCCGAGGACGCCCGCGAGGCGCTGCGTCACGGAGCCGCGGGCGTGATCGTCTCGAATCACGGCGGGCGTCAGCTCGACAGCGCGCCGGCGACGATTTCCGTGCTGCCCGGCATCGTCGAGGCCGTGGCCGGAACCGCGCCCGTGCTCATCGATGGCGGCATTCGCCGCGGCACGGACGTCCTGAAAGCACTCGCACTCGGCGCACGCGCCGTGCTCGTGGGGCGGCCCGTGCTTTGGGGACTCGCCACGGGCGGAGCTGGCGGCGTTGCGCACGCGCTCACGATGCTCCAACGCGAACTCGACCTCGCGATGGCCCTCGCCGGCTGTGCTTCGCTCGCGGAAATCACGCCCGACCTCGTGAAGCCGGTCGCCTGACCGGCGCCCGCGTCAATCGCGCTCGAACGCCGTGCGATACGCGAACAACCCCGGCGTGCCACCCGTCATGACGAACAGCACCGCGTCCCCCGCCTCATAGTCGCCTGCCCGCACATCGGCCAGCAGACCCGCAAACGCCTTCGCGCCATAGACCGGATCGATGAGCAACCCCTCGAGGGACGCCAGCGCGCGAATCGCCGCGATGCCCGCCTCCGTGGGAATCCCGTAACCCGCGCCAAGCTGCACGCCCGACACGTCGATGGCCTCCTCCGGCAAATCCGCATCAGCACCCATCAGCGCAAGCGTCTCCCGGGCCTTCGCAAGCGTCGTGGCCCTTGCTTCGGCCAGTGGAGCCAGCACGGTGAACGATTTCACCCGCGCCGGATCTTCGCCGATGACCGCAAATCCCGCTGCCAGCCCGGCATGCGTGCCCGAGCTTCCATTGGGAATCACCACACGCGCGAATCTCCTGTCGAGTTCTGCCTCCTGACCGGCAATCTCCCGCGCACAGCTCACATATCCGAGGCAGCCCACCGGTGACGAGCCGCCGCCCCCGACGACATAGACCCGCCGTCCCGCGCGCTCCAGCTCCTCCGCGCGATCCCGCGCAAACTCCAGCGCCGCACCGAAATTTTCCGCAAAGTGGACCGTCGCACCAAAAAGCGCGTCGAGCAGGATATTCCCATTGCGGCGGTAATCGGCATCGTCACGCGACACGACATCGGCCAGCACGAGTTCGCACGCGAGTCCGGCCCGCGCGCACGCCGCAGCGCTAAGCCGTGCGTGATTCGACTGCACCGCACCGATCGTGAGGAACGTGTCGCAGCCCCTGGCAATCGCCTCGCCGAGCAGAAACTCGAGTTTGCGCACCTTGTTCCCACCACCGCCGAGCCCCACGAGATCGTCACGCTTCACGAACAACCGCACGCCATTCAACTCCGCGCCAAGACTGTTCTCGAGCCGATGCAGACGCTGAATCGGCGTCCGTCCTTCGAGGAGAACGAGTCGAGGGAAGGAATCGAGAGTCATCTCACTTGGCTAGCTGTCGGCGTTCAGCTCCGCGAGCACTTCGGGGTCGCGCACGTCGGCCCAGTCGCCGAGCAGCTCGAAGGCTCGCACGCGCCGGCCGCTCTGCGCGAGGGCGCGGATCGCGTCGGTGAGCTCGTATTCGCCACGAGGCGATTTCTCCAGGCGCGCCGTGAAGTCGTAGATGCTCGGGCGGAAGAGATAGACGCCGGCGTTATACCACGGGCTCGTCGGCTCTCCGGGCTTCGGCTTCTCGCGGAGATCGACCATGTTGAACGCCTCATCGACGAATACCGCCCCGCCCTTGCTCACGTCCTCGCTGTGCTTCACGGAAATGATCGCCTCCTCGTCGCCAGGCGCGGCGAGCACCTCGTAATTGCGCGGATCGAGGAGAATGTCGCCGTAGCTCAGGAGAAACGAATCGCCGGCGGTGAAGCCCTTCGCGAGTTCGACCACGCGGCCGGTGCCGTCCTGCACGACCTGGCGCTCGTAGCTCACGCGCACGCCGAATTTTTCGCCGTCGCCGAAGAAATCGCGCACGACGTCCTCGCGGTAGCCGACGATGAGCAGCACGTCGGTGACGCCCGCGCCGCGCAGCCCCTCGATGATGTGCTGGAGGATCGGCTTGCCTCGCACGGGGATCATCGGCTTCGGCAGATCGTCGGTGAGTTCACGCATGCGGGTGCCGCGTCCGGCGGCGAGGATGACGGCTTTTTTTACGGAGGACATGCGGGTATTTCACAGAAGGACGCGAAGGGCACAAAGAGGAAAGTGCGCATCTCAGGGGTTTCCCCACTTCGTTCCCACCGATCTCTTCTATAGAAACTCCCTTTACCATGAAGCGCCTCCGCATCACCCACCTCACGGAATATCGTTACTCCGAGCCGGTCGTCTTCGGTCCGCACCGGGCGCTGGTGCGACCACGCGAGGGACACGACGTTCACATTGAGGGCTCGGTGCTGGAAATCTCGCCGAACGCCAGCGCACGGTGGCTGCGCGACATGTATGGGAACTCGATCGCCGTGCTGGAATTCGCGGAGCCCGGCTCCGTGCTGCGGGTCTTCAGCGAGGTCACCGTGGCGCATTACGACGAGAACCCGCTCGCTTTCGTGATCGATCCCGAGGCCGTGGCCTATCCGTTCCGCTACCCGATGGACGAGCAGCCGGAGCTGATTCCCTACCGGCTGTCGGCGTATCCACGCGATGGCGAGGCGCTACGCGGGTGGCTGCTGCAGTTCTACAAGCCGGGGCAGCTCATCGGGACATTCGAGCTGCTCTCGCGGCTGAACACGGCGATCTACGAGAGCTTCACCTACGCGCGGCGCGAGGAGACGGGCGTGCAGAGCCCGGCGCAGACGCTGCGCTACGGGACGGGATCGTGCCGCGACTACGCGACGCTGATGATGGAGGCGGCGCGGCATTGGGGCTTCGGCGCGCGATTCGTGAGTGGCTATTTGCAGCTCGGGCAGGAGCAACACGGCGCGACGCACGCGTGGACGGAGATTTACATCCCCGGCGCGGGATGGCGCGGCTTCGACCCGACGAACAACATGCTCGCGGGCGCGCAACACGTCTCGGTAGCCGTCGCGCGCGATCCGGAAAAAGCGGCGCCCATCAGCGGCTCGTGGAGCGGATCGCCGGGAGCGTTCCAGGAACTCTACGTGGACGTGCAGGTGGTGGAAATTTAGCCGCCATATGCGCCGTAGTGCCGCACGCCGCGGCCCCACAACCACACGCTCAGGCCGAAGAGCGCGGCGGTCCATCCCGCCTGCACCGCGAGTCCGCCCCAGAGCGCAGCTCCGGTCACCTTGCCCATCCAGATCGCGACGGGAAAATACAGCTCGTAAGGAAACGGCAGCGCCTGCAGCGCGATTCGCAGGCCCGTCGGCAGCACATCCACCGGAAAAATGCGCCCGCTCAGGAAATACTCGAACGAGTAGAGAATGAACACGAGCGTCGAAATCTCGAGCACCCAGAAAGCCAGCGTCGCGAGCACGAACGCGATGAGGAATTGCAGCGCCGCCGCCATCACCAGTGACGCGCCGAATGCCACCCACTCCGCCGCGCCGGCCGGCATTTTCATCTCGCCCGGCAGCCACCACACCACCACGAGCAGCGGCACGATGGCCACGAGCGCATAGACGACGCGCGAACTCAGGAACAGGCACGCTCGGTAGCCGAGATAATTGATCGGCCGCAGCAGGAACGAGCTGATGCGCCCCTCGCGAATGTC
>JGI24743J22301_10000006_pt1 | contig 22489 bp, 21 predicted proteins | sample KBSMiscanthusM2_FD_22301 | JGI IMG/M metagenome (IMG submission 22301)
TCCCCTACCTCCCCGGCAACTGGGAACTCCACGGCGGCATCACCTACTACAACACCAACGACTACTCCGTGCCCGGCAACCCGGCCGAGAATTTCGTGACCGGCAACATCGGCATCAAGCTCTCGTTCTAAACACCAACCAACCCGCACGGGAGGCGCCGGCGGCCGTTCAACCGGCGCCTCTCCACGGGCTCAAAACCCAAAACCAGAGACACACACCATGAAACTCCTCAAATCGCTCCCCGCGCTCGCGGCCGGTCTCGGCCTCACGCTCGGGTCGTTCCCGCACGCTCGCGCCGCCGAAGACACCGTCAAGGTCGGCGTCCTCCATTCCCTCAGCGGCACCATGGCCATCAGCGAGACCTCGCTGCGCGACGTGCTGCTCTTCGCCTTCGACGAGATCAACGCCAAGGGCGGCGTGCTCGGCAAGAAGATCGAGCCCGTCGTCGTCGATGGCGCGTCGAACTGGCCGCTCTTCGCCGAGAAGGCGAAGCAACTCCTCGAAGTGGACAAGGTTTCCGTCGTCTTCGGCTGCTGGACGTCCGTCAGCCGCAAGTCGGTGCTGCCCGTCTTCGAGAAGGACAACGGCCTCCTCTTCTACCCCGTGCAATACGAGGGCGAGGAAATGTCGAAGAACATCTTCTACACGGCCGAGGCGGTGAACCAGCAGGCGATCCCCGCGGTTGACTACCTCCTCGAGCAGGGCCGCAAAAAATTCTACCTCATCGGCACCGACTACGTTTACCCGCAGACCACGAATCTCGTGCTCCTCGAGTATCTCCAGAGCAAGGGCATCCCGCTCGAGAACATCGGCGGCGGCCTGCGCAAGGACGAGGCCGGCAAGGTGATTTCCGCGGGCAAATACACGCCCTTCGGCCACACCGACTACCAGCAGATCGTCTCCGAGATCAAACAGTTCGCCGCCACCGGCGACGCCTGCGTGATCAACACGATCAACGGCGACTCGAACGTGCCGTTCTTCAAGGAATTCGCCGCCTCGGGCCTCACCGCCGACGATTGCCCCGTCGCCTCGCTCAGCCTCTCCGAGGACGAGCTCCGCTCCCTGCCCACGAAGGATCTCGTCGGCCAGCTCGGCTGCTGGGCTTACTTCATGAGCATCGACTCGCCGGCGAACGCGACGTTCAAGAGCAACTTCTTCACCTGGCTGAAGACCGCCTCCGTAGCCGGCATCGAGAAGGAAAACCGCGTCACCTGCAGCCCGATGGTCCTCTCCTACGACGGCGTCTATTTGTGGAAAGCCGCGGTCGAGAAGGCCGGCAGCTTCGACGTGGACAAGGTCCGCAAGGTCCTCGAGTCCGGCAAGATCACCTTCGAGGGCCCGAACGGCCTGAACACGGTCGATCCGAACCACCACACGACGAAGAACGTTTACATCGGCGAGACCAAGGCGAACGGCCAGTTCAAGATCGTGCAGGAGTTCAAGCAGGTCTATCCCGAGCCCTTCCTCAAAGGCACCTTCACCAAGAAATAAACCCTTTCCCGGGTAGCTAGTGCGCGGAAGGGCGAGCCTGGTTCTCTCGTCCTTCCGCCTTGCTGCCACACTCGCCATGAAACACCTCCTCACCGCCGCAGCCGCGCTCCTCGTCACGTTCGGAGCCGCCCTCGCCGCCAGCGATCCGCACGAAGCCGCGGCCCGCCAGGCTCTCGCCGCCGCCGTGCTCGCCGAGGAGGACGCCCAGCCCGACCTCGTCGCGAAGCTCGCCACGACGCCGAGCCCCGTTTTGAAAGACCTCCTCGACGCCTGGCAGCGCGGCGGCATTATCATTTACACCGCGCCCGACGGCGCAAAAATTCCCTTCACGCTCGACGGCGAAAAGCCTGTCCGCATCGACACGGGTGCACCGCTTCTCGACGTCACCGGCGCCACGCCGAATGTTTCCTCGCTCGAGCCGGTGGACACGACCTCGAAACTCCGCCGCGCGATCCGCTCGACGGTCGATCTTCTCGCCCTCGCCGACCCCAATCCGGAAACGCGTAAAAACGCCGTGCTCAAGCTCGGCATGAAGCAATCTCTCACGTCGGTTCCCATCCTCGAAGCACGCCTCGCCGCCGAGACCGACGCCGCCGTTCGCCCATCCATCGTCGAGGCGCTCGCGATCACGAATCTCGCCTCCACCGATCCCGCCGTCCGCGTCGCCGCGCTCGGCACGCTCAAGCAAATCGTCTCCGTGCCGAGCCGCGACCTCGTCGCCCGCATCGCGGCGGACTCCAGCGCGCCGCCCGAGGTGCGCGCCGCCGCGAAATCCACTCTCACGGCGATCGACAATCACCTCTTCTGGGTCGATTTCTTCGGCACGATGTTCCGCGGCGTGAGCCTCGGCTCCGTGCTGCTCGTCGTCGCGCTCGGCCTCGCGATCACGTTCGGCCTCATGGGCGTCATCAACATGGCGCACGGCGAGATCATGGTCGTCGGCGGCTACGCGACCTACCTCGTGCAATGCCTCTTCGGCGCCGGCGTGTCGCTCGCGCCCTTCGGCATCGCGTTGCACATCCCCGGCTTCGGCTTCGACTCCGCGTCGGGCATTTACCAGAGTTACTTCCTCTTCGCGCTGCCGGTCGCGTTCATTAGCGCCGCGGCGGTCGGCCTGCTGCTCGAGCGCGGCGTCATCCAATTTCTCTACCGGCGGCCGCTCGAGTCGCTGCTCGCGACGTGGGGCGTATCGCTCGTGCTCCAGCAGCTTTTCCGCCTGATCTTCGGCCCCGCGAATGCGCCCGTCTATTCGCCCGGCTGGCTGCTCGGCAGCTTCTCGGTCGGCGGCGTGCTCATGAATTACAACCGCGTGTTCGTGATCGGCTTCGCGATTGTCATCGTCGTCGGCACAGCCTTCCTGCTCGCGAAGACGCCTCTCGGCCTCCTCATCCGCGCCGTGATGCAGGACCGCAACATGGCCTCGTGCATGGGTGTGCGCACCGAGCGCGTGAACATGCTCACCTTCGCCTTCGGTTGCGGCCTCGCCGGACTCGCCGGCGCGTTCCTTTCGCAGATCGGCAACATCGGCCCGAGCACCGGCCAGACCTACATCGTCGATTCGTTCATGGTCGTGGTCGTCGGCGGCGTGGGCAATCTCATCGGCACCGTGATCTCCGCGCTCGGCATCGGCACGACCGATCAGGTGCTCCAGACGATCCTCCGCAACCCCGTCTTCGGAAAGGTGCTCGTGCTCGTCGCGATCATTCTCTTCCTCCAGTGGAAACCCTCCGGCCTCTTCGCCACGAAAGGCCGCGGCCTCGAAAATTGAAATCACTCCCATGAAACCCGAGGTCCCCAAATCCGAGATCCTCATCGCGACCGCACTCGCGGCGTTGCTCGTGCTCGTGCTGCCCGCGCTGAACGCCTTCGTGCCCGATGGCAGCGCGCTGCACGTGAGCAATTTTAATATCAACCTCTGGGGCCAGTATCTCTGCCTCGCCATCGTCGCGATGAGCATCGACCTGCTCTGGGGCTACACCGGCCTGCTGAGCCTCGGGCAGATGCTCTTCTTCGCACTCGGCGGCTACGCGCTCGGCATGCACCTCATGCTCATGATCGGCAAGCTCGGCCAATACAAGAGCGACCTGCCCGACTTCATGGTCTTCCTCGGCTACCCGCGCCTGCCCGCGCATTGGGAGCCGTTTCACAATGTCTTCTTTGCGCTCGGCGCGGTGCTGTGGGTCCCGGGCCTCGTCGCACTCATCTTCGGCTATCTCGCCTTCCGCTCGCGCATTCGCGGCGTCTATTTCTCGATCCTCACGCAGGCGCTCACCTACGCGGCGTGCCTGTTGTTCTTCCGCAACGAACTCACCTTCGGCGGCAACAACGGCTTCACCGATTTCAAGACGCTCTTCGGCGCGCAGCTCAACGATCCCGCCACCCAGCGCGGGCTCTACATCGCCTCCGCCGTCGCGCTCGTGCTCGTCTATGTCTTCTGCCGCTGGCTCACGCTCACGAAATTCGGCAAGGTCCAGCGCGCGATCCGCGACAGCGAGAACCGCGTGCTCTTCTCCGGCTACGCAGCCGCGAATTTCAAGCTCTTCGTCTTCGTCGTCGCCGGCATGATCGCTGGCATCGCAGGCGCGCTTTACGTGCCGCAGGTCGGCATCATCAACCCGAGCCAGATGGAACCCGCGAAGTCGCTCGAGGCCGTCGTCTGGGTCGCCGTCGGCGGCCGCGCCACGCTGCTCGGGCCCGTGCTCGGCGCCATCGCCGTGAACGCGCTCAAGAGCTGGGCCAGCCAGGCGTTCCCCGCGTATTGGCCAATCTTTCTCGGCGGCATGTTCGTCATCGTCGTGCTCTTCATGCCCAAGGGCCTCGTCGGCATCCCCGGCCAGTTGCGCGATCTCTGGCAGCGTTGGAAACGCTCGCGCGAACCCGACTCACCCGCGCCGACCGCGCCAACGCCACTCGTGGAGGAATCGAAATGAACAAGGACTTCCTGCTCACCGCCGAGGGCGTCACGAAGACGTTCGACGGCTTCAAGGCGATCAACGACCTGAACTTCTATCTCGATAAGGGCGAGCTGCGCACGATCATCGGCCCAAACGGCGCCGGCAAATCGACGTTCCTCGATCTCATCACCGGCCGCACGCGTCCCGACACCGGCACGATCGAATATCAAGGCACGCCTCTCACAAAGCTGCGCGAATACGAGATCTACCGCCTCGGCATCGGCCGCAAATTCCAGACACCAAGCGTCTATAACGACCACACCGTCTTTGAGAACATCCTCCTCGGCCTCGAAGGCAGCCGCGGTGTCTTCTCCTCGATCTTCGGCCGGCTCAAGCCCGCGCAGAAGGATCGCATCCACGAAGTCCTCGAGACCATTGGCCTCGCCGACCGCAAGCACGCGAAGGCCGGCACCCTCGCCCACGGGCAGAAACAGTGGCTCGAGATCGGCATGCTCCTCGCGCAGAACGCCCAGCTTCTCCTCGTGGACGAACCCGCCGCCGGCATGACCGATGAGGAAACCGCCAAGACCGGCGAACTCCTGCTCAGCCTCGCCGGCCGCCACACGATCATCGTCATCGAGCACGATATGGTCTTCGTCCGACAGCTTGGCAGCAAAGTCACCGTGCTTCACCAGGGCCATGTTCTCTGCGACGGCACGCTCGACGAGGTGCAAAATGACGAGCGCGTGATCGAGGTTTATCTCGGCCGAAAGAAAAAACACTAATTCACCACCAAGACACGGAGACACCAAGAAAGACGGAAAAATGAAAGCCTTTCACCCTTTCCTCCCCTTGGTGTCTTGGTGCCTTGGTGGTTAAAAAATCATGCTCACGCTCGAAAATCTCCAGGTCTCACTCGACGGCTCGCGCATCCTTCGCGGCATCAGCCTCGAAGTGCCGCGGAATCAAGTCTTCTGCCTCATGGGCCGCAACGGCGTCGGCAAGACGACCACGCTCAAGTCCATCGTCGGCATTCACCGCCCCACGGACGGCCGCATCGTGCTCGATGGGCAGGACATCACCCGCGCGCCCGCCGAGACCCGCGCCCGCGCCGGCATCGGCTACGTTCCGCAGGGCCGCGGCATATTCCCGCACCTCACTGTCGAGGAAAACCTCTTCATCGGCGCCATCGCGCAGGGCAAAAAACCGAAGCGCGCCGTCGAGCGCGTCTATGCGCTCTTCCCGATTTTGAAAGACTTCCTCGCCCGCAAAGGCGGCATGCTCTCCGGCGGCCAGCAGCAGCAGCTCGCCATCGGACGCGCGCTCCTCACCGAGCCCGAGCTCCTCATCCTCGACGAACCCACCGAGGGCATTCAGCCAAACATCATCGACCAGATCGGCGACGCCATCAAACTCCTGCGCCGAGGCGGCCACCACAACGAACCGAATCTCCTCGCCGAAGCCGCGCAAAATTTGAAGAAGCTCCGCCAGGGGTTCGACCATCCGCAGCCCGAGCTCATCGAGCAGCTCGCCGACGAAGTGAACGATCTCCGCCGTGTCGGAGCGGATCGCCACACCGGCGCGTTCGAGCATCTCTCCATCACCTTCGAGCAGGTTCGCAAAAGCGGCCCGCACGACGGCAACCTCCTCGGCGAGGAAATCGCCACCGCACTCGCGCAGCTCCATAGCGAAAAATCGATGACCATTCTCCTCGTCGAGCAATACCTCGATTTCTGCAAGGAGCTCGCCGACAACTTCGCCATCCTCGACCGCGGCGCCGTCGTCGCGCGTGGCTCCGTCGCCGAGCTGACGGACGAGGTTGTCAAAGCCCACCTCACCGTGTGATCTACCGCCCATGCACCTGAGCCCGCGCGAACAGGAAAAGCTCCTCGTCGTGGTCGCCGCCGACCTCGCCCGCCGCCGCCGAGACCGCGGCCTGAAATTGAATCACCCCGAAGCCATCGCATTCATCACCGCCGAAATTTTCGAAGGCGCGCGAGACGGCCGCAGCGTCGCCGAGCTCATGAGCCACGGCACCACGATCCTCAGCCGCGCCGACGTGATGGAAGGCGTCCCCGAAATGATCCCCGAGATTCAGGTCGAGGCCACCTTCCCCGACGGCACGAAGCTAGTCACGGTCCACAATCCCATCCGATGAACTTTCACCACCAAGACACCAAGGCACCAAGAGATGAAAAAAAATCCCTCCTTTGTATTTTTTGGCGTCTTGGCGCCTTGATGGTTCAAAACTCATGATCCCCGGCGAAATCATCCTCGCAGAACATGGCGAGCCCCACGAATCAAACGTCGGGCTCGAAGTGAAGTCGCTCACCGTCTCGAACCGCGGCGACCGACCGATCCAGGTGGGCAGCCACTTTCACTTTTACGAGGTCAACGAGTTCCTCGACTTTGACCGCGAGGCGTCGCGCGGCTTCCGGCTGCGCATTCCGCCCGGCACGGCGGTGCGCTTCGAGCCCGGCGACACGCGCGAGGTGGAACTCGTCGCCCTCGCCGGCACGCGCGAGGTCTATGGCCTCAATGGAAAAATCAACGGAAAGCTGTGAACCACCAAGGCACCAAGGCACCAAGAATTTCGGAGGTGGATGAAATCGCCTCCGAGATCGTCGATGCGGCGTTCCAGGTGCATCAGGCTCTTGGCCCCGGCCTTCTGGAGTCGGTCTATGAGGTTTGCCTCGCCCACGAACTCCATCAGCGTAACCTGACCTTCGAGCGCCAAATCAGCCTGCCGATCATCTACGAGGGGTTGAAACTCGACGGCGGCCTCCGCCTCGACCTCATCGTCGAACGCCAGATCATCATTGAGATCAAAGCTGTCGAATCACTCCTCCCGGTCCACCAAGCCCAGGCCCTCACCTACCTGAAACTTTCCGGACTCCACCTCGCATTCCTCATCAACTTCAACGTCCCGCTCATCAAGCAGGGCATAAAGCGAATCGCCCTATGATCCTTTGTATTCCTTGGTGTCTTGGTGCCTTGGTGGTGAAAAAATCAAAATGATACTCACCCGCGAACTTTACGCCGAGATGTTCGGCCCGACGGTCGGCGACCGTGTGCGTCTCGCCGACACCGAGCTTTTCATCGAGGTCGAGCGCGATCTCATCGCCGAGCACGGCGGCTACGGCCATGAGGTGAAATTCGGCGGCGGCAAGGTCATTCGCGATGGCATGGGCCAGTCCTCACTCGCGCTCGACGCCGACTGCCCCGACCTCGTCATCACGAACGCCCTCATCCTCGACGCCGTGCAGGGCGTCATCAAGGCCGACATCGGCATCAAGCACGGCCGCATCGTCGGCATCGGCAACGCCGGCAATCCGCTCATCCAGGAAGGCGTCACGATGACCATTGGCGCGGCCACCGAAGTCATTGCGGGCGAAGGCTGCATCATCACGGCCGGCGGCATCGACACGCACATCCATTTCATCTGCCCGCAGCAAATCGAGCACGCGCTCGCGAGTGGCGTCACCACGATGCTCGGCGGCGGCACGGGGCCAGCCACCGGCACCTACGCGACGACCTGCACACCCGGCGCATGGAACATTCGCCGCATGCTCGAGGCCGCCGAAGCCTACCCGATGAACCTCGGTTTCCTCGGCAAGGGCAATTGCTCGACGCCCGAGCCGCTGCGCGAGCAAATCTGCGCCGGCGCGATCGGCCTCAAGCTCCACGAGGATTGGGGCACCACGCCCGCCGCCATCGATTGCTGCCTCGGCGTCGCCGACGAGCTCGACGTGCAGGTCGCCATTCACACGGACACGCTCAACGAGGCCGGCTTCGTCGAGACCACGATCGACGCGTTCAAGGGCCGCACGATCCACACGTTCCACTCCGAGGGCGCCGGCGGCGGTCACGCGCCCGACATCCTTCGCGTCTGCAGCGAGGCGAACGTGCTGCCCTCCTCGACGAACCCCACGCGCCCCTACACGGTCAACACCATCGACGAGCACCTCGACATGCTCATGGTGTGCCACCATCTCGATTCGAACATCCCCGAGGACGTCGCCTTTGCCGAGTCGCGCATCCGCGGCGAGACCATCGCCGCCGAGGATCTCCTCCACGACCTCGGCGCGATTTCCATGATGTCCTCCGACAGCCAGGCCATGGGCCGCGTCGGCGAAGTCATCACCCGCACGTGGCAGACCGCGCACAAGATGAAGGTGCAATTCGGCCGGCTCGAGGACGGACCGTCCGCACACGCCCGCGCCGACAACTTTCGTGCGCTGCGTTACATCGCGAAATACACGATCAATCCCGCGCGCGCCCACGGCATCGCGCACGAGGTCGGCTCCATCGAGGTCGGCAAGCTCGCCGATCTTGTCGTGTGGAAGCCCGCGTTCTTCGGCGTGAAACCCGAGCTCATCCTCAAAGGCGGCCTCATTGCCTGCGCGAACATGGGCGATCCCAACGCCTCGATTCCCACACCGCAACCCACGATCTACCGCCCGCAATTCGCCGCCCACGGCCGCGCGCGCAGCTCCACGAGCATCACGTTCGTAAGCGAGGCCGCGCTGGCCGGCGGCACGGTGGCCGACCTCGGTCTCTCGAAACGCCTCGTCGCCGTGCGCGGCACCCGCACCGTGAGCAAGCGCGACCTCCTCTGGAACGATGCCCTCCCGAAGATCGAGGTCGATCCCGAGACCTATACGGTGAAGGCCGATGGCCGCGAACTGCGCTGCGATCCCGTCGCCATCCTCCCGCTCGCGCAACGCTACTTCCTGTTCTGATGCCGATTCACCACCAAGACACTAAGGCACCAAGGCTCCAGGAATGAAAATTTCCTTCCTTCGCATTCCTTCGTGTCTTGGTGCCTTGGTGGTTAAAAAGTCATGATTCTTGTCCATCACCACTCCGCCGCCGAACCCGCCGCCGGCCTCACGATCTCGGTGCCCGTGGATCGCCTCACTCTCGCGAAACGCCGCTGGCGTGCGACGGCGGCGGATGGACGCGAATTCGGATTCGACCTCGAGCATCATCTCCACGACGGCGACGTGGTCCATCGCGATGGCGGCATCGCCTACGTCCTCGCGCAAAATCCCGAGCCCGTGCTCGAGATCGCGCTCCCCGCCGAGCCCACGATGGCCGCCCGTCTCGCCTGGCAGATTGGCAACCTCCATTTCCCGCTCGAGGCCACGGCGGCGCTCATCCGCGTCGCCGACGATCCCGCATTGCGCCAGCTCTTCGAGCGCGAGCACATCACCTTCACCAGCCGCACGGCGGTTTTCCATCCCTTCGCGCATGGCCACCACCATTGACGCCCTCCCCGCCTGGCTCCCGTTTCTCCTCCAGGCGAACGACGCGACGTTTCCGACCGGCGGCTACGCGCATTCCCTCGGGCTCGAGCACTTCACGCAATCCGGCGGCGTGCGCGACGAGGCCACGCTCATCGAATTCCTCCGGCATCACGTCGTGCCCGCGCTCGCGCATCTCGAGCTTCCGCTCGTCCGCGAGGCGCATCGCGCAGCGGATGACATCGCGCGATTGCTCGAGATCGACGAGCTGGCAGGCGCGTTGAAACTTCCACGCGAACTCCGCGAGGCCAGCCTGCAAACGGGCCGTCGCCGCCTTGCGACTCTCCTGCGCGTTCATCCGACTCCGCGACTCGAAGCGCTGCATGTCGCCATCGAAGCGCATCCCAATCGCGGTCATCACGCCATCATCTGGGGCGTCGCCTGCGCGGAGTTGCCAGCTCAAGTCGCGCTTGGCGCCTGCTTTCATCAAGCCGTCGCCTGCCAGTGCCAGGCCGCACCGAAGCTGCTGCGCCTCGGTCAGGAAGCCGCCCAGCGAGCACTCTCCGCAACACTCGCGCATTTGCCCGCCGCTGTGGAAACCGCGATGGAAATCCCCTTGGACGAGATCGGCTGGTTCGACCCCGCGCTCGATCTCGCCAGCATGCATCACGAACTCGCCAACGAACGTCTGTTCATTTCGTGAAAACTTCCACCACCAAGACACCAAGTTACCAAGAATGAAAATTTTCTTCCTTCGCACTTCTCCGCGTCTTGGTGGTTAAAAAATCATGAGACCCATCCGCATCGGTATCGGTGGTCCCGTCGGCTCCGGCAAGACGATGCTCGTCCTGCGGCTCTGCCAGTGGCTGCGTGACGAGTTCAACATGGCCGTCGTCACCAACGACATCTACACGCGCGAGGACGCCGAGTTCCTCGTGCGCAACGACGCGCTGCCCGCCGAACGTGTCGCCGGCGTGGAGACCGGCGGCTGCCCGCACACGGCGATCCGCGACGACACGAGCATGAACGAGGCCGCCGTCTCCTCGTTCCAGCGCAATATTCCCGGCCTGCAACTCGTCCTCATCGAAAGCGGCGGAGACAATCTCTCCGCGACGTTTTCGCCCGAGCTGGTCGATGCGTTCATCTACGTCATCGACGTCGCGCAGGGAGACAAGATCCCTCGCAAGGGCGGCCCGGCCATTCGCCACAGCGACCTGCTGCTCATCAACAAAATCACGCTCGCTCCGCACGTCGGCGCCGACCTTGCCGTGATGGACCGCGACGCCCGCAAGATGCGCGGCGAGCGGCCATTCCTTTTCGCCGATCTCAAATCGGAGCAGGGCAAGGACGACCTCCTCGCCTGGCTGCGGCGCGAGACGCTTTTTGCATGAGCTCCGCCCTGCGCGGTCACCTCGATCTCGTCTGCGAAAGCGACGACGCTGGACGCACGTTTCTCGCGCGGCAGTCCTTCGCCGCGCCGATGCACCTCAGCAAGCCGTATTGGGACGGACACCACCTCGTCGTGAACGCAGTGAATCCCACGGCCGGCCTGTTCTCCGGCGACGAGGTGGAGATTCGAGTGCTGGCGCGGACTGGCGCGAGCGCGCTGTTCACGAGCCCGAGCGCAAGCCGCACGCACCGCGCGCGCAATGGCGAGCCACCCGCACGCGTGCGGCAGGATTTTCATGTCGAAAACGGTAGCTGGCTCGAGGTCTGCCCCGAGATGCTCATCGTGCAGGCCGGCGCGCGCTACGAACAACATACCAACCTCACGGTCGATTCCGGCGGTGGGCTGATTTACTTCGACTGTCTCGCGCCGGGACGCGTCGCGATGGGCGAGGTCTTTGCATTCGAACACGCGCTCTGCCGCACCCGCCTGCGTGTGAACGGCGAATTGCTCGCCGTTGAAAATTGCCGCCTGTCGCCGAATGACGGCAGCCTGCACTCGCTCCGCGTGCATCACGCGCACTCGTATCACGCGACGTGGTTCGCCGTGTTTCCCAACGACATTCCGGATGTGCCGAAAACAGTCGGAAACATCGAAACCGCCATCGTCGGCGCCAGTGCGCTGAACAGCCGCGCCTACGTGGGGAAAATCCTTGCGGCGGATGGCCCTGCGATGCGCCGCGCCGTCGCGAGCGTCCGGGAAATTTGTTACGCCTTCGCGGCGAAGCCACTGCCGAACTGGAGGAAGCTTTGAACCACGCATCGGCACTAATTTTCGCTAATCAGTGCAGATGAGTGTCGATTAGTGGTCTTCCTTTTCCAGCATCCGCACCGGCTTTTCGTAGATCGCGAGCGCGAGGCAGCCGGTGTCGCTGGTGACTTCGTGACGCGAGCCCGGCGGATGCACCGCCAAGGAGCCCGCTCGCAGCTCGCCTTCCGCGTCGCGCTGCGAGCCGGAGAGCACGTAGATGTGCTCGTATCCGAGATGCTCGTGCAGCGGAATGTGCCCGCCCGGCTCGTAGCGCAGGAGCGCGGCCCACGGTCCCTCGATGCCATCACCGTAGAGTCGATGAATGGTCACTCCGTCGCGAAACGGCTCCCACGAGAGGGAGTCGGGGTCGCGGGCAATGCGCGCGAGGTCGAGACTGGGAGAGAGGCAATCGAGATTCACGGAGGTGGTATTGTCTTACTCCCTCCGTCCAGCTCGGGCAAATCTCAAACCGCCTCCCCGTTGATCGCCGCCACGAACGACGCCGAGTCGGCGACGGCTCCGAAGACGCCTCCCTGCATCTTCACCATGTGCAACGCGGCGAGGTGATTGTTGTAATCGGTCGCCGCTGTGCAGTCGGAGAGCAGCAGGCATTCGTAGCCGCGGTCGTTCGCCTCGCGCATCGTCGTGTGGACGCACACGTCGGTCGTGATGCCGGCCAGCGCGATGTTGCGGATGCCTTTTTGCCGCAGGAGCATGTCGAGGTCCGTCGCGTAGAACGATCCCTTGCCGGGCTTGTCGATGACAGCCTCGCCGGGCAGCGGCGCGAGCTCGGGAATGATCTCCCAGCCTGGCTCGCCACGCGTGAGGATGCGCCCGCAGGGGCCCGGATCGCCAATGCCCGCGCCGATCTGGCGGCTGCGCCAGCGTTTGTTCGCAGGCAGGTCGGCGAGGTCCGGTCGATGCCCCTCGCGGGTATGCATCACGTGATACCCGCCAGCGCGTGCTGCCGCGAGCACGCGCTGGATCGGGAAGATCGGAGCCCTCGTGAGCTGGATGTCGTAACCCATCGCATCGACGTAGCCGCCCTTTCCGCAGAAATCGGTCTGCATATCGATGACGAGCACCGCGGTATTCTCCGGGCGCAGATCCCCATCGTATGGCCAACGGTAGGGATCGGAATCAACGGTTCGTCCGCTCATAAAGGGCTCCGATTCGCGTTCAGTTTTTAGAAGAACAGCGAGATGCCGCCATACCACTGCACGATATCGCGGTTCGTATTGCCGGAGGGCAGGAAGCTGTTTCCGAGCACGATGCCGTCGTTATAGAGGTGATAATACTGCACGCCGCCATACACGCTCCAGGAGCCGTATTTCTTCGGGATGAACGTGAGCGGCACGGTGAGCTTGCCGCCGGTCGTGATGAGGCCGGGATCGCCGTTCTGGCTGTAGAATCCGTTGCCCGGAAACGTGATGAACGTCGGCGCCTCGAGGCTCACCGGGTAGAAATTGAAGACATATTTCGGCACGAAACCGCACTCGAAATTATAGCTCGAATCTGTGGTCGAGACGGTCGCCTTCTGGTTCAGCTCGATGAAGAGCTTCGCGTAGGGATTGATCGTGAACTTGCCAACGCTCGGCGTGAGGTTCTCGAGGAAGTGATCCGAATAACTGGCCTGGAGCTCGAGGTTGCTCGGGGCTTCATAGGCATCGTTCGGGCTCACGAAGAGCAGGTAGGTCGCGCTGAATGTCCAGTCCTTGAAGACCGTCGTGCTCAAACCCGCGATGAAGTCGAACTCGTTCCAATACGGCGTCGTCGTCTTCACGGGATCCGCCTTCGTGTGGATGCTGTTCCAGCAACCGAGCGTGAGCTTGATGTTGTTCAGCCAGCCGTCGCCTTTGTAGAGGTCGGCGAAGATGAGCAGCAGCGGCTGATAAACGAGGCCCTCGTCCTGCACGATGAGGCCGCGCGGCGTGATGTAGTAGTTCGAGAACTGGTTCTGGAACAGCACGTGGTAGATCGAGCTGTCGTCCGCAGGCTTCATCGGCGGAACGGGCGTCTTGTCCTGCACGCCGGCCTGCGTGAGCGACGAGGCGGCGAGCAATGCGGTGGCGGTGAGCGCAAGGAGCGCAGTGAAACGGCTTGGCAGCGTGATTTTCATGGCGGCCGCAGGAAAAGAACACGCCGTGCCAAGCGTCTTCACTACGTCACAAGTCATTCATCGCGAGCGCATTCCAACTTTCGCCTTCCGTGGCGGCACGGCATGCGCGCTGTCTCCGGTGTTGCCGGGCGCAACACACGCGACGCCGGCCTCACTCGGCCGGTTGCTGGAAGCGGCGGTAGATGCGGCTGCGATTCACGCCGAGCAATCGCGCGGCTTCGGCGACATTCCCGGCCGTTTGCTGCAACGCGCGCTGGATGAGCGTCTGCTCGGCTGCCTCGAGATTGAGCGGAATCGCGGGCTCGGGCTCGACGACGCAAACGGGCGGCGCAGGCACAGGCGCACGGCGCGGCGCGGGGCTGCACAGGCGCAGGTGCGCGGGCGCGATCGGCGCACCGCGGCTCTCGATGAGCGCGCGCTCGATCACGTTTTTAAGTTCGCGCACGTTGCCGGGGAACGGATGCGCGGCGAGCTGGTCGAGCGCGGCGGCAGTGAGCTCCGGTCGCGGCATGCCCATCTCGTCGGCAAAAATTTTCAGGAAATGCGCGGCGAGCAGCGGGATGTCCTCGGCGCGCTCGCGCAGTGGCGGCATCTCGACCGTGTAGCGCGCGAGGCGGAAATAAAGATCCTGGCGAAACTCTCCGGCAGCGATCTTTTCGTCGAGATCGGCATTCGTCGCAGCGACCACGCGCACATCGACACGCCGTCCGCGCCCCGCGCCTACGGGTGTGACTTCGCCGTCCTCGAGCACGCGCAACAATTTCGCCTGGAGATTCGCCGGCATGTCGCCGATCTCGTCGAGAAACAACGTGCCGCCATCGGCCAGCTCGAAGCAGCCCTTGCGATCGGCCACCGCGCCGGTGAACGCCCCCTTCACATGCCCGAAGAGCATCGACTCGGCCAGCTCGGCGGGAATCGCCACGCAGTTCACCGGCACAAACGGCCCGCGCGAACGCGCGCTGCTGTGATGCACTGCGCGCGCGATGAGTTCCTTGCCCGTGCCGCTCTCGCCGGTGATGAGGACGTTCGTTCCCGCGAACGCGCGCAGCCGCTCGATGTCGCCGAGCACGCGCCGCACGAGCGGACTCCGACCGACGAAGCCATTCAATCCCCAGCGACGCGCCTCCTGCTCGCCAAGCAGCTCGATCCGCTCGTCGGCCTTGTGTTTATCAGCCTCCGCGGATTTCCGGCGCGCGATTTCGGCCTCGAGTTGCTCGTTGCGCTCACGCAGGTCGCGGGTGAGCCGCGCGATCTCGAGATGCGTCTCGACACGCTTGGCGACCTCCTCGATCCGAAATGGCTTGGGAATGTAATCCACGCCGCCGGCCTCGAAGCCCTTCAGCACCGCGCGCGTCTCGTCCTTTGCCGTCACGAAGAGCACGGGAATTCCACGCGTCGCCGCGTCGGCCTTGAGCTCGCGACAAACCGAGTAGCCGTCGCGGTCGGGCATCACGACATCGAGCAGGATGAGATCCGGTAACGCGCGCGCGGCGATGCGCAGGCCCTGCTCGGCATTGGGCGCGGCGAGTATCTCGTAGCCCATCGGCTCGAGCGTCTCGGTGAGCAGGCGGATGTTCGCCGGGGTGTCATCGACGATGAGAATTTTTTGGGACTTCATGAGGCGGTGGATTCGGCGACGGGCACCTGCGCGACGATGCGCTGGATCATTTCCATGTCGTAGCTCGCGAGAAATCCGCGCAGGTGCCCGGCGAGGCGGCGACCGTGCGGTCCGAGGCGCTCGACTTCGACGAGGCAGTTTTTCAAGACGGTCGCGCTGTGGAGTTCCGCGGCCATCACGAGGCGTGTGGAGAGGTCCTCCGGCAACGCGAGCTGCGCGAGATCGATGGCCTCGCTCTGTCGCTCCTGCGGCGCGGGCACGCGCTCGACGAACTCGACCTGGAGCAGAGTTTTCAGGCAGGCGTAGATGCGCTCGGCGCGAAACGGCTTGGCCACAAAATCATCGCAGCCAGCCTCGAGGTAGCGGTTGCGTTCGTGGTCGAGTGCTGAGGCCGAGGTCGCGACGACCTTGATGCCTGCCGGCCCGAACTCCCCTACGATGCGGCGCGTGGCCTCGAGGCCGTCCATTTCCGGCAGCCGCATGTCCATGAACACGATGTCCGGCCGCGACGCGCGCACGACCTCCACGGCCTGTCGGCCATTCTCCGCGAGCACGATCTCGCAGCCAACCATCGCGAGCATCGTGGAGAGCACTTCACGATTCTCGCGAATGTCGTCCACCACCGCTGCGCGGACCTCGTAGCCCGACGCGAGCCTCTCGATCTCGGGCGCCAGCGCCTCCTGCCCGCTCACGACCGGCATACGCAACGTAAAATGGAATCGCGAGCCGCGGCCCGTCTCGGAATCGACCGCGAGCCGGCCGCCAAGCAGCTCGACCTGGCGCCGCGCGATGGCGAGGCCGAGCCCGGTGCCGCCGAGGCCGCCGGCGTTCGGACCTTGTTGGAACGGATCGAAAATCCGGAGCTGCAAGTCCTCGGAGATGCCGGGGCCGGTGTCCGCGACCTCGAAGCGCCACCGCTCGGGCGACACCTCGGCAATGCGCAGCGTCACGCAGCCGCGCTCGGTAAATTTCACGGCGTTGCCGAGCAGATTGATGAGCACCTGCCGCAACTTGCCCTCGTCGCCGCGCAGGAGCAGGCTGCGTCGACCGTCCATGCCCGCGACGCGCAGGCCGACGCGCTTTTCCTCGCAGGGCGGCTGGAACATGCCGGTGAGTTCGGCCACCACGCCAACGAGATCGAAATCGCGTTCGGTGATTTCCATGCGCCCGGCGTCGATCTTCGAGAGATCGAGGATTTCGTTGATGAGGTGCAGCAGGTGGTCGGAGCTGCGCGAGATGGTCGTCACGGCGTCGCGCTGGAACGCACCGAGCCCGTCGCTGCGCAGGAGGATCTGGCAATAGCCGGCGATGGCGTTCAGCGGCGTGCGAATCTCATGACTCATGTTCGCGAGGAACTCCGATTTCGCGCGGTTCGCCGTCTCGGCGGCCTGCTCGGCCTTCTTGCGAACCGCCACCTCGACGCGGAGGGCTTCGTTCGCCGCATCGACGATGGTCACGCGCCGCGCGTAGCCCCAGAAGAGCGCCGCAAGCAGAACCGTGATCGCGAGGCCGGCCGCGAGCGTCACCCAGCCCTGCCAGAAAAAATGGCGCGCGGCGGTGAAGCCAGCCGTTGGCGCGAAGCTCACATGCCATGTGCGGCCCGCGACATCGAGCGTGGTTCCCCAGCCCAGCGCCGTATCGCCGGAGCCGACGGCAAAGATTTCCTCGTCGCCATCGGTGAGCCGCACGGCGAGGCCCTGCTCCGCGGCGGCGCTGAGCGAGCTTTTCACGAGCGCCCCCATGCGGAAGACCGCGACCGCGAAACCGCGCAGCTCGCGCCTCCGCTCGTCGAGCGACTGCGGCGCGCCGCGATAGATCGGCAGAAACACGAGCACGCCCTTTTGTAANCCCGTCTCCTGCGCGAGCCGTATCGGCGCCGTTGCCGAGGGCTGGCCCGCGTCGCGCGCGCGCTCGAGCGCCTCGCGCCGCCGCACCTCCGAGCCCACGTCGAAGCCCAGCGCCCGCTCATTCGCGGCGAGCGCTTCCATGTAAAAGACCGGGAAATATTCGTCGCGCCGGCCGGCGGGCGTGAGGTCCCCGCGCGGCTCCTGCTCGCTCACGTGGAAGTCCTTCAAGCCCTCGGCGCCGGCCTCCGCCTCGACCTGCTCGCGTTGGGCGGCGGTCACGCGCGGGTCCCATGCGAGCCCCTGCAACTCGGGCTGGCGAGCGAGCGCACCGGCCACGAAGGCGCGAAATTCCTCGCGACTCACCTCGCCGCGCGCCGCGTAGAGCGAATCGATGGCGCGCAGGACCTCCATCGAGCGAATGAGCTGTCCGCGCAACGCCTCCACGCGATCCGCCGCGAGCTGGGTCACGGCCCGGCGCACCTCGGCGCGCTCCCACGATTGCACCCAGAACAACGCGGCGACGGACAGCGCCACGCCCACGACCAGCACGACAAGCGCCGGAATTTGTTTGCGGAGCGGAATCGATTTGCGCGTCATCGCCACGCATCCCCAGACAAGCAGGCCGGGTGCCATCCCGAGGGGGAATTCCTCACCGGCTTTTTGTGGCGACTGTCGCGCCCTGCAACACCCGCCACGACGCCTCGGTCGCGCAAATCGGCGGTGCGTTTTCTGTAACTCGCTCGATTTCAGAGCAAAACGGGCCGGATCGCCGGACTTGGCATCGCGTGAGCTAGGTCTTTTTACAGCCGACCGCCACGCCATGACGACCATCACCGTCCCTGCCGAGCCTTATTCGTTCGAATTGCAGCCCTCCGCCTGCGCGCTCGTCATCATCGACATGCAGCGCGACTTCCTCGAGCTGAACGGCTTTGCGAGCATGCTCGGCAACGACGTCTCGAAAATCCGCCACACCATCGAGCCGAACCGCCGCCTCCTCGAGGCCTGGCGCGGCATCGGCGCGCAGGTCATCCACACCCGCGAGGGTCATCGCCCAGACCTCACCGACCTGCCTGAAAGCAAAAAAATTCGCGCGCGGTCGGACAAGACGATTGGCGACGAGGGCCCGATGGGGCGCATCCTCGTTCGCGGCGAAAGCGGGCACGACATCATTCCCGAGCTTTACCCGAAGCCGAACGAGCCCGTGATCGACAAGCCGGGCAAGGGCGCGTTCTACGCGACCGACCTCCACACGATTCTCCAGCACCGCGGCATCCGCCAGCTCATCGTCACGGGCGTGACGACCGAGGTGTGCGTGAACACGACCGTCCGCGAGGCCAACGACCGCGGCTACGACTGCCTCGTGCCGTCCGACTGCGTGGGCTCCTACTTCCCCGAGTTCCAGGAAATGGGACTCAAGATGATCATCGCCCAGTGCGGCATCTTCGGCTGGGTCACGCACTCCGACCACATTCTCTCCGCCATCGCCTAACCGCCACCAAACGCAACCACGCCACCATCATGAACAAACCCAAAATCTGGGTGCCCGGAGACTGGAACGCCTTCTTCGGCTTCGGCACCAACATCCTCGTCAACCTGCTCACCATGACGGCGCTGCTGCGCTTCGTGTTGAAAATGCCCGACGACATCGTCTTCGGCCGCATTCTGCCGGCCACGGGCCTCATGATGTGCCTGTCCACGCTCTACTACGCATGGCTCGCCTACCAGACGGCGAAGAAAACCGGCCGCACCGACGTGTGCGCGCTGCCCTCGGGAATCAGCGTGCCGCACATGTTCGTCGTCGTGTTCGTCATCATGCTGCCGATCGCGCTCATGACGAAGGATCCGATCAAGGGCTGGGAAGCCGGCCTCACGTGGGTGTTCGTCCAGAGCTTCGTGCTGATGGTGGGCGGCTTCATCGCGCCGATCATCCGCAAGATCACACCCCGCGCCGCACTGCTTGGCACGCTCGCCGGCGTGTCGATCACGTTCATTTCGATGAAACCCGCGCTGGAGATGTTCCTCACGCCGGTGATCGGCATCATCTGCTTCGCGATCATTTTGCTGAGCTGGTTCGGTGGCGTGAAATACCGCGGCATTCCGGCCGGCCTCGTCGCCATTGCGGTCGGCACGCTCATCGCCTGGGGCTCCACGGCGCTCGGGCTGAACTACGGCGGCATGAGCCTGCAAAACCTCGCCGGCTCCGTCGCGAGCTTCGGCTTCCACGTGCCCATGCCGGCGTTTCACTACACGTTCAGCGGCTTCGAGTTTCTCGGCATCATTCTCGTGACCGCGATTCCCTTCGGCATCTACGACCTCGTCGAGGCCATGGACAACGTGGAGAGCGCAGCCGTCGCCGGCGACAGCTACCCGACCACGCGCGTGCTGACGGCCGACGGCGTCGTGAGCCTCATCGGCTGCCTGATGGGCAATCCATTCATCAACGCCGTCTATATCGGCCATCCCGGCTGGAAGGCGATGGGCGGCCGCATCGGCTACTCCGCCGCCACGGGCATCGTGGTCATCCTGCTCTGCTGGTTCGGCACGATCTCGGTGATGCTCGCCGCGATCCCGACCGTGGCGATCCTGCCCATCCTGCTCTACATCGGCATGCTCATCGGTTCGCAGGCCTTCCAGGAAACGCCGAAGGCTCACGCGCCCGCCGTCGTTCTCTCGCTCACGCCGCACCTCGCGAACTGGGCGATCACGCTCATCAACGGCGCGCTCGTTTCCGCCGGCACGATCATCGCCATAATGCCCGCCGACGCGAAGGAGAAGCTCCTCGCCGAGATGAAGAACAACGGCGTCTTCTACCAGGGCCTGCACATCCTCGGCGGAGGCTCGATCCTCGGCGGCCTCATCCTCGGCGCGATCGCGGCCTGCATCATCGACAGGCTGTTCCTCAAGGCCGCCGGATTCGCCCTCGCCGGCGCGGTGCTCACGTTCTTCGGATTCATGCACGGCGAGAAAGTCGGCATCACCGCCGACCCGACCGTCGCCTTCAGCTATCTCGCGGTGGCCGGCATCCTCGCCGGGTGCGCGAAGCTCGTGACATCGCCCGCGGCCGCGGCCGTGCCTGTCACGATACCCGAGCCCGCCGAGTAACACGTTACGCTTTCTTCATAGGGTTGGTGAGGCCGCGTTGTGCCCGGGTGGGTGTGACGCGGCCTTCCTCTTTCCGCAAAAGCACGCCGCCCGCTTGACAAAGCCCGCGCAAGTTCCTTTGCTTCCCCTCCGGCGCGCCACGGCACGCCGGCTGCTCTTTACGAGTTTCAATACCAATCCATCGGCCTAGGGAAGCGGGTGAAATTCCCGCGCTGTCGCGCAACGGTCAAAGTCCGATCACGAACCGATGGAGAAAACCGCACCCGCCCTGAGATGGGCGAAAGGCGTCGCGTCCAGCGCCTGTGCCGGGGGAGTCCTTCGCTGACGGGGAAGGCTGTCCTTCACGCAAAAAATCCCGTCGCACATCGAAGGACATGACACTCCACCGCATCAAACACGCGGCACTCGCCGCATTCAGCGCGCTCGCGCTGCTCGCCACTGCACACAGCCAGACCGTCTCGACCACCAGCGACATCGGCTACTGGGGCTCCGGCACGAACCACGCCGCCCTCGTTATTTGCATGAACGACGGCAAGGCAAACTCCACCCTAGTCTGGGGCTACTCGTGGACCGGCACGGCCACCGTGTGGGACATGCTCACCGCGCTCGCCGCAGCCGACCCACGCCTCTTCATTCGCATCGACAGCGCGACCAGTTTCGGCGGAGCGCTCTTCGGCATCGGCTACGACGCCAACAATGACAGCATCTTTTCAGTCACCGGCGCAGAAGACACCTCTGGCAATCCCGTCACCCCGGTGTTCACCTTTGGAATTTCCGACATGAGCACCAGCTCCAGCTCGGCGGAAGCTCCCGCGAGTTCGTCGGGGACAGCCCCTGGTGAAACCGCCGATCACTATGCCGAGGGCTGGATGGATAACGGCTTCTGGGAACTCTTCACCGGCAGCTCCGGCTCGCCCTACCCTGCCACGTGGACGAGCAATTCGAGCGGCGCGAGTGCGACCACGCTCGTAAACAACGGCTGGTATGCCTTTAGCATCACCGCCGCTGATTACACCTCGAACACTCCCGGCAGCGCCGTCGCCGCACCCGGAGGCTCTCCATTGCCCACGCCGACTCCCACGCCGACATCGACTCCCACACCCACGGCCACTCCCGTCGTCACCGCCACGCCGACTCCAACACCTGCCCTCTCTCTCCCCGGAAAATCGACAGTCACGACCAGCAAGCCAACGTTGATGGTAAAGGGCTTTGCCTCGGGCGGGATCACCAGCCTCACCTATCGCGTCGGCAATCAGAAATGGGCCACTGCGCGCGCCTCGAACCGTTGGAGCTTCCTGGTGCGCCTCAAGCCTGGAAAAAATGTCATCACCGTCATCGCACGCGGTCCCGGCGGAAAGTCCAAGCCGCTGAAGATCGTGATCATTCGCCGATAAGCGGTGCGAGAGCTCACTCAGCTCCCCCAACAGTCCACCCGCCCCAGTCCCGGAGCGGGCCGAGGCGAGGCAGCTTTCACCCTGCTCGAGATGATGGCCTGCGTCTTCGTGATGGCGCTGGCCATCGTCTTCCTCGCGCCGGGAATCTGGAAGGCTTACGAGCGCTCGTCGCTCGCCATCGCGGCTGCGAACATCCGCCAGCTCTCCGCCGGTGGCGCGCAATATCTCGCGGAGAACAACTACCGCTATTGGAAATTTCGCGAGAATGGCGCGACATCCATTGACGCCGGCGGCAATCCCGTGGTGGGCACGCGTTATTGGTTCGGCTACGAGAGCAATGGCAGCGCCTCCGCCGGCGAGGGCCATCGCAGCTTCGACGCCTCGCAGGGCCCGCTCGCCGGCTACGTGCCGAAGGGCATTCACCCCGACCCGAGCTTCGCCACGCACGCGAGCGCCTTCAAACCGAAGTTCAAGTGCGGCTATCTCGGCATCGGCTACAACGTCGTGCTCGGCGGCGGCTGGTCGCCCGGCCCGAAGACGAAAACCATGAGCTACTGGCAGCTGAGCGATCCAGGCAAGGT
>JGI24743J22301_10000007_pt1 | contig 21705 bp, 16 predicted proteins | sample KBSMiscanthusM2_FD_22301 | JGI IMG/M metagenome (IMG submission 22301)
CTTCCACGGCTCCTCGGCGCGGCTCGCGAGGTGATTCTCGAAGCGCGCGAGCGTGAAGAGGAAATCCGAGAGCCGGTTCACGTAAACGGGCAGCTCGCCATTGATCGCCTCACCCGCGCCCAATCGCAGCACGTCGCGCTCGGCGCGGCGGCAGATCGCACGCGCAAGGTGAATGTGCGCCGCGGCGGGTGTCCCGCCCGGCAGGATGAACTCCCGCAGTGGAGGCAGCGCGGCCGCCATTTTGTCGATCTCCGCCTCGAGCCACGCGGTATCCGTCGGGGCAATGCGCGGAATCGCCGCCTTCGCCTCGAGCGGCGTGGCGAGATCCGCGCCTGCTGCGAAGAGCTGTCGTTGCACGGCCGCAAGCAGCGCGTCCACCTCCAGGCGGGGCTGCGCGGCGCGAGCGACGCCGAGCGCGGAATTGAGCTCGTCGATGGAACCGTGTGCCTCGATGCGCGCCGAAATTTTTTCCACTCGCGCGCCGGAGAAAAGCCCCGTCGTGCCGTCGTCTCCCGTGCGCGTGTAGATCTTCATCGCACTTTCTCCTGACCCGGCGTCTCACCCAAATCAAGCCGCCAGAGACTCGCTTCCCGAAAACCTGACCCTTCTATAAGGAAAGTTCCTGATGCGGGTTTCCCTCGGTGAGGTTGTCTCCCGGGCATGGGGCGCGTTACTTTTCTGCAAGCCCACTGAAGGGCTCCTCCCATGAGCAAGCTGCAAATTCTCCATCTCGAGGATAATGCGAGTGATGCGTTCTTCGTGCGCAGAGCCCTTGAAAGCAGCGGCGTCGAAGCGGACATCACCCATGTCGCCAGCTCCGCGGATTTTCTTTCCGCCATCGAGCATGGCGGTCCGGACGCCATCCTGCTGGATAATGGCGTGCCGGGCTTCGACGGCCGTCATGCGCTGGCGCTCGCGCGCAACCGCTGCCCGCAGACGCCGGTGATCATTGTCTCGGGCGCGCCCGACTCCCGGCAGGCGGAGGAAAGCCTCCAGGCCGGCGCCGCGGATTACGTGCTGAAAAGTTCGCTCTGGCAACTTGGCTCCGCCATTCAGCGCGCCCGCGAAGCGACGGATCAAAAGCAGTCGGTCGAAAAACTCGAGCACGCCAACCGCGGCATGGCGCGACTGGTCCGCGCCGTGCAGGATCTCTCGCTGGCGCGCGATTTGAACGGGATCATGGCCATCGTGCGCCGGGCCGCGCGCGAACTCACCGGCGCGGACGGCGCGACGTTCGTCCTGCGCGAGGGCGACCTTTGCCATTACGCCGACGAGGACGCCATCGGCCCGCTCTGGAAAGGCCAGCGCTTTCCCATGTCCGCCTGCATCAGCGGCTGGGCAATGATTCACAAGAGGCCGGCTATCATCGAGGACATCTACAGCGACGCCCGTATTCCGGGTGACGCCTACCGGCCGACGTTCGTGAAAAGCCTCGTGATGGTGCCCATCCGCACCAAGTCGCCCATCGGCGCCATTGGCAACTACTGGGCGAGCACCCACCACGCCACCGACGACGAGGTCGAACTCCTGCAGGCGCTGGCGAACACGACGGCCGTCGCCATGGAGAACGTGCAGCTCTATTCCAACCTGGATCGCCGCGTGAAGGAGCGCACCCTCCAGCTCGAGGATGCGAATCGCGAACTCGAAGCGTTTTCCTACTCCGTCTCGCACGACCTCTGGGCACCGCTGCGCGCGATCACCTGCTACACGCATTTCCTGCGCGAAAAAATGGCCGACGAGATCGACGTGGAGGCGCAGTCCTTCTTCGACATCATCCAGGCCGAGGCGGGACGCATGGGCGAACTCATCGACGATCTGCTGCGCCTGGCAAAATTCGCGCGCGCGGAGCCTCGATACGAGCTTCTCAACCTCAGCGAACTCGCCGAAGAGCTCGTGGATTGGCTCCAGGCGGCCGCGCCCGAGCGGCCCGGCGTCTTCCGCGTGCAGCCTGGCCTCGAGGCCTGCGGCGACCCGGGCCTCATCCGCGTCGTGCTGGAAAACCTTCTGTCGAACGCCTGGAAATACACGTCGAAGCGGATGGAGGCGCGCATCGAGTTCGGCGCATTGCCGAACTCCGACGACAACGTGACATTCTTCGTGCGCGACAACGGCGCGGGCTTCGATATGGAATACGCGGGCAAGCTTTTCGCGCCATTCCAGCGCCTGCATCGCGCGGACGAGTTTCCCGGCACGGGCATCGGCCTTGCCACCGTCCAGCGCATCATTCACCGGCACGGCGGCCACATCTGGGCCGAAGCCAAACCCGACCACGGCGCGACATTCTATTTCACGCTGCCAGCGCCCAGCTCCCTGCCAGCGCAGGTCGCTGCCTGACTGCCCGCAGCCCGGCAATCGAACGCGGCTGCAATCTTATTTCCCCTCGATGGAAATCGAGACCGTCTGGCCGATGCGCAGAGGCACGGGCGGCTTGCCCACGATCTGGATACGCACGGGGAAACGCTGCGGCAGGCGCACCCAGTCGATCGTTTGCGCGACCTGTGGGATGAGCTGCACGGACGCGCCATCCTCCATGAAGATCGCCCACCCCGTGCTCTCGACCACGCCCTCGAAGGGATTTTGCGTATGCCCCATGAGCGTGATGCGCGCCTTGTCGCCGGGCTGGACGCTCGAAATCTGCGTCTCCTTGAAATAGCCGGCGACCCAGAACGAAGTGCCATCCACGAGCGCGAGGAGCTGCTGGCCGGCGTTCACGTAAGTGCCGGGGCTGGTATTCACGTTCGTGAGATAGCCGTCCACGGGCGCGAAGACTTTCGTGTAGCTGAGATTCAAGTTCGCGGTCTCGAGCTGCGCCTGGGCGGCGGTGACGTTCGCAGTGGCGGAGTAGTATTGATCCTGCGCGTCCTGGTAGGCCTCCTGGCCGACGACGTTCGTTTTGTAGAGCTCGGTCTGCCGGACGAGATTCTGCTGCGTCTGGAGCGCCTGCGCCCGCGCCTGCTGGAGCTTCGCGGCGGCATTGTCCACCGCGGCCTGGTAGGTCGCGGGATCGATCTCGAAAAGCAGGTCGCCCTTTTTGACGGATTGGTTGTCCTTGATCGGAATGTTGACGATCGGCCCGGCGACGCGGGGCGCGATGCCGACGATGTTTGCCCGCACCTGGCCGTCGCGCGTCCAGGGATGCGACTGGTAGCGGTGATAGAGCGTCGTCGCGGCAACGAGGGCGAGCAGGACAGCAACGAGGGTAATCGTAAAGGGGAGAGCCTTTTTCATGGAGCAAGGGCGAGGCCGATGGCGGAGTAGAAGAGCACGACCATCGCGAGAAAGAAAAGCGGGAGATGCCAGATGCGTTGCGTGAGCTGCACTCGCTCGAGCAGGCTGGCGGCGAGCCACGCAGCGAGGTAGGCGAGCACGCCAATGGCCATCCACCACGGGATGTAGAGACCCATCACATCGATCTCGGCGTTCAAGGACATGCCGCTGCCGATTTCACCAATTTTTTGAGCTGGCGCAAGCCTGCGTGCCGGCTTTGGATGAGCCCGCAGTGCCCGCCCTCGCCTCCACCCTCCCCGATGCGCGCGATGCCGGCCCCTTGCGCCGCATCTACGAGGATGTCGCCGTGCGGCAGGGCATCAAGATGGGCCTGGCCGGCATGATCGCCTTCGCCTGCGCGCTGTGGCTGCGATTGCCAAACCCGACATGGTGTCTCTTCACCGTCGTCGTGCTGATGATCGCGCAATACGTGGGCGCCATCGTCGAGAAGGCGATGTTGCGTGCGATCGGCACGCTCGCCGGTGCGCTCATCGGCATCGCACTGGTCGGAAATTTCGCGAGCGAGCCGCTGGTGATGATCGTCGTCGTCTTCGCAGTGACGGCGCTCGGCACGATGATGTTCGGCGGGAACCTGTATCCCTACGCATTTTTCCTCACGGCACTCACAATGCTCGTCGTCGTCGGAAATACGATGACGGATCACACCCGCGCGTGGGACGTGGGACTCAACCGCTTCCTCGAGATCACGCTCGGCATCATGGTCTCCACGGCCGTGACGAGCATTCTGTGGCCCCGCTACGCACGACTGGAATTCCGTCGGCAATTTCGCGATGCGCTGAGCGAGGCCGGGCGCGTCGCCGTCGAGCGCAGCCGCCGCCTGCTCGCCTGCGAGGAGAAGTCCGACGCCGACCGGGAGATGGCGGCGATGGAAACACGCTTCGCCGAGCGCATGAACAAGCTGCGCCTGCTCATCCGCTTCGGCCAGCGCGAGAGCCAGTATTTCCGCGTGCGGGTGCCAATCCGCCAACGCGCCATTGGCGAGCTGGGCGCACTCTTCGAGGCAGCCGTGAGTCTCGGGCAACGCCTGCCGAAGCAATCGCGCTACCGCAGTCTCGTTGCCGACGAGCTGAACGAATTCCACGAGCTGCTCGCGCAGGAATTCACCGTGCTGGTCACCACGCCGGCCATCACCGATCCGGAAAATGCCGCTCTCCAGGCCGCTGCGGACCGTTGCGACGAGCGCCTGCTCGAGGTGCGCGACCAGGGCGCGACGCGCGACATTCCCACGCAGGAAGCCATGGATTTCTCCGCGCACTTCACGGCGCTGCGCGACATCGCCGCGCGATTGAAAGCGATCCGAGCCTGCATGCACACGCTCCACTTCGCGCCCGAGCCGGTCGCGCCGCGTGCCGGGGAGAAATCCTCCGAGCCGTTCCGCATCACGACATTCTGGCTGCGCAACGGCATCAAGAGCGGCATTACCGCCACTCTCGCACTTGCCTACGTGAACTGGCTGAACCCGCCCGGCGGACTCACGATGCCCTTCGCCGCGTGGCTGCTCACCGCGATGTCGAAGACGTATCCCGGCGGCGAGGGCGACCGCCGCGCATTCACCTACGTCATCATCCTCGCGCTCGTCGGCGTTCCCTACGTGCTGCTCATGCTCGTGCTCACTCCGCTGCTCGCCGACTACGCGTGGATGAATCTCTTCATCTTCGCAGGCATGTTCGCACTCGGCTACACGTTCGCGCGCCAGGGCGGCATCTCGCTCTACGGCCAGTGCGGCATGCTCTTCTTCGTCGGCGCCGTGGGCCTCAACCCGCAGCAGCCCGTGCAATTTTCGCAGATTCTGAATTGCTACTTCGGCGTCGTGCTCGCGCTGCTGCTCTCGGCCGTGGTCCAGCGCATGCTCTGGCCCGTGCTGCCGCAGAAGGAAATCCTCGCCCTCTTCGCGGAGCTCTTCGCCTGCTGCCGCGAGCTTTTGGAAAAACCCGCGCCGCAGCGACTCGACGCCCTCCAGGAACGCATCGCGCTCATCCCGACGGAACTCGCCGCATGGATTCGCGCGACCACCACGCCGGAGTATCCCAAGGGCGAAACGGAGCGCCTGCGCGAGTTGCTCGCGAGCGCGGAGCGGCTGAGCTACTGCCTGCTCTCCGCGCGCAAGCTCGACGAGATCGAAATCCCCGCCGAGCTCGACAAAATCGCGGAATCGGAGCTGGAAACCGTGCGCCAGCATTGCAGCGAGATCCTGCACACGCTCGAGGCATCGTTCTCGCGCGGCAGCCATCAGCCGGCATCCACAGAGTCACTGCTCGCGATTTTTCAACCCCTCGAGCAGCGCGTCGGCGAAGTGCGGCAGCAGTATCTCTCGGGAACGATTGCCTTCCCGAAAGCCATCGCCTGGCTCGGCGCGATGAATTTTCTCGAGGATGGAACCCGCCTCATCGACCACTGCGCCACTCAGATTCGCGCGCTCCGCATCGAGCGTTACGCGGGCGACTACGCGCTCTGACCGTTCAGATACACGCTCAAGGGCGGAATCTCGTTTGCAACGAGCGCCTCGGCGGCATCCTCGGCGCGGCCTGTGTAGGGCAATGTGAGGAAGTCCGCCCGCGCACCCGCACGAAGTTCGCCCAGCCGGCGGGGGAGGCCGAGCGCGGCAGCGGGATGGCGCGTGACCATGTCGAGCACTTCGTCGGGCGAAACATCCGGAAAATTGCGTCGAAACGTCCGCATCTCGTCGAACAGGTTGAGCCCGCGATTGCTCGCACAGCTGTCCGTGCCGAGGCTGATCCGAAAGCCCGCGCGCCGCAACGCCTCGTAGGGAAAGGGCGTGCGCTCGAAATATTCGTGGCAATTCGGGCAATGCACGATGGCGAACTGCCCCGCGTGCGCGGCAAGGAGTTCCTCGTCACCGGGGCCGAGGTGATTCATGTGCGCGAGGATCGCGCCGCGCGGCAGCGCCTCCGCCTCGATCAAATGCCGGATCGGCGTCTTGCTGCCGCAGTCGCGCATGTCGCGGCCGAGCCCCTTCAGGAAATCGAAGAGCGGCCCCGAGCCCTCGGAGAACATCTCCATTTCCTCGTCGGACTCCGCGAGATGCGTCGTGAACGGCATGCCGTATTTCTCCGAGCAAAAGCGCGCGAGCCGGTAGAGGTCGAGCGACGTCGTGTAGGGCGCGTGCGGCGAGAGCCCGAAGCCGCCGTGCCACTTCGGCCGTTGTTCGAAGAACGTGAGCGCGCCGGCGACGACATCCTCCGTGTGAATACGATTGCGGATGTCGAGCAGCTCGTAGAACCACCACGTGCGAATCGGCGGCGGCGGCAGATGCACCATCAGCTCCGGCAGCGACTCGATGTTCAGCAACGTCGTCGTGCCCCATTTGCGCAGCTCGGCGAAACCCTCCGCAATGGATGCGAGATAGTCGTCATCGCTGCACGTGCGTTTGAGCTCGTTGATGCGGCGCACCCAGCCGGAGAAACTGCGATTCGGCAGGATCGCACCGCGCATGCACGTAAAATCGAGATGGCAGTGCGCATTGATGAGACCGGGCAGCAGAACCACGTCGCCGTGATCGACAACCTGCGCTCCGGGAAATTGCGTGCGCATGTCATCGAACTCTCCCACCTGGGCGATGCTCGCTCCGCTCACCGCCAGCGCGCCATTCTCCACCGGCGATGAGCCGATTGGCAGGATAAGGCGAGCGCGATGAAGAACGATCATGATCGGAAGCGAATGTGGGGAGAGCGCGGCCAGCGATCAATCCATGCAGCAACACGCCGAAATGGCGGCTGCCAGCGCGAGGAGGAGGATCCATTTCGCGACGGAAAATTTCATGCCGGGAGACTCCGCGCAGCAGGCACGGCTGTAAAGCGGGAATGCGCCACAATTTGGCGACGCAGCGTTCCGTGCTACACTGCGGCATGTTCGCCCGGGTTCTTCGTGTTTCGCTCGTTGCCGCATTCGTCGCCGCCTCCGCGCAGGCTGCCCAGCTTCCGCTCAGCGTCACTTTCAAAGGCCGCGCAAAATTCGATCGTCTCGTCGAGCAGGCGCAATCCGAGAACTGGCGCGCGCTGCCCATCGGCGACCGCACGGCGCGCGTGGGCATGGCGTTGCTGGCAACGCCCTACGTGAACTACACGCTCGAGATCGACGACCACATCGAGGCGCCGTCGGTGAATTTCAACGGACTCGACTGCTGGACGTTTTACGAGACGTCGCTTGCCTTCGCGCGCATGATCAAGGCGAAGCCAGTCGGTGCGACACCGCAGGATCTGCTCCATTACATCGAGCTCGAGCGCTACCGCGGCGGCCACTGCACGGGAAATTATCTCTCGCGCATGCATTTCCTCGAGGAGGTCTTCGCCGACAACTCGCAGCGCGGACTCGCGGTGAATCCCACGCGCGCTCTCGGTGGTGTGCCGATTCATCGCAACATCACCGAGATGACCTCCGCATGGCGCGATTACCGTTACCTGCGCAACAACCGCAGCCTCATTCCGCAGATGGCCGTCATCCAGGAGCGCGTCTCCGATTTGCCTGTCTATTACATCCCGCGCTCGAAGGTCGCCTCGGTCGAAAAATATCTCCGCAACGGCGATGTCGTCGCCATCGTCTCGGCGGATCGCTCCGGCTACACCTCGCACGTCGGCATGATCGTGAAGCGCCCCGACGGCGCGCACCTCATGCATGCGACATCGAGCCGCTCACACGGCCGGCGCGTGGTTCTCGACGACCGCATCTCGCAATACCTCAAGCGCTCGAGCGACCACCTCGGGATCATCGTCTATCGCCCGCTCGACGCGTAGTCGCGGCGCGCTAGAGCTGATCGCGGTCGTTCGAATGCAAGCGGCTGTCGTGCTCGGCCTCGTCGATACCTTCCTCCACGAGCGTCTCGGCAATGGTCTCTTCGTCGTCGATTGGAAAATGACCAACCTGATGCCCAAGTGAAGCGGCGGGAACGCCCGAGTCAGGGCGATCGGCTTCGGCGATTTCCTCCACGGGATCGTGCGTGGGCCGCGTGCCGCCAAGTTCAGAGCGCGCCTGCTCGAGGTCGGCGTCGTTGACCTCCGTTCGGCCGTCCGCCCAGGCAAGCTCGCGCGCACGATGGGCGACTTCCTCGTCGCCGGGCTCGCCCGCACCCGATCCTCCAATTTCAATGCGATTCATCGACAGGAGTTCGATTTTCGGCAGCGGGCCGCGCGCATGACTTACGTCGAGACGGCAGCACTTCGGCGGGCCTGACGGCGTTCCGTAATGCCCATGATCACGACGTAGAAAATCGGCGTGAGGAAGAGGCCGAAGAACGTGACGCCGAGCATGCCGAAGAAGACGGCCGTGCCAAGCGCCTGACGCATCTCCGCGCCCGCGCCAGTCGCCAGCGCGAGCGGCAACACACCGAAGACGAAGGCGAACGACGTCATCAAGATCGGGCGTAGGCGCAGATGGCAGGCCTCGACCGCGGCATCGAAGCGGCTCTTCCCGTCGCGGAGCTGGATTTGCTTCGCGAACTCGACGATGAGGATCGCGTTTTTGCACGCGAGACCGACGAGCACGACGAAGCCGATCTGCGTGAGGATGTTGTTGTCCATGCCGCGGAACCACACGCCGGCAATGGCCGAGAGCAGGCACATCGGCACGATGAGGATGATCGCGAGCGGCAGCGACCAGCTCTCGTATTGCGCGGCGAGCGTGAGGAAGACGAAGAGCACGCAAAGCGGGAAGATGAAGAGAGCGGTGTTGCCGGCGAGCCTCTGCTGGTAGGCGATATCGGTCCACTCATAGCCAAAGCCGTGCGGGAGCTTCTCGTCGGCGAGCTTTTCCATCGTGGCGATGGATTGGCCGGAGCTGAATCCGTGCAGCGTATCGCCGTTGATCTCGGCTGCCGGATAAAGATTGTAGCGAACGACGCGGTCGGGGCCGGTGCGCATTTGCAAATCGACGATGGAGCCGAGCGGAACGGTCTGGCCGGCGCGATTGCGCGTCTTGAGCTGCGCGATGGCGTCGGGATCCTGGCGGAAACGTGACTCGGCCTGCGCGGTGACGCGGTAGGTGCGCCCGAAAAGGTTGAACTCGTTGACGAATACCGACCCGAGGTAGATCTGGAGCGCGTCAAAGACGTTCGCGAGCGGCACGTCGAGCATCTTGGCCTTCTGCCGGTCGATGTCGGCGTAGAGCTCGGGCGTGCTCGCGCGGAATGGCGTGAAGACCTGCACGAGCCCGGGCGCCTGACGCGCGGCGGCGACGAGTCCGTCCGTGGCTTTTTGCAATTCAAGCAAGCCCGCGCCGGAGCGATCCTGCACCATCATTTTGAAACCGCCGCCGGTGCCGAGTCCGCGCACGGGCGGCGGCGGAATCACGACGATCTGCGCGTCGGGAATCTGCGCGAAGGCGCGGCGCAAGTCGGCCATGATCGAGACGCCGCTCTGGCCGGCCTTCACGCGTTCGTCGAAGGCCTTGAAGGGCGTGAAGACAGCTCCGGCATTCGAGGCGTTCGCACGCGTCGCGCCGGAGAAGCCCGAGAAGCCCACGGCGTTCAGCACGCCGGGAGTTTTCATGGAGAGGTCCATGACTTTGCGCACCACGGCGTCCGTTCGCTCGAGCGAGGCTCCGTCGGGAAGCTGGATGGCGACGATCGCGTAGCCCTGATCCATGGCGGGAATGAAGCCGACCGGCACCGCGCGGAAGCCGAGCCACGTGAGCACGAGCAGTCCGGCGTAAATCACGAGCGCGATGCCGGTGCGGCGCACGAGCCGGCCGACCGTGCCGGAATACGCGTGCGAGGCCCAGCCAAAGGCGCGATTGAATCCGCGGAAGAACCAGCCGAGCGCGAAATCCCACCCCCGCGTGAACCAGTCCCGCCGCGCGCCGTGCGGCTGCAGCAGGATGGCGCCGAGTGCGGGGCTGAGCGTAAGCGAGACGAATGCCGAGATGACGGTGGAAACCGCGATCGTGAGCGCGAACTGCCGATAGAATTGCCCGGTGATGCCGCTCATGAAGGCGGTAGGCACGAACACGGCCGAGAGCACGAGAGCGACGGAGATCACCGGGCCACCGACCTCGTCCATGGCCTTGAACGCGGCATCGCGAGGCGACAGGCCCTCGCCGATGTTTCGCTCGATATTCTCGACGACGACGATGGCGTCATCGACCACGATTCCGATCGCGAGCACGAGGCCGAAGAGCGTGAGATTGTTGATCGAGAAGCCGAGCGCGGACATCACGGCAAACGTGCCGATGAGCGAAATGGGAATGGCGACGAGCGGGATGACCGACGCGCGCCACGTTTGCAGAAAGAGCATCACGACGATAACCACGAGCACGACGGCCTCGAGGATCGTGTGAAGCACGGCGTTCACCGACTCCTGAATGAACTGTGTGGGATCGTAAATGATGTCGTAGCCGAGCCCGGGCGGGAAACTGCGGGCCATGTCTTTCATCGCGGCGCGCACGGCTTGTGCAGTAGCGAGAGCGTTCGAGCCGGGGCGCTGCTGGACGACGAGCGCGACGGCGGGCTTGCCGCCGAGGTAGCTGTTCACCGTGTAGTCGAGCGCGGCGAGTTCGACGCGGGCGACATCCTTCACGCGCACGATGCGGCCGTCGGCGCTCGTCTTCACGACGATGTCGCCGAACTGCTCGGGCTTGTCGAGGCGGCCGAGCGTGCTCACGGTGTATTGGAAGGCGACGCCCTTCGCGACAGGTGGCTGGCCAATGACGCCGGCTGCGACCTGCACGTTCTGCTCCTGGAGTGCATCGACGACGTCGCTGGCTGTGAGATCGAGCGCGCTGAGCTTCTCGGGATCGAGCCAGATGCGCATGCTGTATTCGCGCGCGCCGACGATGTTCACCTGACCGACGCCGTCGATGCGGCGCAGACGTTCGCGCACATTCAGAAACGCGTAGTTGCTGATGTAGAGCTGGTCGTAGCGGAGGTCGGGCGAGAGCAAATGCACGACCATGAGCAGATCGGGCGAGGATTTATCGACCGTCACTCCGATGCGGCGCACTTCCTCGGGCAGCCGCGGCTCGGCAATGGAAACGCGGTTTTGCACGAGCACCTGCGCCTTGTTGAGGTCAGTGCCAAGCTTGAACGTGATCGTGATGTTCATCGCGCCGTCGGCCGTGCATTGCGACGACATGTAGAGCATGTCCTCCACGCCGTTGATTTCCTGCTCGATGGGCGTGGCGACGGTATCCGCGATGACCTCGGGATTCGCCCCGGGATACGACGCCTTCACGACGATCGTGGGCGGGACGACATCGGGATATTGCGAGATCGGCAGCGAGGGATACGCGATGCCACCCACGATCACGATGACGATGGAAAGCACCGCCGCAAAAATCGGCCGATCGATGAAGAAATGAGAGAAGCGCATCGCGGCGGCTTATTTCGTGCCGCCCGGCGTGGGCGACGGCGTGGCGGTGGACTCGTCAGGCTGGGCCTGGACTTTCACGCCGGGGAGCAGGCGCTGCATGCCGCGGGTGATCACTTTTTCGCCGGGCTGCAAGCCGCTACGGACGATGCGCAGGCCGTCGTTGATCGGGCCGAGCTCGACCTTGCGGTATTCGACGGAGCCGTCGGGCTTCACGACATTCACGAATTTCTGCGACTGGTCGGAGACGATTGCCTGATCGGGAATGAGCACGGCCTCGTATTCCGCGCTCCCGACGAGGCGCACGCGCGCGAAGATTCCGGGCGTGAGGAAGAAATCGGGATTGGGAAACACGGCGCGGCCCTGGATCGTGTCCGATTGCGGATCGACCTGATTCTCGACGAAATCCATGTGGCCCTCATGGGGGAAGCCCGTCTCGTCGGCGAGCTGGAGCTGCACGGGATTCGCCACGCGTCGCGAGCTGGGTCGCTTCCCTTCGCGGTCGAGGCGCTGGTATTTGAGCATCGAGCGCTCGTCCACCTCGAAGTAGCAATAAATCGGGTCGAGCGAGACGATGGTCGTCAGCAACGTGGGATCGCCCGTGTCGCTGCCGCGAATGAGATTGCCCTCGGTGACGAGCTTGCGGTCGATGCGGCCGGAGATCGGCGCGGTGACGCGTGTGAAGTCGAGCGCGAGCTTCGCCTCGTCCGCATCGGCCTTCGCGGCTTCGAAGGCGGCCTGCGCCTGGAGCAGCTCGTTGCGGCGGGAATCGATTTCCTCCTGCGAGATCACCTTGTTCGCCGAAAGCTTCGCAGTGCGTTGATCGTTGAGCTGCGCGAGCTTCAGTTTTGCATCGGCCTGACGCAGGCCGCCGACGGCACGATCGTATTTCGCCTGGTAGGGACGTGGATCGATCACGAAGAGGAGATCTCCCTCTTTCACCGTCTGGCCATCCTTGAAGTGCACGGATTCCAGATAGCCGCTCACGCGCGCGCGCACCTCCACGCGGTCGGTGGAGGCGAGACGGCCTGTGTATTCATCCCACTCGACGATTTTTTTGGAAATCGCGGGCGTCACATAGACCACGGGCGGCGCGGATTTCGGCGATTCCGATTTGTGGTCGCAGCCGCTGAACGCGACCGAAATTGCAAGTGCTCCTGCAGCAAGAGTCCCCAAGGAAAGTTCCCTTTTCACGTGGCGCGAACCTAAACGGCCCGCCGAAGCCCGTCAAATGAGGCTCCGCGGTATTTGCGCAGGGGCCGGACTATCGACGCAGTTGAAGGGTTTTTCTTGACGAAAAACACGCGATGTGGTGAAAAGTGGGGCGAAGTGGTGCCCAGTGGTATGTAAACCCTGAATTAAACCCTGCACTCGAATGTCGAGGGATTCAACAACCGGAATGATTTACGCGGGAACGTTCCATCGCACGATGGACGCGAAAAACCGCGTCACGGTTCCCTCGGAGTGGTTGAGCGGGGAGGCCGAGGAGTTCTTCGTTCTGCCCGGGCAGGCGAATTTGAGCGTGATGCCGGCCACCGAGCTGGCGCGCAAAGAGGACGAAGTGCGCGCGATGCTGCCTCCGGGGCCTGCTCTGCAACAGGCACTTCGCACAATTTACGGCTCCGCCCGCCGGGTGGAGACCGACAAGCAGGGACGCATCCTGCTGCCCGACGAACTTTGCAAAAAGGTCGAACTCGCGGGCGAAGTCGCCTTCGTGGGCGTGAAAAATCGTTTTGAAATCTGGAGTGCGGCGAAATGGTCGAGCGCCGCCGAGCAGGAGTCGGAGCTTTCGGAAGAAGCCCGGCGCGCGTTGGAGGCGCTGGGACTCTGACCATGGAGAATTTCACGGAATGAGGGAAAGCGGCGCATGAGCCCAGGCGGTCGCAAGTTCTTCTGCGGGTTTTCCCCCGCGAAAGATACGAACGGCCAGCCCGTCGGCGCCGCTGTCGTCAAACTGAAACCGCGCAACGCCTATGAACTGCTTGGACTTCGAAGACCCGCTCGACCTTCTTCTCGAAAATTCTGAGCCCGCACCCGGCTGCATGGATTACCACGTTCCCGTCCTCGCCGACGAGGTCGTCACTTTTTTACGACCCGCGCCCGGCATTCTCTTTCTCGACGGCACCCTCGGCGGAGGCGGCCACACCGAGCGCCTGCTCCAGTCCGGCGCCCGCGTGGTCGCGCTCGATCGCGATGCCGAGGCGCTCGCCTACGCGGGCACGCGGCTCGCGCCCTACGCGCACAGGCTCATCCTGCGGCAGGCGAACTACGCCGACGCACCCGCGGTGCTCGACTCGCTCGGCATCGAAAAAATCGGCGGCGCACTCATCGACATCGGCGTGTCCTCGCACCAGCTCGACACGGCTGGGCGCGGCTTCTCGCTGTTGCACGACGGCCCGCTCGACATGCGCATGGGCGCCGACGCAGCCACGACGGCCGCGGAGCTCGTGAACAACGCCGCACCCGAGGAGCTCATGCGAATTTTCCGCGAATACGGCGAGGAAAGCTCCGCCGGGCGGATCGTCTCGCGCCTTGTCCAGCTGCGGCAGACGCGTCCGTTCGAGACCACGGGGCAGCTTGCCGAGGCGGTCGCCGACGTGATTCCCCGCACAGGGCGTCGCCACCCGGCCACGCGCGTGTTCCAGGCACTGCGCATCGCGGTGAACGACGAACTCGGCTCGCTTCAGCGCGGGCTCGACGCGATCAGCGAGCGACTGGCCCGTGGCGCGCGCTTTGGCGTGATCACGTTCCACTCGCTCGAGGACCGCATGGTGAAGCGCTATTTCAAGCACCGCAGCTCGGAATGGATGGACCGCCCCGAGTGGCCCGAACCGCGCCGCAATCCCGATCACATTTTCCGGCTTCTCACGCCGCACCCCATCGACCCCTGCCCTGAAGAGGTCGAAGCCAACCCACGCGCCCGCAGCGCCAAACTCCGCATCGTCGAACGTCTATGAACGCCGCACGCAACACCCGCGCCATCAATCCGCTCCAGCTCTCCCGCGTGTTTCTCTACGTCCTGCTCGCATTGATCGCAGGCGGCGCGGGGCTTTGCTATGTCTCGCTCAAGAACACCCAGCACTCCCTTGGTGATCAGGTGCGCGAGACCGAGCGCCAGCTCCGCGAGTTCCGCGCGCGCAACCAGGATTACCAGAGCCGCATCGCGAGCCTGTCCTCGCGCATGGCGCTGCGTCGCAAGCTCGAAGCCGGCTTTATTTCGATGATTCCCGTGCCTGCCACGGCGATCGCGCGCCTCACTCCGCCGGCCATTGCGACCGACGATGGCATGATGCGCACGGCGTCCCTGGTCAACCCGGTCCTGCGCCAGTGAGATGGAACGCCCAGACCCGGATCGCCGCCGCCAGCGCGCTGCTCGGGCTGCTCTTCACCGGCTTTTCGTCGCGGTTGATCTACATCGCCGTGGCGAAACACGACGAGTATTCCTCGCTCGCTGCGGAGAAGAACTCGATCCGGCAGACGCTCTACGCGAAGCGCGGCATCGTCTATGATCGCAACGGCGAGGTGCTCGCCGAGAACGCGCCCGTGCGCACCGCCTTCGCCGACGGCACGCACATCGAGCATCCGCAAAAGCTCGCCACGGTCGCCGCGCCTTTTCTCCAGATGCCCGTCGAGGAGCTCGCCGCAAAGCTCGAGACCGACCGCAAATACGTCGTGCTCCGCCGCGATATTCCCGCCGAGGTCGCCTTCGAGCTGCAAAAGGCCATGGAAGCCGCGAAGCTGCGCGGCATTTATTTCGAGAACGACTTCAAGCGCGTGCACCCGAATGGCGCGATGCTTTGCCACGTGATGGGCTTCCTCGATCACGACCGCCACGGCATTCAGGGCATCGAGGCCGCGATGGACGATTACCTCAACGGGCAGAATGGCTTCCGCTACATCGAGCGCGATCGCACCGGCCGAGAACTCGTCGTCTATCGCGGACAGGAGCGCGAGCCTCGCGACGGACTCAACGTCACTCTCACGATCGACATGGGCCTGCAATCCATCGTCGAGGACGAGATCGACGCAGCCGTGAAGGAATACAAGCCGGAGACCGCCATCGCGATTCTGGCGAATCCGAAGACCGGCGAGATTCTCGCGATGGCGAACAGGCCGAATTTCGAGCCCGATTCCATCGGCGAGGCCCAGCCCGAGCAGATGAAAAACCACGCCGTGATCGACATGTTCGAGCCCGGCTCCATTTTCAAGATCGTCGTCTCTTCCGCGGCGTTGAACGAGGGCCTCATCAACACCGAGACGCTCATCAACTGCGAGGGCGGCCGCTTCGCCTACGGCGGCAAGATTCTACGCGATCACCACGGCTACGGGATGATCCCGGTGCACGACATCCTCATGCATTCGTCGAACATCGGCTCCGCCAAGCTGGGGCTGATGGAAGGCGAGCAGACGTTCTACGAATACATCAAGCGCTTCGGCTTCGGCGAACGCACCGGCATCGAGCTGCCCGGCGAGATTGCCGGCCTCGTTTATCCGCCCGCGAAATGGGACAAGCTCTCGATCACGCGCATGCCCATGGGACAGGCCGTGGCCGTGACACCGCTCCAGGCCGTGATGGCGATGAGCGTGATCGCCAATGGCGGCAAGCTCATGGCGCCGAAGCTCGTGAAATCGCTCGCCGACAGCTCGGGCAAGGTGATTCGGGAGTTCCAGCCGACAGTCGTCCGCGACGTGATTAATCCCGAGACGGCCTCCATCGTCAGCAACGCGCTCGCCGATGTGGTGAGCCCGCGCGGCACGGCCATGCTTGCCACGGTCCCCGGCTTCCGCGCCGCGGGCAAGACCGGCACTGCGCAGATTCCCATGCCCGGCGGCGGCTATTATGAGAATCGCTACCTCGCGTCGTTCGTCGGCTACATGCCGGTCGAGGATCCCGCGTTCGTCTGCCTGGTGATGATCAAATATCCGAAGGTCGGTCCCGAGATGTATTACGGCGGTCTCGTGGCCGCACCGGTTTTCTCCCGCATCGCCGAGCGAGCGGCGCGCTACCTCGACCTCCAGCCGGTGCTAAAGGCCGAACCGGTAACTCAGGTGGTTTCCAACAAGGGCGCCGACAAGGGAGACTACATCGACCAATGATCCGCAATTTGAAAAGTCTGCTCGAGCGCGCCGGCTTCCCGCCGCCGCCCGGCGCGGAGGCTGTCAACATCGACACGCTCTGCTACGACTCCCGCCGCGCCGCGGCGGGCTCGCTGTTTTTTGCACTGCCCGGTGAAAAAGCCGACGGCACGCAGTTCGCCCTCGATGCCGCCGACCGCGGCGCGAGCGCCATTGTCTCCGCAAAGCCCGTTCTCGGCTGCCCGGTGCCCGTGGCCGTCGTGCCCGACGCGCGCCCGGCGATGGCCGACATCGCGAGCGCGTTTTTCGAAGAACCTGCTGCGAGCCTGAAGTGCGTCGGCATCACCGGCACGAACGGCAAGACGACCACGGCCTTCCTCGTGAAGCACGTGCTCGACGCCGCGCACATGCGTTGCGGCCTCATCGGCACGGTGCGCTACGTGGTCGGCAACGAAACCTTCCCGGCCGCGCGCACGACGCCCGAGTCCGCCGACGTGCAGGAGCTACTCGCCCGCATGCGCGACGCCGGCAGCCGCGCCGTCGCGATGGAGGTCTCCAGCCATGCGCTCGTGCAGCAGCGCGTGCGCGGCATCGAGTGGGACGCCGCCGTGTTCACGAACCTCACGCAGGATCACCTCGATTATCACAAGACGATGGACGCCTACTTCGACGCGAAGGCGTCGTTGTTCGAAAGCATGTTCCAGCAGAAGGGCAAGCGCGGGAAATCGATCATCAACCTCGACGACCGCTACGGCACATTCCTGCTGGAGCGCCTGCCTAAGCAGGCGAAGCCGCTCACCTATGGCTTCGGCGTCCGCGCCGACTTCCGCGCCATCGACGCGCGGTCCGACATTCACGGCACGCAATACAAGCTCGAGGCGAAGGGCCGCCAGTATCTCGTGCGCACGCCGCACATCGGCCGCTTCAACGTTTCCAATTCCCTCGCCGCGCTCGCGACGGCCTCCGCACTCGGTCTCGAGTTGCGCGCCGCCGTGCAGGCGATGGCGAACGCCCCGCAAGTGCCCGGCCGCCTCGAGCGCGTGCCCGCGCGGCGCAACTTCGCCGTCTATGTCGATTATGCTCATACGGACGACGCCTTAACCAACGTCCTGAGCACGCTTCGCGAACTCCGGCCCCGGCGGCTGCTCGTCGTCTTCGGATGCGGCGGCGACCGGGACCGCGCGAAGCGCCCCCTCATGGCTCGGGCCGCCGAGCAACTCGCCGACTACGCGATCGTCACCTCCGACAATCCGCGCACCGAGGATCCCGAAAAAATTCTCGCGGACATTCGCGCCGGTCTCCGCGGCACCGCGCACGAGATCGTCGCGGATCGCAAGGACGCCATATATCGCGCCGTCGAGCTCGCACAGCCTGGTGACATCGTGCTCATCGCCGGCAAGGGCCACGAAACCTACCAGGAGATCAACGGGAAGCGTTTTCCGTTCGACGACGTATCCGTCGCGCGAAACGCCATCACCGCCAAGCCCGTCGAGTAACCATGGACCCGCTCCCGCTTTTCGAAATCGCCGAAATGTGCGGCGGCCAGCTCACGGGCGACGGCTCCGTGCTGATTTCGCGCCTGTCGAAGGACACCCGCACGCTTGCGCCTGGTGACCTCTACCTCGCATTGCGCGGCGGCAATTTCGACGGCAATGCCTTCGTCTCCCTGGCCGCGGAGAAAGGCGCGGCGGGCGCCATCATCGATACGGACGTGCAGGCGCCGGCCGGCTTCCCGCTCATCCACGCGGGGGATTCCCTTCTCGCGCTCCAGCGGCTCGCGTCCGCGTGGCGCGACCGCCTCACCTTGCGCGTCGTCGGCATCACCGGCAGCAGCGGCAAGACGAGCACCAAGGAATTCACCGCCGCGGTGCTCGGCGCGCGCCTCCAGGTCACGAAGACGCAGGGCAACCTGAACAACCACTTCGGCCTGCCGCTCACGGTGCTCGATGCCACGCAGTCGGACCAGGCCGCCGTTTGGGAAATGGGCATGAACCATCCCGGCGAAATCGCGCCGCTGGCTGCGCTCGCCCGACCGGACGTGGGCATCATCACGAATATCGGCGTCGGCCACATCGAATTTTTTGAGAACCGCGACGGCATCGCCGCGGAGAAGTCGGAGCTCATTCGCGCCGTGCATCGCGACGGCAGCGTGATCATTCCCGCCGAAGACGATTACGCCGGCTTTCTGGCCGAACGCGCCTCGGGCCGACGGCTTGTGCGCTGCGGCTTTGGAGCCGCCGACGTGCGCGCGGAGGCGATCACGCTCGACGCACAAGGCGCGACATTTCGCGTCGAGGCTTTTGGCGACTCCGGCCCGGCGCGCATTCCCGTCACCGGTGAGCACATGGTGCGCAATGCGCTGCTTGCAGTCGCGGCCGGCCTGGAGCTGGGCCTCTCGCTCGAGGAATGCCTCGGCGGCCTCGAAAATGCGCGCCTCACCGGTGGCCGCCTCGAGCAGAAGCTCATCCGCGGCGTGCGTTTTCTCGACGACACCTACAACGCGAATCCCGATTCCGTGGAAGCCGCGCTGCACACACTCGCCGCAATGCCTGCCGATGGCCGGCGCATCGCCGTGCTCGGGCGCATGGGCGAGCTCGGCGCGTATGCGCAGACCGGCTACGAGCGTGTCGGCCGCGTGGCCGCGCAAACCGCCCAGGCGCTCGTTGCCGTGGGACCGGAAACCGCACCGCTGGTCGAGACTGCACGCTCAGCGGGACTCGCGGAGATCTTCGAGGCGTCCGACACTCGCGAAGCGGCCGGTCTTCTACGCGAGGTCGCCCACAGTGGCGATGTCGTGCTCGTGAAAGGCAGTCGCTCGGCACGCATGGAACAAGTGATCGGAGATTTCTAGATGCTCTACTACCTCTACCATCTCAGCGAAAAGCTGATCGCCCACGGCATCGACAACGAGTTCGTGAAGGCGCTGAACGTCTTTCAATACATCACGTTCCGCTCGATCAGCGCGGCAGTCACCTCGTTCCTGCTCTGCCTGTTCTTCGGCAACCGCGTGATCCGCAAGCTCATCTCGCTGAAGTTCGGTCAGCCGATCCGCACGAAGGAGGAAGTGCACAAGTTGTTCGAGCTCCACGGCGCGAAGAAGGGCACCCCCACGATGGGCGGCGTGCTCATTCTCGGCTCGGTCATCGTCTCGTCGTTGCTCTGGGCGCGGCCGACGAATGGCTTCGTCTGGCTCGTGCTCATTGCGACCGTCTTTCTCGGCGGCATCGGCTTCTACGACGACTATCTGAAGGTCGCGAAGAAAAGCTCCGACGGCATCAGCAGCCGGTTGAAGTTCGTGCTTCAGTGCATCCTCGCCGCCGGATTCACGTTCTTCTTTTTCCAGGACAAGGTGCTCTGGCAACAGGCGCAGGAACTCTACGTGCCGTTCTTCAAGGACCCCATCCACCTCGGCTTTCTCTCGTTTTTCCTCTACCTCTTCGTAATCGTCGGCACCTCGAATGCCGTGAATCTCACGGACGGCCTCGACGGTCTCGCCGCGGGCTGCAGCACCACGGTCTCCGCGACCTACGGCGCACTCGCCTACGTCGCCGCCACCGCGCCGGCCGCGCAATACCTGCAAATTCCGCAGGTGCCTGCCGCGGGCGAGCTCACGGTGCTTTGCATGGCGCTCGCGGGCGCGTGCCTCGGCTTCCTGTGGTGGAATTGCTATCCGGCCCGCGTGTTCATGGGCGACACGGGCTCGCTCGCCATCGGCGGCATGCTCGGCGCGGTCGCCATTTGCACGAAACAGGAGCTGCTGCTCGTGATCGTCGGCGGCGTGTTCGTGATCGAGGCTATGTCCGTCATCCTCCAGGTCGCCAGCTTCAAGACCACCGGCAAGCGCATCTTCCGGATGTCGCCGATTCACCACCACTTCGAACTCAGCGGGTGGAAGGAGAGCACGGTCATCGTTCGCTTTTGGATCATGTCCATCCTCTTCGCCCTGCTCGGCCTCGCGACCCTGAAACTCCGATGATTTACTCCGGCAAAAACGCAATCGTGCTCGGCCTCGGCCACAGCGGCGAGGCCGCCGCCGTCCTGCTCAAGGAGGAAGGCGCGACCGTCGTCGTCGCCGACAGCAGCGACAACGCCGGCGTGCGCGAAAAGGCCGCGAATCTCGAGTCCATGGGCATCCGGGTCCTCCTCGGCTCCGCGGCAGACGCCGATCCCGCGAGCTACGACGTGTGCGTGCTCAGCCCCGGCATCGATCCCATCGTGCCGCTCGTGCAGAACGTCATCCGCAAGCAAATCCCGATCATCGGCGAGCTCGAGCTGGCGTTCCGTGAATGCTCGTGCCCCTGCGTCGCGATCACCGGCACGAACGGCAAGACGACGACGACGGAGCTCACGACCGCGATGCTGCAAGGCTGCGGCGTGCGCACGATGGCGAGCGGCAACATCGGCCTGCCCTTCGCGACCGCCGTGCGGCGCAGTCACGAGCTCGATGTGATGGTGCTCGAGACAAGTTCGTTCCAGCTCGAGACGATCCAGCATTTCCGCCCGCACGTCGCTGTGTGGCTGAACCTCAGTCCGAACCACCTTGATCGCTATCGCGACATGGAGGAATACCGCACGGCGAAGCTCCGCATCTTCGAGGAGCAGACCGCCGAGGACTTCGCCGTCGTGAACGCCCGCGAGCAACTCCCGTCGCTCGCCGCGAAAAAAATCACATTCAGCGCCTACACGGACGACGCCGACTTCACGCTGCGCGGCAGCGTTATCCACTTCCGCGGCCAGCCTGTGCTCGACCAGGCGCAGACGAAGCTCCAAGGCATTCACAACGCGGAGAACCTCATGGCCGCGCTCGCCATCGGGCACGCGCTCAACGTCGAGTTCGACCTCATGGCGGCCGCCGTGCTCGACTACACCGCGCCCGCGCACCGCTGCGAGTTCGTGCACGAGCTCGACGGCGTGCGCTGGATCAACGACTCGAAGGCCACGAACCTCGATTCCGTGGAGAAGGCGATCCTCTCGCAGGATCGGCCGATCGTGCTCATCGCCGGCGGCAAGGACAAGGGCTTCGAGT
>JGI24743J22301_10000009_pt1 | contig 19154 bp, 18 predicted proteins | sample KBSMiscanthusM2_FD_22301 | JGI IMG/M metagenome (IMG submission 22301)
GATCTGCACGCCTTCCTTCGCCTCGACGGCCTGGTGCAGGCCGTCGCTCCAGCGGCGGCCCGCCATTTTGCGGCCCGTGAAGGTATCGACGATGATAACCTTGTTGTCCTCGACGACGTATTCGACGTCGCGCTCGTAGAGGCAGTAGGCCTTGAGGAGCTGCGAGATGTTGTGAATGCGCTCGGCCTGCGAGTCGGTGAACTGCTGGCGCTTCGCCTTCTCCTGTGCCTTCTCGGCGTCGCTGAGCGCGGCATCCGTGTCGATGTCGGCGAACTCGGTGAGGAGGTCCGGCAGCACGAAGGCGTCGGGATCGTCGGGATTCAGGAAATCGCGGCCGAGCTGCGTGAGATCGGCGTCCTGCTGGCGCTCGTCGATCGTGAAGAACAGCTCCTCCTTGAGGGCGATGAGCTCGTCCTTCGTCTTGTTGTCCTGGTAGAAATAAAGCTCCGCCTTGTCCACGAGGCGGCGCATCTCGGGATCCTCCATCAGGCGCAGGAGCGCCTTGTTGCGCGGCTGGCCGAGCTTCACCTTGAGGAGCGTGCGGCCGGCAGCCTCTTTGTCACCTTTGTCGAGGAGCTCCTTGCCTTCGGCCACGAGACGACCGCAGAGCAGCGTCTGGCGCTTCACGAGCTGATCGACGAGCGGTTTGAAGCGGTCGTATTGATGCGTGGAGACGGTGGACGGGCCGCTGATGATGAGCGGCGTGCGCGCCTCGTCGATGAGGATCGAGTCCACTTCATCGACGATCGCGAAATAATGCCCGCGCTGCACCTGCTGCTCGCGGCTGGTCGCCATGCCGTTGTCGCGCAGGTAATCGAAGCCGAACTGCGCGTTCGTGCCGTAGGTGATGTCGGCGGTGTATTGCGCGCGGCGCGTCTCGGGGTCCTGATCCTCCTGAATGATGCCGGTCGTGAGGCCGAGGAAGCCGTAGAGCTGGCCCATCCACTCCGCGTCGCGGCGGGCGAGGTAATCGTTCACCGTGACGACGTGCACGCCGCGGCCGGAGAGCGCGTTCAAATACACGGCGAGCGTGGCGACGAGCGTCTTGCCTTCGCCGGTGGCCATTTCCGCGATGCGGCCCTTGTGGAGCACCATGCCGCCGATGAGCTGCACGTCGAAGTGGACCATCGCCCACGTGACCGGCTGGTCGCAGACGTGGAAGCTGTGCTTGCGCTCGGTGAGGCGGCGCGCCGCGTTTTTCACGACGGCAAAGGCCTCGGGCAAAATCTCGTCGAGACGCGCCTGGAGCTTCGCGGGATCCTCGATCTTCGAAAGCTCGTCCTTCCACGCGGCGGTCTTCGCGCGAAGCTCGTCGTCGCCGAGGGAAACGAATTGTTGCTCGAGCTCGTTGATGCGGCGCACCGTGGGCTGCATGCGGCGCAGCTCGCGCGTGTTTTTCGAGCCGAGGATGAGTTTGAGAATCCAGTTGATCATGGTCGTGCGCCGCTTGGGCGGCTTCGGGCGGAACGAAGAATGAAAGGCCGATTCGCGGGTTTGTAAATCCGCAAATGCCGACGGGTTCAACCACGGATCACACGGATTTCTCGGATGAAAATGCGGGAATGAATGCAGGGCGCAGAGAACTCATAATTTTAATTCCGCGAACCCGCCTCCTCCTCGGTCCCCTTTATCCGCTCTATCCGTGTGATCCGTGGTCCCTCACCGCGGTGCGAGCGGGTGCGCGGCGTCGGGCAGCAGCGCCTCGGCGGAGATTTCCACCTCACGCTCCATGCCGAGCACCTCGAGCAGCACGGCCACGCGCTGGCGCGCCGGCAGCACGCGCGAGACCACAGCCTTCACGCCCGCATAGGCGCCACCCACGATTTTCACCTCCGTGCCGGCCTCGATCTCCTGCGGAATCACGATGGTCTCCGCGTCGGTCACATGCGCGCGCAGCTCGGCAATGATTTCCTCCGGCACTTCGGCCGGCCGTTCGCCGAAGCGCACGATGCTGGCCACCCCGGAAATCGAGAGGACGTGCCGATGCTGCTCGGCGTAAGGAAAATGCCCAAACAAATACCCAGGGAACATGCCCTCGGTGACCCACATCATGCCGCCACGGCGCGCGCGTTTGAAGCGGATGAACGGGCAAAACACATCGATTCCAGCCTCCGAGCGCAGCATCCGCGCGGTGACGGCCTCCTGCTTCGGACGCACGCGCACGCAATACCAGCGCGGCTCAACGGAAATCAGTTTCGGATCGAACGCCATGACAAACCCTCGGGGAAAAGACTCGAAATTACGTAAGCAGCAAAACACCAAAATTTCAACGGACGCAAGTCCTGCGGCTCGGATGCCGCGCTCTGGATTTTTCCGACCGCCGCCATCGGCGCGCCTCCTCGACTGCGACGAAATTGTCACACTCACGCGATTCCGCGCACGCGCGCCTGTGAATAACTTGTGAGCAATAACTTTTCGGAGGCGAACATGGCGCATTATCGCACAGGGTGGATTTCGGACGTGCATCTCGGCACACGCGGCTGCAAGGCCGGGGCGTTGCTCGAGTTTCTCAAGCACTACGAGTTCGACACGCTCTATCTCGTCGGCGATCTCATCGACATCTGGGCGCTGCGGCGCGGCATTTACTGGCCGCAGGAGCACAACGACGTCATCCAGAAGCTCCTGCGCAAAGGCCGCAAGGGCACCGAGATCATCTACATCGTCGGCAATCACGACGAATTCCTCACGAGCTTTTACGGCAATTTTGCGAGCGTCACGCTTCAGCAAAACGCGATCCACACGACAGCCGACGGCCGGCGCCTGCTCGTGATGCATGGGCACGAGCTCGACACTGTCGTGCAAAACATGGGCTGGCTCGCGCATCTGGGTGACGTCGGCTACACACTTCTCATGCGCTGCAACGGCCTCGTAAATTTTTTCCGCCGCCGCTTCGGTCTCGGCTACTGGTCGCTCAGCGCCTACGTGAAGGCCGAGGTGAAGAATGTCGTGAGCTTCATCGGCAAGTTCGAGGAAGCCGTCGTGCGCTACGCGAAGGAGCACGATGTCGATGGTGTGCTCTGCGGGCACATCCACACGCCGGCGACGCGCGAGATCGACGGCATCGCCTATTACAACACGGGCGACTGGGTCGAGAGCGGCACCGCCATCGTCGAGCACGAGGACGGCCGCCTGGAGCTGCTGGAATTTCCGCTCGATGCGACTCCCGAGCCCGTCCTCGTCAGCGAGCCGGAGCCCGCATCCCTCGAGCCCGCGCTGAAGGCTTGAGCCGCGTCAGCGGATGGCGTTGCGCACGTGGCCGTCGAGATAAAGCATGTTCGAGTGGCCAAAGTGGACATTGTCGTAGTCGCTGCAAATTCGGATGAAGGCTGAGCGCGGGGCACGCATGCCGCGCCGGGTAGCGACCTTGGGCGCATTGCCGAGTTCGTTGTCCACCACGGGATTCCACATGTAGCTCGAGCCTTCCTTCGCAAACCAGTTTTGCGAGTGAATGTCTGCCGTGCACTGGAGGGTCGCCTTGGAGATTCCATACGGCGAGAGCGCGTCGAAGAGCGTCTCCGCCTTGGCATTTGGGTCCGTGTAAATGGGATCGGAGGGCATGCCCTCGATCGTCGGCAGGTAATTGTCGTGATCCTGCGTGTAGAGCTGCACGGCGATGCCGATCTGGCGCAGGTTATTGGCGCATTTCAGGCTTTCGGCACGGCTGCGGACCTTGCTGATGGCCGGAGTGAACAGCGTCGCCAACATCGCAATGATTGCGATGACGACGAGAAGCTCGATGAGAGTGAAGCCCGAGGCGGAGCGTTTCATGGAATCAATTCGAGGACGACTGCTGTTTCATGGCGGCCTTGCGCGCGAGGTAATCGCGGGCACGATCCGCCCGGCGCTCGGGGCCACTCTTCTCCGCACGGGCGGCTTCGCGGTCGGCCATGCGTTCCTGAACGGCCGGGCTGTTGAAGAAATTCTCCATGGCTGTGCGGCGCTGATCTTCAGGGAGATTTCGCATCTGCTCGAAGAAGGCGCGCATGTCCTGGAAGTCCTTCTTCGCCTGCTCCTGCTCGGCCGTCGGAAGCTGCGCGATGCGGGCCATCGCACGCTCCTCCATCCACTCGGGACGAAACTCCCGCCGACCGCCAGCACCACCGAAGCCGCCGTCCGGTCGGCCGCCGCCCATGCCGCCATCGGTGCCACGTTGTCCGGTGGCCCCGCGATCGGCGAATTGATCGCGGTTCCAGACTCGAATCACAAAAACCTCCTTCACATCCCCACGCACGGAATGCACGAGGCTGCGAATGGCAGATGCCGCCTTGCCGCCGGCCGGCGTTTGCGTCACGGGCGGGTTCCACGCCGCCGGGGCCACTGCCATCACGCCGGTCTTCATGGTGATCTGCTCGAGATAGGAATGGAGCTGTTTGTCCTCCGAGACACTCACCTTCCAGAAGACCTTGCGCGGATCGATCGTCGTGTCGCTGACGTCGAACATGCCGCCTCCCCCACCCATTCCGAAACCAAATGTGCGGAAGTCCTGATTTGGCCCACTCGAGCTGAGCGCGGCGAGTCCTGCGGTGATATCCGCTTTCGTGGGACCAGCCACATAGGCGACGCTCCAGCTGCCGTCCAGCCGGGCTGCAAGGGTATCCACCGCATCTGCCGGCGGCACCTTATCGACGTTCATGGTCACGGACGTCGAGAGATCGGCGGAGGTCACGATTTCGATGCCGCCCTGGCGCTCGATGGAGCGGATCACCTTCGAGAGCGGCTCCCCTGTGACGTGCACCGTGACGAGCCCCCAACCGGCGATCCATTTCCACACGCAGACGATCAGGAGAACGGCGGCAACGCCGAGGAGGAGCTTCTGCCGAGTGGGATTCATATACCGTAGTAACGCCGGGCGGAGCGCGAAGTTGCGGGGTTTCTTGCGGGAAGCTCCGGCCGTTCCTCCACAAAGAAGCCTTGATCTTTTGGGAATCGCAGGGATGATGACGGCTGTCAGGGTATTTTTTCGTGCAACTCGCGGTTATCGACTTCACAACGCGTTCAGGGGAACTCCGGTTCCTGCGTCTGTTGTTCCGTCTGCTCGAGATTCTGCTCGCGCCTGCGCCGGGGAAAGACTCCGCCGAGCGCGCCAGCGAGCCCCTGCAGCTACCATCGCGGAAAAGGGCGGTCGCATTCCGTCATTCCAGCGCCGAAGTCCGGCGCGGCGCCCGCTCCGCCGCATATCGCAACTACAAACATGTCCACCAATTACACGACAGACAATTCCCACCGCTCGCGTGGGGGCCGCCGCCGCTCCCGTCGCGGAGGCAGCAATCGTTCGAACGAAAACAACTCCCGCAGTTCCTCGAATTCCTCCAGCAGCTCCCGTGGCAGCCGCGACTACTCGTCGCGTCAGCCTAAGAAGCTGACCCTCTGGCAGAAGATCGTCGCCTTCTTCACGGGCGGCAGCAAGCCTGCCTCCAAACCCGCGGCCCGCACGAGCGCCCCGGCCTCCAAGCCGGCCGCCACCACCGAGCCGAAAGCCGAGCGCAAGCCCCGCACGGGCATGCGCAAGCCCGAGTCCGTCGAGGTCACCAGCCCCCGTCTCTACGTCGGCAACCTCTCCTTCGACGCGTCGGAGAGCGATCTCTTCGATCTCTTCAACGGCGTCGGCATCGTCCAGAACGTCGAGGTCGTGAGCAACCGCCAGACGCAGCGTTCGAAGGGCTTTGCCTTCGTGCAGATGCAGACGGTCGAGGAAGCCAAGCGTGCCGTGAGTGAGCTGCACGATAAGGATTACATGGGTCGCAAGCTCGTCGTGAGCGGCGCCAAGGCCGTCGAACGCCGCGAGGAGCGCGAAGAGCGCGCCCCGCAGGAGCAGCCGGTCCAGGCCCAGCAGCCCGAGCAGTAAAATCCGACAGCCTTTCAAAAAGGGCCGGTTCGCATCCCCGCGGGCCGGCCCTTTTTCATTTATGATTTGGGATTTATGATTTGGGATTTGCGCACGCGGTCCCGGGGATGATCCCGACTGCTTCAATCTTTTCCCAATCCCAAATCATAAATCCCAAATCCCAAATCTACCTCGCCGGTCCGACCGGAGNCGGCAAGACCGCGCTCGCTCTTGCGATCGCGGAGCGACTTGGTGCGGAAATCGTCGGCGCGGATGCCTATCAGATCTACGCCGGACTGCCGATCCTGACTGCGCAGCCTTCGGCGGAGGACATGCGCCGTGTGCCGCATCATCTCGTCGGCACGGTGCCGGCGACCGAGACGTTCGACGCGCAGCGCTATGTGGAAATGGCGCGCCCGATTCTCACGGAAATCGCTGCCCGAGGAAAAACGGCGCTCATCGTTGGCGGCACGGGGCTTTATTTCCGCGCGCTCATCGACGGATTCGCCCCCACACCGGCATCCAATGCGGTCTTGCGCGCCGAACTCGAAGAAATGCCACTTTCCGACCTGCTCGAACGCCTGCGTGCTGCCGATCCCGCCGCGCCCGGGCAGATCGACGCGCGGAACAAGCGCCGCGTCACGCGCGCCATCGAGATCGTCGAGCTTTCCAGACGGCCACTCGCGGAGTTTCGCAACACGCCGCGCACCGACGCGCGCGGTCTGCTGCTCGTGCGCGAGCGCGAGGATTTGCGCCGACGCATCGCGGCGAACGTGGAGACGATGTTCGAGACGGGCGTGGTCGAGGAGGTTCGCGTCCTCGGGGAGAACGTCGGCCCCACCGCCGCGCGGGCGATCGGCTTTCGCGAAATCCAGGCGCTGATCCGCGGCGAAACGACGCGTGCGGAGTGTCAGGAGGCCATCGTCACCGCGACGCGCCAGTATGCGAAAAGGCAGTTGACATGGTTCCGCAACCAAACCACGTTTGCCTCGTTGGATTTGACTGGCACGCAACATCCCTCGGATGCGGTTGAGAGCGCGCTCCACGCGCTTGAATGAAATGATCGACCCCAAGCCGCGCGTGACCGAAAAAGCCATCCTTGTGGGCCTCGAGCAGCAAGGCGTCAGCCGGTGGGACCTCGAAGATTCCCTTTCCGAACTCCAGCAACTCGCCGCCACCGCTGGCGCGCAGGTCGTCGATACGGTCGTCCAGAAACTCGAGAAGCCGACCGCGCCCTACTACATCGGCAAGGGCAAGGCCGAGGAGGTCGCTCGCCAGTGCGGCGAGAAACATGCGACGTCCGTCATTTTCGACGACGAGCTCTCGCCCGCGCAGGGCCGCAATCTCGAGGAGCTCACCTCGCGCAAGGTGCTCGACCGCACGCAGCTCATCCTCGACATCTTCGCCCAGCGCGCGCGCACCCGCGAAGGTCGCCTCCAGATCGAACTCGCGCAGCTCCAGTATTTGCTCCCGCGCCTCACGCGCATGTGGACGCACCTTTCGCGGCAGAGCGGCGGCATCGGCACGCGCGGTCCGGGTGAAACTCAGCTCGAGGTGGACCGCCGCCGCGTGCAGGAGCGCATCGCCCGGCTCGAGCGCGATTTGAAGGACGTCCGCAAGAATCGCACCGTCCAGCGCGAGGGACGCCTGCGTCACAATTGGCCGCTCGCCTCGCTCGTCGGCTACACGAATGCCGGCAAGTCCTCGCTGTTGAACCGCCTCACCGGCGCTGGCGTGCTCGCCGAGAACAAGCTCTTCGCGACGCTCGACCCCACGACACGCCAGCTCGTGTTGCCAAACAAGCAGAAGGTGCTCCTCACCGACACTGTCGGCTTCATTCGCAAGCTTCCGCACACCGTCATCGAGTCCTTCAAGGCCACGCTCGAGGAGGTGCGCCTCGCCGACCTGCTCATCCATGTCGTCGATCTCAGCCACCCGCAGTTCCGCGAGCAAATGGCGGCCGTCGAAGCGACGATTCACGAACTCGACGCCGAGGGCAAACAGACGTTGCTCGTCTTCAACAAAATCGACGCCGTGCCCGATCCCATGGTCGTCGAGGAGACGGTGCGCCGTTATCCCGGCAGCGTGGCGATCTCCGCGCGCACGGGCGAGGGCATGGACAGCTTCATCGGCGAACTCGAGTATCGCCTGAGCGCGTGGCGGATGCGCGTGGAGTTTCGAATTCCCACGTCGGAATCCGCGACGCTCGCCGAGCTGCATCGCATCGGGCACGTGCTGTCCGTGCGCTACGAGGGCGACGACGCGCTCGTCACCGCACACGTCCCGCCCGAGGCGAAAGGCCGTTTCGCGGCCTACGAGATGGTCCCGGTCGCGTCGTAATCCCGCGAGCGGGATTGGCAAAATGAAGCCCGCACGCGCGGCGCAGGCCTTCGCTCTCTACGGCTGCGGGTAGGCCTTGATGTAATTGGCGAACCAGCGCGCGGAGGGCTGCATCACGCGATCCTTCGTGAGCGGGTCGTATGAGAAGAGGCCGAAGTTCGCGCCGTAACCCTCGGTCCATTCGTAGTTGTCCACGAGCGTCCACGGGAAATAACCCTGCACCTGCGCGCCGTCGGCCATCGCGCGACGCATCTGCGCGATGTGCGCGCGCAGGTAGGCGATGCGCTTCTGCTCGCTCTGCGTGCCGAGGCCGTTCTCGGAGATCACGATGGGCTTCTTGTAGCGATTCCACGTGAGCATCACGGATTTGTAGAGACCCTCGGGCGTGATCTCCCAGCCCATCTGCGTGTAGTTCGAGCCCACCTCGCCCTGGCCGTGCTGGAGGAAACGCGGGATCGTCGCGTCCTGGCTGTAGTAGTAGTTCACGCCGACGAGGTCCATCGAGTCGATGCACATGTCGAGGTGGTCGAAATTCTGGCGCAGCATCGTGTTATAGGTGCACTGCGTCGGGTCGCCGAGGAAGTTGCGATGCCAGTAGGGCAGCGAGTAGATGCCCATCACGAGGGCGTCGGGTCGCTCGGTCTTCACGATTTTCGAGGCGTCGTTGAACATGCGCGCGGCGACGGCCATCGCGCGTTTGTAGGACCACGGACGCAGCAGCAGGCCGGGCGGCCAGTGCGCGGCGATGTAGCCGAGCTCGAGCGCGCCGTTGGGCTCGTTCTGTGGCACATACACGCGCACGTAGGGCTTCATCTCGTGCGCCATGCGCGTGACGAATGCCCGCCAGTGCGGCTCCACCTCCGGGTTCAGGAAGCCCCACGTCGTCTTCCTGCCCTCGCACAGCCACGCCGGGAACGTGAAGTGCCAGAGCGTGACGACGGGGTCGATGCCGGCCGCGCGGATCTTGCGCGCCATCTCGACGTATTGGCGGATGGCGGCCTCGTTATACACGCCGGGCTTCGGCTCCACGCGCGCCCATTCCACGCCGAAGCGGAAGTGATTCACGCCGACCTCACGCAACGCGGCGAGGTCCTTGTCGAAGTTCGACCACGAATACACGGCGTTCCCGCGCGGCGGCGCGTGACCTTCGTCCGCAAACAAATCCCAGTCCGTGCGGAAATACGCGGGCGAGCCGGGCTTCGCGCCCACGTCCTCGTTCTGGAACGGACTCGTCGAGGTGCCCCACCAGAATGTCTTGTCCGGCACGGTGTGCGCGACCTTCGGATGTCGCGGCGGCGGCGGCGTGACGCAGCCCGCGAGGAGAAGGGTGGTTGCAACGAGCAGGGCGGGGCGGGGCGAAATATTCATGTTGCTGCCGCCGAAGCGGAGTGTTTCTCTGCTATCCGCTCCCGATGAACGCTTCAATTCGGATTTTTCGCGCCGTCCTGACCTTCACGGCCTGCGCCAGCACCCTCGCCGCCCCGCTTTTCGCCAAGCCGCTCGAGTTCTCCAACCAGCCCGACACCATCGTCCTGCGCGACGGCTCGCAAGTGCGCGGCCTCATCGTCCGCAACATCCGCGGCGATGTCACGATCCAGACCGCCAACGGCGAGGAAACCTACCAGCGCGCCGAGATCGCCCGCATTCACGACTATCCCGGCGAAGGCGAGTATCTCACGAACATCGAGCGCAAAGGCGAGCTGCCGCCCTGGCGCACGATCGTCAACGACCTGCGCCACAGCGACAAGGTGCGCTCGTTCGAGCAAATCCCCGCCACCGTCGTGGACACGGGCGACTTCAAGAACGTGCCCTACCTTTCCTTCCGCGTGAATGGCGCCGTTGAGTTGAACATCTACGGCGATCCCGAGGACCCCGCCGGCATCGAGATGGGCATCTACGGCGCGCAGCAAGGAAACACGCGCATCCGCCGCATCATCCGCGAATTTCTCTCCGCCTACCTGAACAGCCGCGACGAGATCGAGGCCGTCTATCAGCTCAACAAAAACGGCGGCCGCCGCGATGTCGGCGACATGACCATCGAATACACTCCGGCCAACGCGCCCGATGCCTACGGCGCCTGGTGGCTCTCGATCTACAATCGCAAGCACCTCGCCAAGGCCCGCCTCACCGACGCCGAATACGCGAAGCTCAGCGTGCCTGTCGACTCCGTGCTCGACCACAAGGGCCAGGTGCGCGACACCGCCTGGACGCACGCCGACGAGAATCAATCCCTGCGCCTGAGCCACTCCGGCGACAAACGGGGAGAGCGTCTGTTCGTGCGCGGCTTCTACCGCGACAAGGACGGCAATTTCCGCGTGATCACCGAGCCCGGCCCGACGCCGCGTAGTTGACGCCGCCCGCAAAAGCGAGCATAGTTCCGCCGCGTTTCTTGCGCACGCGGGTATAGCTTAGTGGTAAAGTTCCTGCCTTCCAAGCAGGCCATGCGGGTTCGATTCCCGCTACCCGCTCCACTCCCCTACGGCGCATCACGTGCATCCGCGAAGGAGAAACAGGATCACGAGGATGGGAATGGGAATCCCGAGCAGCCATAGCACGACCCAGCCCCACGCGCCCGACTCCGATTTGCCGTAGAGGTATTTGCTCATAATTGGAATTCGTTCTTCGCCCGCGCTTCACGCGCCTCGGCTGCTGTCAGGACGCCGCTTCGTGCTGGATCTCGATATCCGCCTCGGCCGCGTCGAGATTCACCGCCTGCTCGGCGAGATTCGTGAGCTTGCGATCCGTCTCGGCTTCCTCGTCGAGCGTCTGCTGGAGGAGTTTCTGGACTTCCGTAGCCTTCAAAAGCTGCGCGTAGGAGCGCGCGGTGCCGTAGCTCGCGATCTCGTAATGCTCCACCTTCTGCGCAGCGGCGATCAGCGCGGCATCGAGCACCGAAGGGTCGGCCGAGGGCTCCTCCTCGAGCAATTCCTCGCCTTCCGCCATCAGGCCTTGCATGGCTTTGCAGGACTTGCGCTCGGCCGGAATGCCGAACTTCTTGAAGGCTGCCTCCAGGCGCGTGATGTGCCCCTTCGTTTGTTCGAGATGCTCGTTGAACGCCTCCTCCAGCTCTGGCGAGAAGGCTTTCTCCGCAAGCTGCGGCAACGCTTCGACGATCTGGTGCTCGGCGTCGTAGAGGTCCTGGAGTTCTTCGATGAGGAGGTCGGTGAGGGATTCCAATGTCATGGCGGTGGGCGTTTCAAAGGAATCGGACCGCCGGAGAAATCCCTGTGGTCGACAATCTCCCTGAAAACGCCGTTCAGCGATGCACCAGCACCTCGCCGATCTCCGCCTCGCAGTCCGCGCCGCACATCCGCAGCATCTCGGCGGACAACTCCGTGAGAGCCCGGCTGTGCTCGACTTCCTCCTGCAGGCAATGATCGAGCATGCGATCGATCTCGTTCGCTTCCAGCAGTCGCGCAGCGATCGATGCCGCACGCAGCGCCGCCAGCTTGTGATGCACGAGCTTGTTCAGCTCCGCGAGCAGACGGAAATCCATTGCCGCGGGCGGATACATCCCACTGTGCCGGCGCAGTTCCTCTCGCATTTCCGTCATCAATCCAAGCGCCGCCGCACCGGGGTTCTCCGGGACGACCGCCTCGAGCCGCGCGAACATGCGATGCATCTCGTGAAGCTGCGCGTCTTCGCGCTCGGCCATCCGTTCGAGCGCGCCGTGCAGCCCGACGACCCGCTCCGTCTCGACGAGCATCCGGCACAATCCCCGCGTGACGTGGTGCACGCGCCCGAGTTCCTCGAGCAACACTCCGCGTAAAAGTTTCAGGTTCATGAAAAACGCTCGGCCTCGCCGCAGCAGCGCGCAAGCACGCAAATGACCCGCGTCACGCTGTCCCGCGCGCCGCGCGAACAGAGGCTTTGATGCCCGCGGCCTTTGCGCTTTACTGGCCGGATGCGCATCGTTCGTTGCACCGAAAAAGGATACGATAAGAAACTGCGAGTTCTCGACCGCCGCTCGACGCCGGAGCCCGCCGTGCAGCAAACCGTCGCCGAAATTTTTGCCGCTGTGGCGAAGGACGGCGACCGCGCGCTCATCCATTTCACCGAAAAATTTGGCGGACCGAAGCTCACGCCCGCGAAGCTGCGCGTTAAGGACGCCGAGATCGAGGCCGCCGTCGCGTCGCTGCCGCCGAAGGTCGCGAAAGCTCTCTCCGCCGCGCGGGCGAACGTCTTCGCCTTTGCGAAGGCCAGTCTGCGCGAGAGCTGGTTCACGAAGAACAAGCAGGGCGCGATCGTCGGCGAGCGATTCGATCCGTTCCGCCGTGTCGGCATCTACGTGCCCGGCGGCACCGCGCCGCTCGTCTCGAGTGCCGTGATGACCTGCACGCTCGCGCAGGCCGCCGGCGTGCCGGAGATCGTCGTCACCACGCCCGCCGGCAAGGACGGCAAGGTCCACCCCGCGCTGCTCGCGGCCTTGAAACTCTGCGGCGCGACCGAGATTTACAAAGTCGGCGGCGCGCAGGCCATCGCGGCGCTCGCGCTCGGCACGAAGACGATCTCGCCCGTGGCGAAGCTCTTCGGCCCCGGCAACGCCTACGTCGTCGAGGCCAAACGCCAGGCCGTTGGCCTCTGCGCGCTCGATCTGCTCCCCGGCCCAAGCGAAGTGCTCGTAATCGCCGACGAGCAAGCGAATGCCGAGTGGATCGCCGCCGACCTGCTCGCGCAATCCGAGCACGGCCACGGCAGCATTTCCGTGCTTCTCACGCCCTCGGCCGAGGTGCTCGAGGCCGTCGCGGCCGCCGTGGAGCGGCAGACCGCACTCTCCGCGCGGCCTGAGCACCTGAAGGAGGCTCTCCAATACGCGACGCTCGTGCAGGTGCGCGACATGGACGAGGCCATCGCGCTCGCGAACGCCTTCGCCGCCGAGCACGTCTCCATCGCCACGAGCGATCCCGGCGAGATCGCGCGCGAACTCAACACCTCCGGCGCGCTTTTCCTCGGCGGCATCTCGCCCGTCGTAGGCGGCGATTTCCTCGCGGGACCGAGCCACGAGCTGCCCACCGGCGGCGCGGGCAAGTCCTTCCCTGGCCTCACGGCGGATCAATTCCAGCGCCGCACAAGCATTGTCCGTTTCGACGAGGATTCGCTCCGCAAGTCGCTGCCTTATCTGCGGACGTTCAGCGAAATCGAGGGCCTCGACGCCCACGGTCGCTCCGCCGAAATCCGTCTGAAGAAGTAAAACCACTGATCGACACTGATCTTCACTGATGGAGTGCCCAGCCGCTTCCCCCATTAGTAAAAATTAGTGTCCATTAGTGGTTAAAATCCTCGTCCACATGCTCTGGCAGACACGCCGCCGCACGCTCGATCTCACGCGCCAGGGCGCGATCATGGGCGTGCTCAACGTGACGCCGGATTCGTTCTCCGACGGCGGTCGCTTCGTGGATCCCGAGCTCGCCTGTGCGCACGCGCTGCGACTCGCTGACGAGGGCGCGGATATCATCGACGTGGGCGGTGAATCCACGCGCCCCGGCGCGGAGCCGGTGAGCGAGGCCGACGAGTTCGCGCGCGTCGTGCCCGTGATCGAGCGCATCCGCACGCGGTCCGACGTTTTGATTTCCATCGACACGTCGAAGGCGCGCGTCGCCGAGGCGGCGGTCAATGCCGGCGCCGACATCGTGAACGACATCACCGCGCTCGCGGGCGATCCCGACATGCCGCGCGTGGCGCGTGATTCGGGGGCGGGCGTCGTGCTCATGCACATGCGCGGCATGCCGCAAACGATGCAGCTCGACCCGCGTTACAGCGATGTCGTCAGCGAAGTCCGGGATTTTCTTAGACAGCGATTCGAGGCGGCGGTAGCCTGCGGCATTGACCCCATGCGGATGGCACTGGACCCAGGAATCGGCTTTGGCAAAACGCCCGCGCACAACCGCCAGCTCCTCCGCCACTGCGCCGAATTCTCGCCCGGCGGACGGCCCGTGCTTATCGGTGTGTCACGCAAGGCCTTCCTCGGCGGCCTGGTCGGTTCGCAGGACATCGCAGATCGGCACTGGCCCGGCGTCGCATTGACCAGCCTCTGCCGCGAACTCGGCGCGCGCATTTTCCGGGTTCACGAGCCGCGGCCGCACAGCGAGGCGCTGCGGATGACGGAGGCCATTCTCGAGGGGGTGCAGCCATGAACGACGTCTGGCAAATCGTCCGCGAGAACTGGACCGCGCCCATCGAGATTCTCATCCTCTCGGTCGCGCTCTATTACATCTACAAATACCTCAAGGGCACGCGCGGCGCGCGCATCCTCATCGGCCTCGCGCTCATCGTCATCACACTCACGCTCATCTCGCAGCTGCTGAACCTCATCGTCATCGGCTGGCTGCTGCGGAGCTTCTCTCTGTTCTTCATCATCGCGCTCGTCGTGATTTTTCAACCCGAGCTGCGGCGTGCACTCACCGAGCTCGGCAGCCACCGCTTCTTCGGCTCGGCGTTCGAGAATCGCGAGACCATCGAGGAAATCACGGACACCGTCTTCGAGCTCGCGGGCAAGGGCTTCGGCGCGCTCATCGCCATCGAGCGCGAACTCAACCTCCGCGCGATTTCCGAGACCGGCGTGATCGTGGATTGCGTCTACTCGAAGGAGCTCGTGCTCACGATTTTTCAGCCAAAGACGGTGCTGCACGACGGCGGCCTCATCGTCGCGAACGACCGCATCATCGCCGCCGGCTGCATTTTCCCGCTCACGCAGCGCGAGGACCTCGACCGCAATCTCGGCCTGCGCCACCGTGCCGGCCTCGGCCTTACCGAGGAATCCGACGCCATTGCCATCGTCGTGAGCGAGGAGACGGGGCAGGTCTCGATTTGTCACAACGGCATCATCGAGCGAAACCTGAACGTGGAAAAATTCCGCAACCAGCTCAGCCACCTTTTGCTGCAGGAAAAGTATGACGATCTTCCAGAAACTGACGCATCACTGGAGGCCTAAGCTCGTCTGCCTGCTGCTCGCCACAGGCCTGTGGTATATCATCAAGCAGAACGTCAAGCAGGCGCTGCCGATCCGGGCCTGGCCCGATCCCGCCGCCGCGACGCAATCTAGAAAATGACCGATCAACGAAAACTCTTTGGCACCGACGGAGTCCGTGGTGTCGCAAATATCGAGCCCGTCACCGCCGAGACCGCCCTCAAGCTGGGCCGTGCGGCGGCGCATGTCTTCAGCAGCGACGGAGGCCCCTATGGTCGCCGCGACGGCACGCGTCCGAAGATCGTTCTCGGCAAGGACACGCGCCTCTCCGGCTACATGCTCGAGAGCGCCATGGTCGCCGGCATCACTTCGCTCGGCGTCGATGTCATTCTCCTCGGCCCGCTGCCCACGCCCGGTGTCGCCTACATCACGCGCTCGCTCCGCGCCGACGCCGGCATCGTCCTCAGCGCCTCGCACAATCCCTACGAGGACAACGGCATCAAATTTTTCCGCCACGACGGCTACAAGCTCGACGACGTCATCGAGGCACGCATCGAGAACCTCATCTTCAACGGCGAGATCGAGAGCATCCGCCCGACGGCCGGCAAGATCGGCCGCGCCGCGCGCATTGACGACGCCGTGGGCCGCTACGTCGAGCATGCGAAGCGCAGCTTCCCGCGCGGACGCACGCTCGAGTCGCTGCGTATCGCGCTCGATTGCGCAAACGGCGCCGCCTACAAGTCCTCACCCTGCATTCTCCGCGAGCTCGGAGCCGATCTCGTCGTCGCCCACAACACGCCCACCGGCACGAATATCAACACGGATTGCGGCAGCACGCATCCGAAGGAAATCCAACGCCTCGTCCGCGAATCCGGCGCACAGATCGGCATCACGCACGATGGCGATGCCGATCGCGTGCTCCTTTGCGACGAAACGGGCGAGCTCGTCGATGGCGACGAGATCCTGGCAATCGCGGCTATCGAGAATCTGAAACGCGGCACGCTCGTGGGCAACACGCTCGTCGCCACTGTGATGAGCAATTTCGGCCTCGACGAAGCCATCGAGGCGCAGGGCGGCCGCGTGATTCGCACCAAGGTCGGCGACCGCTATGTGATCGAGGAAATGATGCGCGGTGGCTACTCCATCGGCGGCGAGCAGAGCGGCCACATGATTTTCCGCGACTTCTCGACGACCGGCGACGGCATCGTGAGCGCGCTCCAGGTGCTCGAGATCATGGTGGAAACCGGAAGGCCACTTAGCGAACTCAAGCGCTGCCTCCGCAAATATCCTCAGGCGCAGCGCAACCTCAAGGTGCGCGAAAAGCCGCCCATCGACTCACTGCGCGATGTGCCCGGCCTCATCCTGACCGTCGAGAAGGAACTCGATGGCAAGGGGCGTGTGCTCCTGCGCTACTCGGGCACGGAACCGAAAATCCGCCTCCTCATCGAGGGCCGCGACGAGGGTGTGATCAACGCTCACGCCGACCGCATCGCAGATAGTCTCGCGTCGCAGATCGGCGCGTGAGGCATTTCGCTTTCCTGGCGTAGGGAAAGAGAAAAGTGGGACGGCTGGGGTCAACCATCCCCTGCCGGGAGGGATGTCTCGCCGAGCCGTCCCTCGCTTTCTTCGCCTCACGCCAGCGCCTCGGCCTGCGGCGTCTTCGTCCGTCGCGCGAGCAGTTCCACAAGAGCTTCAGCCTGTCCGCGCCGCGAACGATCGAACTGGAACGTCTGCTTTCCGGTTCCCGTCGCCTCGTAAAGCACGACCTTGTCGCAGACCCATCCCCGGCGGTGCATCACCTCCCAGCCCTGCACGGGAATTGCCTGAAGCGCTGCCTTGCTATCCACCTTGCGCGCGAAGCTCAGGCCGCCCTCGGTGAGCAACAGCCAGCCAAAGCGATTGCGCCTCAGGTGCGCACCGGGGCCACTCACGCAAGGCGCACCCCATTGCAAAGCACCACGCTTGCCGTGCAGGCGGTGCAGCTCGATTTCGAGCGTCGGCGGCAGCTCGGGCATCTCGTCGTTTGCGGCCGTAGCCCCGAGCGCATGGCGCACACGCCGCCAGCCAAACCACAGCATTGCGCGCGCAGCACCGAACAACTTCGGCAACAGCCAGATCGCCACCGCGACCGCGGTGAGGCTCACGCAGAGCGCCACGACCGGGTATTTGTAAACGAGCGCAAGGCCCGCGAGAACGGTGGCATCCTCAGTCAAACTGAGGCCGATGTTCGAAAACGGCTCGGGCGAGGCGTTGACGAGCAGACGCGTGCCGGCCTTTACCCCGTGCGTGGTAAGCGCCATGCCGCCGGCCAGCAATCCCACGATCACGTCGTAAATCGGATGCGTGCTGCCGAGCGCCGTGATGGCGAGCATCGCCGCGCCCACCGGGCGGATGAGCGTGTGGACGGAGTCCCACAGCGAATCCACCCACGGCACCTTGTCCGCAAAGAACTGGAGCAGAAACAGGATGCCCGAAACCCAGAGAATCACGGGGTCGGCAAGGACGGAGAGCTGCTCGTATTGCGGCTGCAGGATGATCCATCCCTGCTGAATTGCCAGTCCCGCCACGAAAACCGTGAGGTAGAGATTGATCCCAGCCAGCGTGCCGAGACCAAGCGCGGTGCCGAGCATCTGAAGCGTTTCCATAAGCGCGAATATCCGCCCTCATAAACGCCTGTCACGCCCGTTTTATTCGCCTTTTCCACGCGCCATTTCGGGAGAGAGCCCGAGCAAGGCAAAGAAAAAGCCCTTCCGCGCGAAGCAGAAGGGCTTTTTCGAAGGATTCTAACTCGTCAGATTAGAACGAGAAGGTCACCGAACCGCCACCCCAGAAGGTGCTGGGCGTGGTGCCAACGAGGCCATACCACTGGTAGCTGTAGGCCGCGTAAGGCGAGATCGTGATGTTCTTGCTGACCGCGATCGGCAGGGCGATACCGGTCTGGATGTTGTTCGTGCCAACGAACGGCGACGCCGGGTCGCTGTGCGTGGTGAAGTTGTAGTTGAAGCTCGTGCCGAACGAGACGTAAGGAGCGACCGAGAGGAAGCTGGTGATGGGCGCGCTGGCGTCCACACGGGCTTCGAGGTAGCTGGCGCACTGCTGAACATATCCACCGTTGCCGATGTTCGGGCCAACGTTGAAGAAGTAGTTCAGGCCGGGCGTCACGGTGATGGAGCCGAACTTCAGCGCGTAGGCCACACCGGTGTTCAACTCATGCGAGAAGAGACCGTAGGGAGCGCTGTTGAGCAGGGCATACATCGTGTAACCGAGGTGCACCGACAGGTTGCCGAAGGTGTGCGTGTAGGTCGCGATCGCGTCGAACTCCTTGTAGGTGGAGTCGGTCAGACCGAAGGCCGTCCAGCCCGCGAGGGTGAGGAAGTCGTTCGGGCTGAGGTTGAACGTCACGCTGAGCTGCGTCCAGTAGAGGCTGGAGCCGTAGCCGTTGTTCGGGTTCGGCAGCGTGTTGACGCCGCGGAACATGTAGAGGCTGTCCCAGCCCGTGCTGAGCGAAGCTGTCCACCAAGGAGTGGCTTCCGGCTCGGTGACGACTTTTTCTTTGAAGGACTTGCCGTCGCCCGCGAAGAGCGCGCTGCTCGAGAGCAGGGCCGCCGTGCCGAGGACTACAGCAAACTTGGTAGCTAGTTTCATAGGGTTGTTTGGTTCTTTGTTTTGGTTGGTGACTCGGGGGAAAGCCGCGCCTTCCTTCGAGCCATCATACTGGTTAGGCATGATGTTCCGTCCATCACTAGCACGGAGCATGCCAAGGCCTTTAACTGCCTCTCTCCCAGAGCGTCAAACATTTTCTACGCCTAATTTTGAACAAATTTCGACAGAAAGTGTCCTCGTTTGGTCACCGAGTGCTCTTTCCCTGAGTGGGGGTGGTCAGGCAGCGATGACGCTGATGTCGCCCGACTGGATGCGGCACCAGACCTCCTGACCCTCGTGAAAGTCGAGTTCCTGGCCGCCGTCATTGGCCAGTAATGCCCCCAGCTCGAGGCCCTGCTCACACGTCAGCGTGAGCTCATCCACCGCACCTTTGAAGACTTCCGCGGAGATGCGCGCGGGGAACACATTCACCCCCTCGGG
>JGI24743J22301_10000012_pt1 | contig 17565 bp, 15 predicted proteins | sample KBSMiscanthusM2_FD_22301 | JGI IMG/M metagenome (IMG submission 22301)
GGAGCTGGTCCACGACCTTCGCGAAGAACGAGGGCGCGATGGCGAGGTAGAAGAGGATGTTGCCCGGCAGCTTGTGCGTCTTCTGCACGTCGGCGATCTTCCCGGCGAGGTGCTGGAAGGTGTTCGCGTCGTTGAAGTCGCCGGCGATGTAATACGAGCGCTTCACGAAGTCGTCCCACTCGGCCTTGTCCACCGGGTGCGTGGCGAACTCGTTGATGTCCGCGGTGATCTTGTCGCGATACATCTCGTCGTTGCCATCGCTCACGGCCACGCCGATCACGGCGAAGTCCTGCGGGAGGAGCTTGAGGCACTTCAAATTATAAAGCGCCGGGAGGAGTTTGCGTTTCGTGAGATCGCCGGAGGCCCCGAAGATAACGATGGTGCAAGGGTCGCCAGGCCGATCATGGCCGGTGAGAGGTTGGGTGGCGGACATGGCAAAGGCAGTTATCTAGCCGCAGACGGACGGAAGAACAGCTTATTTGCTGCGACAGGCACGGCACGATGGCCCCTCGACGGCCCGCGCGGCCTCTGCCATCGTTTTCCAAACTGTGAGCGGCCGAGAGTTTCAAGATGTCACCGCCCGGCAGCCCGGCGCGGCGGACTCCTTCGAGTCGCTGGTGAGCGTGCTGCCCGGAGTCGTTTATCAGGCGCGGTTCTCGCCCGACGACCGCGCGCGGGTCGAATACATGAGCGACGCCGCGCGCTGGCTGCTGGAATGCGATCCCGCAGAGGTGATGCGTGACGTCGAGGTTTTCCGCAGGCTTATCCATCCCGACGACCGTGCGCGGTTTCAGGCCAGTCTCGACGAACATCGCCAGCATTCCGGAGCCTGGCAGCTCGAATACCGCCTCGTGCTCCCGAGCGGAAAACTGCGCTGGATTTCCAGCCGCGCCTCCATTGAACGCTGCCCCGATGGCGGCGCGATCTGGCGCGGATTCATGACCGATGTCACCGCGCAAAAGCTCACCGAGCAAGAGCTGGAAACTGCGCGCGGCCGCCTGGAGCTCGCCACGCGCGCCGGGCACATCGGCACGTGGGATTACGACGTCGCGACGAGGAGCATCCGCTGGAACGACGTGATGTATGAGATCCACGGCGTCCATCCCGAGACTTACGATCCCAATCTCCAGGACAACATCCAGTTCGTCGCTCCCGAGGATCGCGATCGCGTGATTCAGGAGTTCCAGTCGGCGCTCGATTCCGGCGAGAGCCGCTATTCCATCGACGTGAATCTCGTTCTGCCCGACGGCCAGCGCCGGCTCACCCGTTCGCACGCCTTGATTTTGCGCGACTCGCACGGCGTGGCCACCCGCGTGGTCGGCATCGAGGTGGACATCACCGAAGAGACTCGCGCCGCGCAGGCGCTCGCGGAAGCGAAGGAGGCCGCCGAAGCCGCCGACCGCGCGAAGAGCGACTTTCTCGCGACGATGAGCCACGAGATTCGCACGCCGATGAACGGCATCCTCGGCTACACGGGGCTGCTGCGCGGCACCCCTCTCGAGCAGGAGCAGACTGAGTATCTCGACATCATCGAGGCAAGCGGCGAGCACCTCCTTCACCTCATCAATGAGATCCTCGATGTCTCGAAGATCGAGGCCGGCGAGCTGAGAGTCGATTTCGAGCCCTTCGACCTCCGCGAGCTCATCCGCGATGTCTTCGAGATGCTCCGCGCCGTCGCGGCCCGCAAGAAGGTGGCCTACATCTGCACCGTCGATTCCGAGCTGCCGGCCGGCATCGTGAGCGATCGCGGTCGGCTTGCACAGGTGCTCACGAACGTGCTGGGCAACGCGTTGAAGTTCACCGACTCCGGCGAGGTGCGCCTCACCGTGGGCGGCGCTCCGCTCGGTGAAGGCGAGTGGCTTCTGGAATTTCGGGTCACGGATACTGGCGCCGGCATTCCGCCCGAGGCGCTGCCGCACGTCTTCGATCCGTTTTATCAGGCGGACAGCTCCGCGCGTCGCCGTCATGGCGGCACGGGCCTCGGCCTCGCGATCTCGCATCGTCTGGCCGAGCTGCTCCACGGCTCGCTCGAAGTCGAAAGTAGGCTTGGCGCGGGCAGCGAATTTCGACTCACGCTGAGAGCCGCGGCCATTTCCTCCTTTGGGAAAAAGGAAGCCGAGGCGGGCGGCCAGGCATCCCTTCAGGCGCTGCGGGTGCTCGTCGTCGAGGACCACGAAATCAATCGCCGCCTCTGCGCGTTGCAGCTGCGCAATTTCGGTTGCGAGTCGCGCTTCGCCGTGGACGGCCACGAGGCGGTGCGAGTTTTCGCCGAAGAAAATTTTGATGTCGTGCTCATGGATATGCAGCTCCCGGGCATGGACGGCTGCGAAGCGACGCGCGTGATTCGCGAGATCGAGCGGGAGCGCGGCGGCAGGCGCACGCCGATCGTGGCAATGACCGCGAACGCCCGTGTCGAGGATCGCGAGCAGTGCCTCGCTGCCGGGATGGACGATTACCTCAGCAAGCCGCTGCGGCACGATCACCTTGCCGCGATGCTCAGCAAATGGGCGTCGGCACGCGACGGCTCGCAATAAACTCCTGCAGCTGCTCACGCATCTCCGTCATCTCGAGGATGTAGGCGGGATCGGAAATGCGGTTCGACGATTCGCCTGGATCGCTCGCGAGATCGAAGAGCACGTCGGAGGCTTTCTCGCCGAACGTGAGGTATTTGAGGTTCCCGCGCTTGAGCATGAACTCGTCGAGGTCGTATTGCGAATACACTTCGTTCGGCCAGCCGCCGCGTTCCCCCTCGAGAATGGGCAAGAGGCTGCGCGCGTCGAGATCGTCGGGCACGGCCAGTCCCGCCGCCTCGCAGAGCGTGGGGAAGAGATCGAGCGTGCTCACGTTTTCGCGCCGGCGCACGGGCCGCCACACCTCCGGCAGGCGAATGAAAAATGGCACGCGCACGCTGCCTTCGTAGAACTTCCGTTTCTCCCAGAGCGCGTGTTCGCCGAGCATCTCGCCGTGGTCGGAGAGGAACACGACGATCCAGTCGTCGATGTTCTGCCCGTGGCTCTCGATGGCCGCGATCACGCGCGTGAACTCGCGGTCTGCCTGCTCGACGAGCGCATAATAGGCTGCCGTCGCGTCGCGCACCTGCTCGGCCGTGACCTTTTCCCCGCAGGGTAGCGCGCCCTTGCCGAGCACGGGATGCCACGGCGCCTCCTCATGAATGCGCGGGCGCACCCGCTCGCGGTAGTAGGCGAAGAGCTCAGGGTCGGCCTGAAACGGGAAGTGCGGCTGCTGCAGGCTCACCATGAGCAGGAGCGGCGGCACGTCGGGCGTGCGGCGATACATGCCCTCGAAGTGCATGCGGAGAAAATCGATCGCGCCATCGACGGTGAGCCGGTCGTGCAGCGCGAGTGGCGACGTGCCCGGACCGCCAAGCTCGATCTCCTCCGCGCCGCGCCATTTCAAGCGCCCGATTTGCTCGCGCCCTTCCGCGCCGTAGGTATTCGGCCATTGCACGGCGCATTCCGAGCCGATGCGCTGGAGCCAGCCCTGCATCTGGTCGGGGCCGCGATGGTGGAGCTTGCCGCAGGCGACGGTGAGCCAGCCCGCCTCGGCGAAGACGCGCGCGAACGTCCGCGAGCCCGGCGGGATGTCCTCGCCGAAGCGCTCGCATCCTGTGTGCAGCGGGTATTTGCCGAGCGCGAGGGATTGTCGTGCGGGCACGCAGACGGGCGAGGGCGTGTAGGCGTTGTCGAACACCACGCCGCGCCGCGCGAGTCGATTCAACGTGGGCGTGCGGCAGATCGGATTCCCCATGAACCCCGGCAGGTCGAACCGCAGTTCGTCCGCCATGAGAATGAGGATGTTCCGAGGGGCGGGCATGGGATCAATCGAGTCGCAGGTCGTGCGTGAGCGCGCCCTTGAAGATCGCGCGGCATGGTTTCGCGCGCTTCGGCAACACGGTGTCGTCGATCCTGCGGAACGACGTCGCGTTGAAGTCCATGCGATACATCGCGAGCGGCTCGGCCGTGGCCGCGTCGGCGATCACGATGTCGAGCGGCAGGTGAATCGGAATACCTGGGTGCAGGCACGGATACAGGCAGCTCCGGCGATAGCGCAGACCCGCGAGACGCGTGTCTGGCGCCGTGCTCGTGAGCGGCAACCGGCGGCCATGCACGAAGAGGTCGTGCGTGTCGGCGAATGCGTCGTTCGCGCGGAATTCGAGCCGGTGCATCGAGGTATCGACGAAGCGGCTCGTCGTGCCGCCATCGACCGGAGTTTCGCAAAGCAGCGGCCAGCTCTCGTGTGCGCGCCGCACCTCGAGCCGCGCCGCGCCGTCCTTGTGCGAGAGCAGATTCGGGAAGCGCCAGTCCCACATTTTGCGGAAGACTTCGCGCGGAATCGGGCACCCCGCGTCGCGCAACTCGTCGAGCAGCGACTCCAGATCGGCCAGCAGGCAGCTCGGCAGGAAATAGCGGTCGTGCAGGTCGCCGCGATACGCCTTGAGCGGACCGCTCACGGCCTTCGCCGTCGCCAGCGCCGCGATGCAGCGCCAGAGCAACGCGATGGCCGACATCCACTCCGGATGCGGCAGCGACTCGATGGCGCGAAACTCGATGAGCCCGTTGCAACCGCCCGGCCAGCCCGGATTCCAGAACTTGTCGAAGCTCGTCTCGGAGCGGTGAGCGTTTCCGGTGACGTCCGTGTGCAGGTGGCGCAGCGTCTCGTTGATGAGCGCGCGGTGATCGCCAGGCGGAAGCGACTCGAGAAAATGGTAGGCCATCTCGAGATCGAAAAGTTCCTTCGAGGATTCGTCCGGCCGCGGCGCCTGCGACGAGGCGCCGACGTAGCAGCCCGTGAAGAAATACGCGAGCGAGGGATGGCGCTGGAACAGGCGCAGAATCGACGCCAGCCAGCCCGGGCGCGCGAAGAACGGATTTTCGTCGATCGACGGTCCGCCCCAGAGCAGGTGGTTTCCGCCGCCCGTGCCGCCGGGATAATCGCCGTAGGGCTGCTTCCACGAGCGCAGGCCGGAGCGCTCCGCGCAGCCATGGAGCTCGTGCATCCAGGCGTCGTATTCCTGCCAGTCCACGCACGGCGGGAGATTGATCTCGAGCACGCCGGGATCCGCGGCAAGGCCGAGCGTCGTCCAGACTTTGTCCGTGTCGTCTGGCACGTAGCCCTGGAGTTCGTAGAGCCCGATTTTCGCGGCTGAGAGCGAGTCGCCAATCGCCGCCAGCAGCTCGGTGAACGCCCCTTGAAGCAGCGGCGGGAAGAAAATACAGAGCCGTCCCTCGACGAGCTCGGCCACGAGCGCGCGGCGCGGCACCTCAGGCGGCAGCAGATGGAGCGGCATGCGCAGACCGGCCGGCCCCTCGGTGGCGAGAAGCATGCGCTCGCCGGGCTTGATTTTCCACTCGGCGGAGGACCAGCCTGAATCGTCGTGGTCGAGTGGGAGCACCCACGCCTTCACGGCCTCGGCGCGCGGGTCGGTGAAGGCCATCCATTCGGCGCGCAGGCCGAGCCGGCCGGGCAGCGACTGGAGAAACGCGAGCGCCTGCGGTTCCTCGGTGCGGCGGTTCGACGCGCGCCCGCGGAAGAGGGGCTGCCCGTCGCGGCGCGCGACCATGCGCAGCGCCCAACGTGGATTCACCTCGCCGGGGTATTGCTTGCCGGGGCTGAAAAATACCGCGCCGCCGGCGAGGCGCGTCTTCAGCAGCTCCTCGGACATGCGCCGCGCGTAGGAGAGCTTCGTCGGCCCGACGGCGGAGTAGGACCACTCGGCGCCCTCGGGGTTTTCCGGCACATAGGTCGGCTCGCCGCCGAGCGTGAGTCGGATGCCTTCCTTCGCGAAAATCGCGTCGGCCCATTTGGCGGCGGAATGCGCGCCCTTCATCGTCGTGCTGCTCATCGAGGTGTGATCTCCAAAGTTGCCGTCATGCGGCTCTCAATTTTTTTGTGGCCGTAGTAATTGCCCTTGATCGGGCTGATGTCGTCGGGCGTGAGGCCGACCGCGGCCGTGATGCGGTGGTGATCGCAAAGCACGCCGTTCGTCGGGTCGAGGCCGAGCCAGCCTGCGCCGGGGACATAGGTCTCGACCCACGCATGCAGGGCGCTCTCGGCGCGCAAATCCTCCTTCGGCGTGTCGGGCGGCTCCCAGAGGAATCCGCTCGCGAGCCTCGCGGCGAGCCCGTGTTTGCGGAGCACGGCGACGAGGAGCACGGCAAAATCGCGGCACGCGCCGCTCCCGCGGGCGAGCGTTACCTCGGGCGCCCAGGCCTCGCCTTCATCCCGGCGTTCGTAGCCGAGATTTTCGAAAATCCATTGGTTGAGGCTTAGTATCGCCTCGACGGTCGGCTTCGGGGTCGGCGGCGGGGAAAGCTCGGCGGGCAGTGCGAGATCGGGTCCTGAGCCGAGATAGGGTGTGAGCACGGCAGCCTCGCGGGGCTGATATTCGAAGGGCAGGCGCAACGCATGCGATTCGAGGAGGAAGTGAAAGGGATTCCGCTCGACGAGCGAGAGATCGAGCGCGAGCTGGAAATCGAGCCCGGGCAGTTTCTCGGGGTAGAAACAGCGCGCGATCTCGTTGTCGAACATGTCGTGGCGATACTGGATGTCGGCCGACGCGTCGGTCTCGAATTCCACCCGCTCGACGCGCACGTAGCGCGTGTTCCGCGGAAACAGGCGCACGAGATGCGGCGAGAAGCTCGCGTGCTCCTCGTAGTCGTAGCGCACACGGCAGCGAATCGTGATGTTCATGCCCTCGTTCTCCTCATGTTCACTTTCACCTTCATCTCCTGGCTTCCAGCCCCCTTGAAAGTTCCGCGCACGGGCGCGGCGTCCCGGCTGTCGCGGCCGAAGGATACCGCGACATGCTGCTCGGCGCACCATTGATTATTCGTCGGGTCGAGCGCCACCCATTGCAGGCCCGGCACGAGCGCCTCGACCCACGCATGCGTGGCGACGGCACCGACGAGCCGGCGGCCGGATCTCGTGCGCGGCGGGTCGGTTTCAATGTAACCGCATACATAGCGGCAGGGCAGTCCGGCCGTGCGAAGCACGCTGAGCAAAATGTGCGCGAAGTCCTGGCACACGCCGTGTCGCTCTTTCCAGACCTGGGGCAGCGGCGTGGAATGATCCGTCGAGCCAGGCCGGTATTCGAACTCCCGATGGATCGCCGTATTCACCGCCTCGAGGCCCGCGCGCAGCGACACCCCCGGCTGCAAATACTGGCGCACCCATGCCGCTGCCTGCGCGCCGACAGGCACGTTGGCCGTCGGTTGCAGGTAGTCGAAGTAGTCGAGCAGCACCGAGGAGAAGAGCTGCCGCGCCTCGGCGACGGTGATTTCCAGAGCCTCCGCGGGAAGATGCGGCGGTTGCGTCTCCACCACGAGACGGTTCACGATCGCGAGTCGGTCGTGCCGCAGCGTGTAGGAAAAGAACGCGACGGGATTCCCAAACGTGTCGGTGTAAAACGAAGTCGGCAGCTCCGGCACGATCTCGATGTGATGGCTCAGGATGCGTTGCGTGGCCGTATCCGGCGGCGTGAGACGCGCCTCGAGATACGCCTCGATGGCGGATCCCTGGTAGCGGTAATCGGTGCTGTGCGTGATTTCGAACCGCATTATCCCTGGAATCCTGTGAGCATCGGCTGGTCGGCCTCGCGCATGTGAATCTGGTGGTTCAGGAATCCATCCGAAATCAGATGGTGAATGTCCAGCGTGCGGGCGAGCATGTGGTCGATCCGCGTGACAAGCTGGCTCTGCGAGAGGGCGATCCGCCCGCCTTTTTCGATCTCCCGTTCCGCGAGCTGATCCCAATCCGTCTGGAGCAATTCATCGCGCAACGCCTCCATGCCCGCCACCGTGCGCTGGAATCCATGCGACGACTCGGGCTGCGAGCGCACGAGCAGATCGAGACAATGCGACAGGCAGCGGTTCACCGAGCGCGGCACCATGGGATTTTGCCAGAGCATCTGGAGCACGGGCCCGGCCTCGATGCGCATCTGGTAAACGCGGCGATACACGTCGCGGCAGCCGAGCATGCGCAGGAAAGCCGAGAGCTGAATCTCTCGCGCGTGCTCGCGGGCGGGGCCGGCCGAACGCACGAGCGAGCGCGCCGTGGAGGAGAGCGCGTTCGCGGTGATCACCGCCCGCTCGATGCGCTGCCCGATCTCGCAAAACCGCCAGCCGCCATCGGCGATCATCGTCGTCTGCGCGACGCCAAAAAATTGCGCGACGAGTTCGGCGACCTCTTCGCATGTCCGCCGCGTGAGAGCTGCCTGGCGCTCCCCGGAGAGCGCAGCCTGCCGGCGCGGCCGGTCAAACAACGAGCGCAGGCGACTGAGCGTGCTCCACGCCTCGTTGCTGAGACACTCGAGGATCGATTCCGCATTCCATGTCGCGCGTTGCACTGAGGCCGCGACCGTGCCGCTGACCGCCGCGTCGAAGGTCAATTGGTAGCGCCCGCCAAGGCTGGAAATGTTCTGTCGCGAGACAAGGCCGCCCTCCAGCGGCGGGAGCATGCGATTCCAAACCGGCCGGTAAAGCGTGCGCTCGGTCGGATTGAGCTCCTCGGTCTCGAGCGCCTCGATGACCGCGATCATGCTCGCGAGGCTGCGCATGCGCTCGAGGTAGCGGCCGGTCCAGTAAAACGCCTCGGCGACGCGGCTCGTCACATGCCGCGAGGGTGGATGCGCATCGCGCACGAGGCGGGGCGCGGAGCTGGCATCCTCGCCCGGCTCGACTTCGACCCAAGTGTCCTTGCTGCCTCCGCCGAGTTCCGAGGCCGTGAAAAACGAGCCCTCCTCGGCCACGCGCGTGAGCGCGCCCGGGAAGACCAGGCAGTCGTCCTCGCCGCGATAAAGCGCGAATACGATGTGATCCTGGTGTCGCGTGCGTGGCTTGCCGCCCTCGAAACACATCGTAAGCGCCGAGGAGCCGCGCGGCTGGGCGACGAAGCCCGCCGGATTCGCCAGAATCTCGCGCCGCAGCGCGCGCTCTTTGCGCGCGTCGAAAGGCTCGCTCTCGTCCGGAGTGAGAATCCGTTCCCCGTAGAGCGGGCGGACAATGAATTTCGTGAGATCGTTCATCACGATCTCGCGCTGATCGAGATCGCCGAGCCAGTAGGTCTCGAGGTCGTCGAGCACGGGCGTTTCGCCGAGATAATAACGGATGAGCGCCGGCGCGAAGGGCAGCAGCGCGCGATCGTCCACGAGCTGCGAGCCGACGGCATTGATCACGGCGACCGTGCCCCGACGGATGCATTGCACGAGCCCCGGAACGCCGAGCAGCGAGTCGCGACGGAACACGAGCGGATCGAGCCACGTGTCCGAAATGCGCGAGTAGATCACCTCGACGCGCTCCAGGCCGGTGACCGTCTTCAAATACACGCAGTCGTTCAGCACGAGCAGGTCGCCGCCCTGCACGAGCGGGATGCCCATGCGCCGCGCGAGGAAACTGTGCTCGGAATACGCCGCGCTGCCCTGGCCCGACGAAAGCAGCACGACAGTGGGGTCCGACTCCTGCGCGAACGAGCGCATCACTTCGAGCATCTCCGTGGGCGCATCCGCGATGGAATGAATCGCGTAGTCGCCGAACGCCTGCGGCAGCACGCGCGCCATTGCGCGACGATTCTGGATCATGTAGGACATGCCCGACGCGTGGCTGAAATAGTGGTGCTTCACTACCATGCGACCGTCCGGCGCGCGGCCGATCGCCATGCCGCCGAGATGAAGGAAACGCCCGCCCGGCGGTTTCAACGCCCTCGCCGCGCGCTGAAAATACGGGCTGCCGAGCACCGGATGCAGCGGCACGATGCCCTGCCGCAGGATGCGCTGCTCGCCATACACGTCGCGCAGGAAGCATTCGTAGGCGTGCAGCCGCTGCGTCATGCCGCCGGCAAGAGTCTTCCATTCCGTCGCCGTAAAAACCTGCGGCAGCAGATCGCAGAACCACGGGCGCTTTCCCCACGGCCGCTCGCGCATGATGTCGAACGTGACGCCCATCTCGCGCATCGTCGCCTCGAGCTGCTCGTCGGCGCGGCGCAGCTCCCCGCGCGTGGCCGAGGCAAAGCGCCGGAACAGCGGCCGGTAGATCTCGCGTGGCTGTCCCGAGGCATCGAGAACCTCGCTCCAATGCAGCGATGCCGCCGCAGTTTGATTTCGAGCTCCCTTTTTTGCCTCGTGCACGCCGAGACGCTTTTCGGCAAGGGCATCGGGGTCAAGCCCAAAGCTCACCCGCGCACCAACTTATCCGCGCGCGAACAGCCGCCGCAAAAATTCCGCGTCGCTGAAGGCCGAGCCGTCGCCGAAGCGAACGACCACGAGCTTGCGCGACGGCACGATGTAGCAGCGCTCGCCGCCGGAGCCGACCATCGCGATAAGATCGGGTGGCGCCGCGCTGCTTGCGCACGACCGGCCCCATTCCTCCGCGGAGCGGCCCGCACCGATCGTGCCCTCGATGGAAATCGGCCGCGCATCGGCGCGCGCGACGGTCGAGTTCAGCCAGAAACTCACGCCATACATCGGATTCGCCGGCGTTCCGTCGAAAACTCCGGCAAATGCGCCCGGCGGCACGACCGGCAGCAACCACACGCGGCCGCGATTGCGCACGAACTCGCCCACCTTCGCGACATCGCGGGCCGTGAGCCGCGCTCCGGCCGAGAAAAAGGGATTTCCCGCGCGGTCCCGCCGCCAGTTCGACGAAGGTCGCACGCCCATCGGCGAAAGCACGCGCGCCGTGAGATAATCGAGGGGATCGACGTGGCGCGACGCGAGCTTGCGCCGCAGGACTTCCTCGATGAGCTCGTAGTTGCCCGGCGCGTAGCGGAAGCAGCTACCCGGTTGCGCCACGAGCGGCAGCGCGACGGCAATCTTGTTCTTATTGCGAACGTTGCTGGCGTAGATCGTCTCGTAGCCGGTCGCGAGACCCGAGGTTTGCGTGAGGAGCTGGCGGATCGTGATGTCGCGCTTGCCGGGTTGGCTGCGCCATTCGGTGATCGTCTTGGAAACCGGTTCGTCGAGACGCAGCAGGCCCTCGGAGCTCGCGGAGAGCACGGCCAGCGCCGCGAGATTCTTGGTAAGGCTCATCACGTGGATGGGCCGATCCGCAGCGCCGCCGTGCGCGTAGGATTCCTTCAACGTGCGGCCGCCCTGCATCACGATGAGCGCGAGCCCGCCGCATTTGCGCGAGTAGGATTCCGCGCTCGAGATGTTCGCGTCCGGCACGCGAAGCGCGGACGCGGGCTCCATGGCGCGCAGAGGCGCGGCCAGCAGGAGAAGGAGCGCGGCGAGGCGTCTCATCGGTCGGCCTCCGGCTTCGGCGGGCGGTCCAGCAACGCAAGCAATCCCTCGCGCGGCGATTTGCCCTCGTGGAGCACGGCGTGAACCTCCGCGATGATCGGCGCGTCCACGCCGAGCCGCTGGGCGCACTGGAGCGCGCTGCGCGAGGTGGGCACGCCCTCGGCGACCATTTTCATCGAAGCCTGAATCTGCGCGGTGGTTTCGCCGCGGCCGAGGCGCTCGCCGAAGCCTCGATTCCGGCTCCGCGCGCTGAAGCACGTCACCATCAGGTCGCCGATGCCGCTGAGGCCGGCGAAGGTCTCGCGGCGTCCGCCCAACGCGACACCGAGGCGCGTCATTTCCGCCAGCGCGCGCGTGACGAGAGCGGCTTTCGCGTTGTCACCCATGCCGAGACCGTCGGAGGCACCGGCCGCGATGGCAAAGACATTTTTCAATGCGCCGCCAAGCTGGATGCCGCTCACGTCCTCGCTCGTGTAGGCGCGGAAGCTCGAAACGGAAAACACGTCCTGCAACGCGGGCAGGATCTCCGCATGGCTGGAACCCACGACGCACGCGGCCGGCACGCGGCGCGCGATCTCGGCCGCGAGGTTCGGTCCCGAGAGAACGGCAAGGCGCTGCGAGGGCAGGCAATCGGCGAGCACCTGCGTCATGAGGTAGCCCGTGTCGTGCTCGATGCCCTTCGTGCAGGAAACGAGCACGGCATGCGATGGCAACCCGGCGGCAGCGAGCTTGGCAGCGACCTCGCGAAAGGCGCGCGACGGCACGACCATAAGTAACAGGTCGGCCTGCGCCGCGGCGGCGAGGTCGTTCGTGACCTCGATATTCGCCGGAAGCGAAACGCCCGGCAGGTAGTCCGTGTTCTCCCGGCCGGCGTGCAATTTTTCCGCATGTTCGGGCAGGTGGGCCCAGAGCCGGACCGTGGGTCGCGTGCCTGCGAGGAGAATGGCGAGCGCTGTTCCCCAGCCGCCCGCGCCTATGACGCTGATCGTTTTAAACATCGAGAATCGGGAAAGTCGCTCGGCTCCGTATCGTTGGCAAGTGCGGTCAGCGTTTCTTCTCGAAACGCGCCTCCGTCCCAGCGAGGAGGCGTTGGATATTCGATCGGTGGCGCCAGATCAACATCGCCGCGAGCGCGCCGCCGATCACGAGCTGCGCGGTGACCGCCATGTGCAGCAGCCACAGGACGAAAAGCGAAAGAAAAAGCACGACCGCGCCCGCGATGGACGCAACCGAGACGATGCGCGTGAGCTTGAACGCGATCACCCACGCGAGAATGCCGCTCGCAAAAACGACGAACGGGAAGAGCCCAATCACCGCGCCAGCCGAGGTCGCGACGCCCTTGCCACCCTTGAATTTCAGCCACACGGGAAAGTTATGCCCGACGACGGCGCTCACGGCCGCGACGATGGAGGCCGTGACCGGATCGAGCCCATAGGCCGGCGCGACCAGCAATTTCGCGAGCAGCACGGCGGCGAGGCCTTTGCCGATATCGAGCACGAAGCAGAGGTAGCCCCATTTTTTGCCGAGCACGCGCAGGGCGTTCGTCGCGCCGATGTTGCCGCTGCCCTGTGTGCGCAGATCGACGCCTTGCGAGCGGCCAATGAGGTATCCGCTCGGAATCGAGCCCAGAAGGTAGGCTCCGCACGCGACAAACAGGTAAAGCATGCGATCATTTCCCCGAGGCGGCATTCCCAGCACAAGAAATTTCCGGGAATACAAGCCGCCGCTCCGCGCTCTCTTTTCATGAAGACCATGAAAGTGCCCTCATTGCTCGCCTGCGCCGCCGCGCTTATTTTTCCGACCATGAAAACGCCCGCCTCCGACCTGCCCGACACCGTGACCGTGCGCCTCGTCCAGCCCGACGGCGAGCCCGGCGCGCCGCAATCCGTCCCAACTGTGAAAAAAACGGACGCGGAGTGGCGCGCGCAGCTCGGCGAAGAGGCGTTCAAGGTTCTGCGCTCGCAGTCCACGGAGCGGCCGTTCTGCGGAGCGTTGCTGAACAACAAAAAGGAGGGCATCTACTTCTGCGCGGGTTGCGACCTGCCGCTCTTCACCTCGCGACACAAATTCGAGTCCGGCACGGGCTGGCCGAGCTTCTACCAACCGTTCGCGAAGGAGAACGTCGCCGAGGAGCGCGACGTGAGCTACGGCATGGTCCGCACCGAGATTCACTGCGCGCGCTGCGGCGGGCATCTTGGGCACGTCTTCGAGGACGGCCCCGCGCCGACCGGCCTGCGCTTTTGCCTGAACTCCGTGTCGCTGAAATTCCGCAGCTTCGACGAGATCAAGGCCGAGGCCGCCAACGCGAAGAAGCCCTAGCCGCGCTTCCGCACGTAGCGGCGGATTTCGAGGTCGCCGTCCTCGTCGAGCACTTCGGCGAGGGCGAACATCGACTCGAACGGGGGGAAAAACGTGTCCGCCGGTGGCGTGAGTTTCACGACCGTAAGCAGGAGCTCGTCGCAGCGCGGGAGCAGCGCCTTGTAGATTTCCGCGCCACCGATCACGAAGAGCTTTCGGCCGTCCACCGGCTCCGCGACGTCATCGAAACTCGCGAGGCGCGTCACGCCTGGCGTGTCGAGCGGCTGGCGCGAGAGCACGAGATTCTCGCGATTGGGCAGCGGCCTGCCGAGCGAGTCGAACGTCTTGCGGCCCATGAGCACGACGTGGCCGAGCGTCGTCTGCTTGAAGAACTTCATGTCCTTCGAGAGATGCCACGGGATGCGGCCCTCGAGGCCGATCGCGCGGTTCAGCGCCATGGCGGCAATGGCGATCATATCGAGATCGGCGCCTTGATCGCCGGGTGCGGGTCGTAGCCCTCGAGCGTGAAGTCCTCGAAGCGGAAGTCGTGGATGTTCGTCACGGCGGGATTGAGCCGCATCTTCGGGAGCGGACGGCATTCGCGCGCGAGCTGCTCGCGGGCCTGGTCGAGGTGATTCGTGTAGAGGTGCAGGTCACCAAACGTGTGGACGAAATCGCCCGGCCGCAATCCGCAGACCTGCGCGACCATGAGCGTGAGCAGCGCGTAGCTGGCGATGTTGAACGGCACGCCGAGGAAGAGATCGGCGCTGCGCTGGTAGAGCTGGCAGCTCAGCTCGCCATCCTGCACGAAAAATTGAAAAAGCGCGTGGCACGGCGCGAGCGCCATTCTGTCGAGTTCACCGGGATTCCACGCGCTCACGACGAGGCGGCGGCTGTCGGGCGTGCGCTTGATTTGCTCGATGACGCCGTCGATCTGGTTGATCGCGCGGCCGTCGGGCGTGCGCCAGTCGCACCATTGGGCGCCGTAGATGCGGCCGAGGTCGCCGCTCGCGTCGGCCCACTCGTCCCAGATCGTGACCTTGTGCTCGTGGAGGTAGCCGACGTTCGTATCGCCGCGCAGGAACCAGAGCAGCTCGTGAATGATCGAGCGCGTGTGCAGCTTTTTCGTCGTGAGCAGTGGGAAGCTCTCGCGGAGGTCGAACCGCTCCTGCGCGCCGAAGACGGAGATCGTGCCCGTGCCGGTGCGGTCGGTCTTCGGGCGGCCGTGCTCAAGCACGAGGCGCAGGAGGCGGTGGTATTGCTGCATGGGGTGGCGAATCTGGAACTCAGGAAAGCAGGAAGGCAGGGCTTGGGCATTCCTTTTCCTGAGTTCCTGATTTCCAGATTCAAAAAATCCCGTAATTCTTTTGGGTATGCTCGAAGTCACCATCCTAGCCAGCGGCAGCGCGGGAAATTCCGCGCTCGTGCGCTGCGGTGGCACGAGCATCCTGCTCGACGCGGGGCTTTCCGCGAAACGGCTCGCCGAGCGGCTCGCGGGCTGCGGTGTCGCGCCCGAGGCGCTCGACGCCATCGTCCTCACGCACGAGCACGGCGACCACACGTCGGCGCTGCGCGTGCTCTGCGCGAAACGCGAGATTCCGATCTACGCGAATCGCATGACCGCCGCCGCGCTCGAGGCGAGCTCGATGGACGGCTTTCGCAACTGGCGTTTCTTTGCGAGCGGCGCCACGTTTTCCATCGGCGCGCTCACGATCGAGGCGTTTTCCGTGCCGCACGATGCGGCGGACCCCGTGGGCTTCCTCGTGCGCAACTCCTCGGCGACGTTCGGCCTGCTCACCGATCTCGGCCATGCCACACAACTCGCCGTCGAGCGCATGCGCGAGGCGGACGCGCTCTTCATCGAGACGAATTACGACGACGATCTCCTCCAGCGCGACACGAAGCGGCCGTGGTCCGTGAAGCAGCGCATCAGCTCGCGTCACGGGCATCTTTCCAATCGCGCCGCATCGGAGGTGATCGCGCAGCTCGTCGATGGCAGGCTTTCCCGGGTGCTGATCGGGCACCTCAGCCGCGACTGCAATTCCGAGTCTTTGGCGACGGCTGCGATTGCAGAACCGCTCGCCCGCTCCGGCCGTGGCAATGTGCCGGTGCATTGCGCCGCGCAGGATGCCGCGAGCCCGTGCTTCCAGGTCGAATCACGCGCCGCGTGAAAACCGGAAGATGAGGTAAATCCAGTTCGCGGCGGCCGTGAGCGCCACCGCAATGCGCGCGAGATTCGCCTCGCGCGCCGACTCGAGGATCACGCGCACGCGCGGCAGCCGGAAGACGAGCACCATGCTTGCGTAGAGCATGAACAGCGCCGCCGCGCCAAGCCCAAGAAAGACGAGGGGATTCCACGCCAGCGCCGTGCCGACGTGTCCCACAAGCAGGTTTTTCACACAACGCGTGCCGCCGCAGGTAAGGCACGGCAGGCCGGTGAATGCGTGAAAGGGGCAGCGTGGCGTGGGCAGCCCCAGCAGGAGCCACGCGAGGCCGAGCACACCTGCCGAGCCGAGCACGCCGAGCGCGAGTAGCTCCGCGTCGGATTCACCCGCCGCCAGCCGCCGCCGCTCGATGCGCATGGCGCGTTATTTCATCCCCTGATTGATCGCGGGAATCGCGACTGCAAACATCATCCCGAGCAGTCCCAGTCCGCAGCAGACGAAGATCGGCAGGAGCACGGCGAGCAGTGCCTTGCCCGTGGTCGTGCCATGCACTTCGCGAAATCCAATCGTCAGCGCGTAGATATTCCAGACGAGCTGGATCAGTCCTCCGCAAAATGGCAGCAGCAGCAGCACGTAGGTGGCGCCGCTCACGTAGCACACGACGCGATAGGTGGCCTCGAAGGATTTCGATTTCCCGCCGACGAGCATGAGGCTGAGATGCATGAGGCCGCTGCTGATGAAAGAGCCGATCAGAATGAACAGCGGCATGCACACGGCAACGATCCCGTAGAGCACCGGCATGAAGGCCGGATTGATCTGCCGAGCGGCTTCCGACTTCGTCCCCATCTGCTCGAAGGCGAACGAATAGCCGAGCGAAACCAGTCCGCAGATCGTGCCCAGCAGGATCAGGAAAAGCAGCGGGCGTGTGAAGCCTCCGGTCACGGGCATTCCCGCAAAAGCCGTCTGCGTGGAGAGGAGCACCTCGCGCACGGTCTCGACTGCGCGACCAACGACACCGCCCTCGGTGCGTTCCCAGGCGGGCGAGAGCGGCGCCTTCTCGATTTCGCTCAGCGGCGTGCCGGGCGCGAGCGTGGGCGGCTCGATTTCGCCGGGTTCGGGCAGATCGGTGAAGGTCGAGAGCGGCTGCCACGTGTCCATTCCCTCGCGCCAGGCGAGGTCCGTGGGCAGGAAGCGGCCGCTGCGCAGCCCTTCGGCGACCTCCTCCGGCGTGAATTGTCCCAAGCTCTGCCGATCGCGGTTGAGGTGAATCCTGCTCATCGCTCCCGCTCGTAGCCAAAGCGCGGCGGCGGGTCAAACTCGATTGATTCCAACCGCGCGCCGCGCGAGAGTCGCCGCATGCCCACCATCGCCACCGACTCCATGCCCCTCGGCACCTCCGCTCCCGATTTTTCGCTACCCGATGTCGTCGGCGGGAAGTCCGTCGCGCTCGCTGATTTCGCCGGGAAACCCGCGCTGCTCGTCATGTTCATCTGCGCGCACTGCCCGTATGTCGTGCATGTGCGCGAGGAGCTTGTGCGGCTCGCGAATGAATTCCTGCCGCAGGGCGCGGCGTTCGTCGCGATCTCCGCAAACGACGCCGTGAAATACCCCGCCGACGGCCCCGAGGGGCTGCGCGCGATGGTCGCGGAGTGCAAATTCCCGTTTCCGATGCTTTACGACGAGTCGCAGGACGTCGCGCACGCCTACACCGCGGCCTGCACGCCGGATTTTTTCCTCTTCGACGAGGATCGCAAGCTCGCCTACCGCGGTCGTCTCGACGACAGCACGCCCGGAAATGGCAAGCCCGTGACCGGCGCCGACCTGCGCGCCGCGATCGAGGCGGTGCTC
>JGI24743J22301_10000013_pt1 | contig 16525 bp, 17 predicted proteins | sample KBSMiscanthusM2_FD_22301 | JGI IMG/M metagenome (IMG submission 22301)
CACACCGCCGATCTCGACGGTCTGCACAGCCTGCGGCTCGCCCGCAAGCACGCCGGTCACGGATTCCATGCCTTCGGCCGCGCGGACCGGCGCGTCGTTGCGCTCGATCACACCACGCAATCCGAACACCTCGATGAGGGCCGCCGCGATCTCGGCTTTATGAATGTCCATCGCGAGCGTGAGTGTCTGGAGCACGGCGGTGTCGCCGTATTGGTCGGCAATCACACCCGGCAGGCCATCGCTCTCGCTCCACACGACACGGCGCAAATCCCGCCGGCAGCCCGCGCGGTCGCGCACCTCGGCGGCCTGCGCGATGCGGCGGCGGAAGAAGTCCCCGTCGAGATCCTGGCGGCGGCGCGAGATGCGGCGCGCGACGATCTTCGACTTCGAGTTGTAAATCGCCGTGCCGAGCAGCCGGTCGCGTCCGTCCTTGAGCGAAATGACGTCGCCATCCACCGGCGCGCCAAAGACCTTCAGCACCTCGGTGCCGTAAACCCAATCATGCCCGTGCAGGATGCCTGCGCGGGGTCGAACGATAATGCCTGCCATTCGCGGAGGCTACACCATGCGGCGCGCGCGCGTCACTTCCCGCCGCACGAGCATTTCACGTCATCGCGCAGCGTGGGATCGGTCTTTGCCGCCGTCGGCTCGGGGTATTCGAAAATTTTGCCCTCGTAGTTGCGAATCACGACCTTTTCCTCGTCGTGGTAGAGCACGTAGCCGGGATTGATCGGCACCTTGCCGCCGCCGCCGGGTGCGTCGATCACGTATTGCGGAATCGCGTAGCCAGTCGTGTGGCCGCGCAGGCCCTCGATGATTTCGATGCCCTTCGCGACGGACGTGCGCAGGTGCGATGTGCCGCGTATGAGGTCGCACTGGTAGAGGTAATACGGCCGCACGCGCGACTGGAGGAGCTTGTGAATGAGCGCCTTCATCACATCGACAGAGTCGTTCACTCCCGCAAGGAGCACGCTTTGATTGCCGAGCGGAATCCCGTGGTCGGCGAGACGCCAGAGTGCCTCCTTCACCTCGGTCGTGAGCTCGCGCGGATGATTCACATGCACGCTCATCCAGAGCGGATGAAACTTTTGCAGCATGCGACAGAACTCCGGCGTGATGCGTTGCGGCAGAAAAATCGGCACGCGCGAGCCGATGCGCAGGAACTCGATGTGCGGAATCGCCCGCAGGCGCGAGAGAATTTGCTCGAGCTTCGCGTCGGAGAGCAACAGCGCGTCGCCGCCCGAGAGCAGAACGTCGCGCACCTCGGTGTGCGCTTCGAGATATTGAAACGCCTCCTCGAAATCCGTGTGCAGTTCCTGCTCGCCCACGCCGCTCACCACGCGGGCGCGCGTGCAGTAGCGGCAGTAGCTCGCGCAGCGGTCCGTCACGAGAAACAGCACGCGGTCGGGGTAGCGATGCACGAGCCCCGGCACCGGCATGTGGCTGTCCTCGCCGCACGGATCGCTCATTTCCCACGGCGCGGAAGTTCCCTCCTCGAGCCGCGGAATCACCTGCCGGCGAATCGGGCAACCCGCGTCCTCGGGATCGATGAGATTGAAGTAATGCGGCGTGACGGCGAAGGCGAGCTTGTTGCCGGAGAGAATGACGCCCGCGCGCTCCTCGGGCGTGAGGCGGATCATTTTTTCGAGCGCGTCGAGGGTGGTCACGCGATTGCGCAACTGCCACTTCCAATCATTCCACTGTTCCGGCGCGGTCCCGGTCCAGTGGCCGGGCGCATGAGAGCGGAACGCCTTCTCATGCAGTGTCTGGACTGCGTCCATAGTCGTGGGGTCCACGGTAGGCAGGAGGGAATGCTTGTCAACGCCACAGGAACGCCGGGCGCGTCATATCAGGGAAGTCGACTATGCCTCTGCTCGATAGATCGTGAATCTGTTGCATACCAGCGAGCGGTCCATGCGAGCGCAAGTCTCAGCAAGGTTCTCATCGCGAACGAGTCGGCCGATTCGCTCCGGCAAATTTTCGGGCGGCAGGATGGCGCGCAGGCAAACGAGCGCCCCAGGCGCAGCCACGCGGGATGCGGCTTCCAGCATCGAATGGGCGGCGCGCGGGGCGGAAAGCTCCAGCACATTCGAGAGAGCCAGGAAATCGAACCCCGCTCCAGCCCGCCCGGCAAGCCACGCCTGTAAATCCCCCTCGTGCAAATGAACTTTGCGGGCGCAGGCCGCAATGCGAGGGAACATTTCCTTCTGCACATAGCGAGGCAGCGCGGCATCGATCCCGGCAGGGTATTTTCCAAAAAATGCCTGCCAGGCGTAGCCATTCTCCCGACACGGAAAGCGAACAAGCCGGTCGCGCGCACGCTCCCGCATGGAAGCCGCAAATGACCCCGACACGCGCGCCGCAGCAGCTTTCCCGAAACGGATTCGCAGGGCCGCGCGATTGAAAGCCAGCCCGGTTGCCAGCCTCCAGAGCCGCGTGTCCCAGACTTCGTCGAAACGCAACCGCTGCTCGCCAGGGGAATCGAGCCACAAAAATTCCTCCACGAATTTTTGGGAATGCACGGTTGTGAAAAAGAGCCTGCGGAGAATGCCAAGCATGCGGTCCACGCTTCCCGCGTTCTGCAATCCCTTGGGCAACACGTCCGGCAGCTCGGCAACCAGCCCTCGTGCGCGGGGAGAAAGCTCCACCCCGAGGCTGCGCAACGCAAGGGGCCCACCCAGCACGGTCAGAAACTCAGCGCGAGCGAGTGTGCGCAGGGCGGCGAGCTTGATTTCCGTAAGAGCGAGCTGGCGAGAGTTGATGTCCACCGCATCGATCCGCTCATGGACCAAATCCGCAAGCGAGAGCACGGTGCAGCCTGCCGAGGCAACGACCACAGCGCGACTGACAGCGCCATGTTGCTGCACGAGCCAGCGCTCGACTTCGGCATCCTCGCGCACCTGCCCGAAGAGCAGTGGCTGGCTCGCCCAAAATCGCGCATCAGCTTCCATACTTGCGCAGCCGCACCACAAACGGCCCCGGCCCTTGAATCATTACGAGCGCCGCGCAGCAGACAAGGGGCAGATTTTGAATGAGAAGGCCGACGGGATGCGCGATCCCACCGTCGCCAAATGCGATACCCAGCACGTTCATCGCAAGCAGGACCGCGATTTGAAACCCATTCACGAAGCGAGACGCCATGCCCGAGGCGATTCCCAGCGCGAGCAAAGTCTCCGCGCCGCCGATTCCGAAAAGCGCGAGATCAGCTCCCCAGCCGTTCGTTCCAAAAACCGACGCGACGATGGCGCGGTGATGCGGATCGCGAAGCACGATCTTCAGCCAGAGCCCATTATAGAGCCATACGAGCGCCATCGCTGCGCGCGCGCCGAGCAGAAGGAGATTCATCGCCATTGCACCCATGTCACGGCGCCATAGACGCCGAAGTAAAACATCCACAGCACGCTGAACGCCGTGTGCGCCGCCGTCTCGAACCGTTTTCCCCGCCACAGGCTCGCATCGTAAACGAACCACTGCATCCACAGCCGAATGCCCCAAAATACGGCGAGTCCCGCCGCCACGAGCAGACCGAGACGACTGCGCTCGAGCAAGGCCGCAGGCGCGCACAGCCCGAGCAATCCCATCATCACAAGCACGAGGCAGATGAAGAAGCAGTGGACCTGAAAAATCTGCCGATTCAGCAGCGAAAGGCGTGCAAGCTCGTTCCGCCAGTCGAAGCGCCTCCCAAACGAGAGATGCGCGAATGCCAGCGCGATCTGGCTCGCCCCCGCGATGCGAAGAAGAATTTCAAGCACGCTCATGTTGCGTCGAATCCAAACACCCTCACGAACGGCGTGATGGAGAACTCCTCGACCAGCCGAAACGGGCCTTCCGCGGCCGCAAGCCACGTCCGACGCGGGAAGAAATGCAGAAACCCTGGGCCGAATGCCGCGAAGTTCGCCACATCGCGCAGATGCTCGACGAGCACGAACCGAGCGCCCGAAGCGCAGCAGCGCCTCGCCTCTACAAAAAATGCCCGACGATCCTGCGCTGAGCGAATTTCGTGAATCGCGAAAAATCCGACGACGAGATCCGCCCAGCCGTCCTCCACAGGCAGGTGCTCACAGGTGGCCGCTCTCGTGCCTGCGCGTGGCGGATAGCTGCGCCGCGCCCGCGCGATGGAAGGTTCTGTGTTTCGCTCCGCATCGTAGAAGTCGCACGTTACGAGTTCCGCGGCAGAGAAGCACCGGGCAAGCGGCTCCGAGCTCTCGTCGAATCCTGCATGCACGTTCAGGATGCGTCGTGGCGCGCGGGTGACCGCCCGGTCCAGCCAATGCCACGAGTGAAGCTCCGAACGGTCGTAAATCCAATGCGACGCTCCAAGCGATGCGAGCGAAAAAGCCGCCGCGCCGGCGCTCCCCATAGCCGCCAGCATCCGCAGCGGCCTAGGTGCGCGGGATGCAGCCGCCGCGCCGAGCAGGCAGGAGGCACCGGCGGCGGCCGCATACATCGGCCAGTTGAAGCGCACGACATTCCCAACGCCCTCCAGCCGTCCGCGCGTTTTCATGCCACTCCTCCAAACCTCAGCGGCTCCACGATGCCCCGAGCCCAGCGATACGGGACATTTTCGACAAGGAACGCGCTCGCTGGCAGCGGCGCCTCGCCCAGTCCCCGCGTTTGGAAGAACGTCGCTCGCCCGACCTCCACCGGCACGAGGCGTGGGTGCCACTCCTTGCGCTGCCCCTCGATGCGCACGAGAGAGCGCGTTTCCGGCTCGTAGGAAAAGGTGAACGGCATCGGCCCGGCAAATCGCCGCGCAGTGCGCAGATCGGGAAATGGCGTGCCCGGAGGCAGCGTGGGCGCAGCCGCGTCGAGCTTCGCCACCACATGCAGATCGGCCTCGCCACGCGGCGTCTCGACTTCGATCGCGAGCTCCGCGTCCGTTCGCTCGAGGCGCACGCGAGCCGCCGAGTAATGGTAATGGGTGAACGTGTTGCCGAGAGCGACCATCGCCGGCTTGTCCGTATCCGAGCGCAACACCTGCAGCCCGCGCAACGTCCGGCCCTCCGCCGTCCGATAGCGCACAAAAATCCGATAGCCCGTGAGAAAAAAGCTCCCGCCGAGCGCCTCGGGCAAAAACTCCGGCCGCATCCCGCGCGTCTGAACCATCGCAATCGCGATGAACCCGAAGTCCTCCCATTGATCGAGCGAGAGGCCCGGATGGAGCAGCCGCCTCAACTCCTTCGCGGGCAGCGCGAACGTCAGCGCCAGCGTGAAATCGAAAAACGCCCGCACCGGAATGGGATGGCGGCGCAGCAGGTGGAGCATGAGCGACCTCCCTACTCGTGCGTCTTGTGGCGCAGCTCGCGGCGGCGCTGGGCGTCGGCAAGGAATTCCGCCTGTGCATCGAAGGACGGCTCGTCCGTGCGACGCGGGATGTAGGTGCCGTCGGGCAACATCCGCCTCGCCTTCACGTTGTCCCGCCAGAACCACTCGAGGATTTCCTCGACGTGGTCGCGCATGCCAGGCGTCAGCGCGGGGAAAACGGTCTCAACGCGGCGGAAGAGATTGCGCTGCATCCAGTCCGCGCTGCCGAGGTAGAGCGCGGGGGCGCCGGCATTTTCAAAGCGATAGATGCGGCTGTGTTCGAGGAAGCGCCCGACGATGCTGCGGACCTCGATGTTCTCGCTCACGCCCTTTACGCCGGGGCGCAGCGCGCACATGCCGCGCACGAGCAGGCGAATCGGCACGCCAGCGCACGACGCACGGTAGAGCGCGGCGATGACGCCCTCCTCGATGAGCGCGTTCATCTTGGCGTAAATACCCGAGGGCTTGCCGGCGACGGCGTTGCGCGTTTCCTGGTCGATGAGCTCGACGAGCTTCGGCTGGAGATTGAACGGCGCGACGAGCAGCTCGCGCATGCCCTCGAACTTCGAGACGCCAGTGAGCAGATTGAAGAGCTCGGCGAGATCGGTGGTGACCTCCTCGCGGCATGTCAGCATGCCGAGGTCCGTGTAAATGCGCGCGGTGGACGGGTGGTAGTTGCCCGTGCCGAGGTGCGCGTAGCGGCGGATGCCGTCGCCTTCACTGCGGACGACGAGCGCGGCCTTCGCGTGTGTTTTGAGCCCCGTCACGCCATAGACGACATCGACGCCGGCCTCGCGCATGGCGCGCGCCCACTTGATGTTCGCCGCCTCGTCGAAGCGCGCCTTCAGCTCGATGACGACTGTCACCTGCTTGCCGTTGCGCGCGGCCTCGATGAGCGATTGCACGATCGGCGAGTCCGAGCTCGTGCGGTAGAGCGTCTGCTTGATCGCGAGCACATGTGGGTCCTCCGCGGCGAGCGCGAGAAAATCCACGACGGTCTGGAAATTGTCGTAGGGGTGGTGGAGCAGGATGTCGCCCTTGCGGATGTGGAAGAACAGGTCGCTCTCCTGCTCGAGCGAGACGACGGTATTCGGCGCGAAGCGCTTGTAGCGCAGGTCGGGCCGATCGATCTGGAGCGCCAGCGGCATGAGGCGCGTGAGATTCAGCGGGCCGTCGATGCGGAAGACGTCCTCCTCGGTGAGGTTGAACAGCTCGGTGAGCCGCTGGACGACGTGCTGCGGACAATCGTGCTGCACCTCGAGGCGCACGGCCGCACCGCGATTCACGCGCCGCAACTCGGCCTCGATGGCGTGCAGGAGGTTCTGCACTTCCTCCTCGTCGAAGTAGAGGTTGCTGTTGCGTGTGACGCGAAAGAGATGCGCGCCCTTGACCTTCACACCCTTGAAGAGCCGGCCAACATGACGCTGGATGACGCCACCGAGGAACACGTAGTTCTCCGTGCCGGACTCGCTCCTGGAAAATGGCACGACGCGCGGGAGGATGCGCGGCACCTGCACGACCGCGATGTCCGTCTCGAGTCCCTCGCCCTCGAGCTCGACGATCACGTTCAGGCTCTTGTTCAGGAGCTGAGGGAACGGATGCACCGGGTCGATCGCCAGCGGCGTGAGCACGGGATACACCTGCTTCTCGAAGAACTCGTCGAAGTGCGCTTTCTCGACCGGCGGCAGCGCCCCGCTCGAGTGAAATTGGATGCGCTGCGCCGCGAGCTGCGGCTGGAGATGGTCGCGCCAGCAGGCGTATTGATCGTCCACAAGCCGCCGCACGCGCTCGGAGATACGCGCCAGAGCCTCGGTGGCGGAAACGCCGTCCGGCCCCGTCTCGTGCGTGTGCGTCTGCCGCTGCTGCTTGAGACCGGCCACGCGCACCTCGAAAAATTCGTCGAGGTTCGAGCTCACGATGCAGAGGAACTTCAGCCGCTCGAGCAGCGGATTCGACTCGTCCAGCGCCTGGTCGAGCACGCGTTGGTTGAACTCCAGCCAGCTCAGCTCGCGATTGATGAAGTATTTCGGGTCACGGAAATCCACTACGGGCGCCATCGTTCGTCGTTCCCTGGTCATCGCGTCAAGTGGTGCATCATTACGAATCCGTCGCAAGAGTCACGAAGTTATCGAGCCAGCGCATGGCCGCAAACGCTTTCGGATTGCGCGCGTTGCCGCGCTGACAAAAGCTCGCCCGCATGATGACCGACGACGCCCGCGCCTTCCTCACCCGTCTGCTGGAAACTCCCTCGCCCTCCGGCTTCGAGGCGCGCGGACAACGCGTGTGGGCCGATTACGTGCGACCGCACGCCGATGCTTTCGAGAGCGACACCTACGGCAACGCGTGGGCGACACTGAACCCCGCCGGCTCTCCAAAAATCCTGATCTCCGGTCACGCCGACGAGCTCGGCTTCATGGTGAGCTACATCAACGACGACGGTTACCTCTCGTTCAAAGGCATCGGCGGCGTGGACACCGCGCTCATTCGCGGCCAGCGCGTGATCGTTCACGGCAAAAACGGCCCCGTGTCCGGCGTCACCGGCCAGCTCGCGATCCATCTTCAAAAACCCGACGACCGCAAAAAGGTGCCCGAGATCGAAGATCTCACGATCGACATTGGCGCCCGTTCGCGCGCCGAGGCCGAGAGCGTGGTCGCCGTGGGCGATGCGATCACGTATGCGGCCGGCGTCCACCCGCTGCTCGGCGATCGCATTGCCGCGCGCGGCTGCGACAATCGTATCGGCACCTGGGCGGCCGCAGAGGCTTTGCGCCGCATCGCTACGCGGCGCAGCGAATTGACGGCCTGTGTCGTCGCGGGCTCGTTCATTCAGGAGGAAAACGGCCTCTACGGCGCGACGATGGCTGCGTATCGCGTGAAGCCCGACGCCGCCATCGTGATGGACGTCACCCACGCGACGGACACCCCGCAGGCCTCGAAGGCGAAGCACGGTGATGTGCGCCTCGGCGGCGGACCCGTGCTCTCCATCGGCAGCGCCAATCATCCCGTCATCAACCAACGCCTCCGCGCCGTGGCCGCGAAGGCCGGCATTCCGCTCCAGGCCGAGATCAATCCGCGCCACACGGGCACCGACGCCGACGCGATTTTCCTCACACGCGGTGGCATCCCCACGAGCACCGTCGGCTTGCCAAACCGCTACATGCATTCGCCGGTCGAGATCATCCAGCTCTCGGACCTCGACGCGCTGGCCGATCTGCTCGCGGCCTTCGTCCTCGACGTGCAGGCCGGCGAGGAATTCCGCGTGACGATTTGACATGCGCACGGCAATGATCGTTCCTCACTGTTCAGCCAGTTAACAATCCATGAAGATCTCTCCTCTCCTTTTGTGCACCGCCCTCGCCATTGTCGCGACGGGCTGCGAACGCCCTTCGACCCAGACTCCCAGCGCGCCGAACGGCACAGTTGCCATTCTCGATCTCGATGCCGTGGCCAAGCGCCTCGGCCGTGATGTCGCCATCGCCGATCAGCTCAAGGCGGAAGGCGAGACGCTCGCCTCGCAGCTCACCAAGGAGAAGACCGAGCTCCAGAGCCAGCTCGACTCCTCCGCGCAGGCGCTCGGCGACAAGCCCAGCGACGCGGACAAACAGAAGCTCGTCGAGTTCGGCCAGAGCCTCAACGCCCGCCTCCAGTCCAAGCAGCAGGAGGCCCGCCAGGAGCTCAGCCAGAAGCAGGTCTCGCTCATTCAGCAGTTCCGCGAGGAGGTGAAGCCTATCGCCCAGAAAATTGCCGCCGGCAAGGGCATGAACACCGTGCTCCTGCGCAGCGACATCGTCGTGCTCTCCGCGGATCCTTCCGTGGACATCACCGACGCCGTCGTCGCAGAGATGATCAGCTCCGGCAAGGGCACCGCCACCGCGACTCCGAGCGCGACGGCGAGCGCGAGCCCCACGGCCACGCCGTAAGGCACGAATTTCTTCTTTCTCTTACTCCTGCTCGTGCTCTTTCTCTCCCCCGTTTCGAGGGAAGAGCAGGAGCACGAGTAAGAGCAGAGATCGCCTGCGGAGTCAGACCGCGATATCCTCGTTCCAGAGCTCCGGCCTCGCGGCGATGAAGTCGCGCATGAGCTGGATGCATTCCTCGTCCTGGAGCACCTCGAGCTCCACGCCCGAGGCGCGAAGCCAGTCCTCGCCGCCCATGAAGGTTACGTTCTCGGCGATCACAATTTTCGGGATCTTGTAGAGCAGCGACGTGCCGCTGCACATCGGGCAGGGCGAGAGCGTCGTATAGAGCACGCACTCGCGATAGACCGAGGCCGGCAGCCTCCCCGCGGCCTTGAACGCGCTCATCTCGCCGTGCAGCAGCGGATCACCAAGCTGCACGCGCATGTTGTGCCCGCGACCAATGATTTTGCCGTGGTGAACGATCACCGAGCCAATCGGAATGCCGCCCTCCGCCAATCCCTGCTTCGCCTCGTCGATCGCCGCCTGCATGAATTCGTCGCGCATGCCTCCCCTTAAGCAAAATTCGCGCCGCGGGAAACAATATCCCGTTGCGTCCGTCGCGTGCTTTGCGTGAGCCTCGTCGCGTGTCCAAAAAACTCCCGCCCGAGACCCGCAATGCCGCCTGGATCGGCGACGCCGTGCTGAGTCTCTACGTGCGCGAGTGGCTCCTTCGCGAGCAGGGCGCGATGGATGGCGAGCGCCTCGTCGCCTTCACGTCGAATCAATTTCTTTCCGCCTTCGGCAATCCCACCGAAGTCGAGGCCGCCATCGGTCGCATCTACGAGCGCGACGGACTCGCCGCGGCTTTCGCCGACATCGAGACGCGTCTGCTCCCGCTTTTTCTCGCGCAGGAAAAGAAACGCAGCCGGCAGCGCAAGTGAGCGAGGCCGCAAGGGCTTCTTCATCTTCAAAGCCCGCACTTTCCAAACAGCAACAATGACTTACGATAAGGACATGCCGAAGCGAATCTGTTCCCTCCTGGCCAGCCTCGCCCTCTTCGCCGCCGGCAATCTCCACGCCGAGATGCGTGCCGCCTGGGTGGCCTCCGTTTACAACCTCAACTTCCCCACGAAGCCCGGTCTCTCCGCCGAGGCGCAGAAAGCGCAGATCATCCAGATTCTCGACGCCGCGCGCACGGCGCGGTTGAACACGCTCTTCGTGCAGGTGCGCCCCGAATGCGACGCGCTCTACGAGTCGAGCATCGAGCCGTGGAGCCGCTATCTCACAGGCACGCAAGGCCGCTCACCCGGATACGATCCGCTCGCATTCTTCATCGCCGAGGGTCGCAAGCGCGGCATCTCGATTCACGCGTGGATCAATCCCTACCGCGCCGCGACGAACGCCTCGTCCGACCGCAGCAGCAAAAGTCCCGCCAGCCGCCTCGCCGGCAGCACCCGCCGCGTAGGCCGGCAGCTCTGGCTCGACCCCGGCTCGCCCGAGGTGCAGGACTACGTCGTCGCCGTCGTGCGCGACATCGTCCGCCGCTACCCGGTCGCCGGCGTCCACCTCGACGACTATTTTTATCCCTACCCGGACACCTACTCCGGCAGCTTTCCCGACGAATCGACCTACGCCCGCTATCAGGCCCGCGGCGGCCGCCTCACGCGCGCCGATTGGCGCCGCAACAACGTGAACACAATGATCCGTCGCCTCGGCGAGACCATCCACTCCGCCCGGCCCAGCGCGATGTTCGGCGTGAGCCCGTTCGGCATCTACACCAAGGGTCAGCCCTCCGACGTGAAGGCCGGCCTCGATCAGCTCAACGAACTCTACTCCGACCCACTGGCCTGGATTCAGCAGGGCTGGGTCGATTACCTCGCGCCGCAGCTCTACTGGCGCGACAGCAGCCCGCAGAGTTTTTCCGCGCTCCTGCGCTGGTGGCGCAATCCCGGCGTGAACCCGCGCGGCGTGCCGATCTATCCCGGCATCCGCATCGAGAAACTCGCGGGCGGCGCGTGGCCGGCCTCCGAGATCGCGCACCAGCTCTCGCTCGAGAAATCCATCGGCCCGCGCCAGGGCGGCGGCTTCATCCTGTGGGATTTCTCCCCGCTCATGAAGAACGCCCAGGGCATCCGCTCGATCGTCGCGTCGGAGTAACCGGACGACGCTTCCCGGCAAAGAAAAACGCCCGCCCGGCGCATCGTGTTGCGCGCCGGACGGGCGTGAAAGAGATTGCCCCGCTCGTGTCGTTAAGACGCATTTCCCGTTCCCTATCGAGAACGGTGGATAACCGCAGGACGGAGATCTGACTTCCAATCAAGGCCTGTCATTTACCCCGCCCCACCAAGCCTCCAATTTGTAAACATCGGACCGGGAGTTGCATTCGAATCCCGAGCACAGAAGGGCAAATCTAAGAAAATCGGAAAGAACTATTCGCGGAACTCGATCCCGAGTTGCTCGCGCAGCCGGGCTTTCAGCCGGTCGCACGCCGCATTCACTTCGTCTGCTGTCAGCGTTCGCTCTGAGGACCGGAAAGTCAAGGAGAAGGCCAGCGATTTCCGATCGGCCGGCAGCTTCACACCCGAGTCGTCCGTGAAAATATCGAAAGGCGCGAGGCCCGCAAGCAGCGGCTCCTTCGCCTCGCGCACGACGCGCTCGACTTCGCCGAAGCCCAGCGCACGCGGGAGAATCGCCGCGATGTCGCGCGTGACCGCCGGAAATTTCGGACTCGGCACGAACGCGCGCGGAGCCAGCGCCGCAGCCTGCAGCGCATCGAGTCGCAGCTCGGCCGCCACGACAGCCGCGCGGGCATCGAGCTCGCGAGCCGCGCCCGGCTTGAGCTGACCCGCTACGCCGGCGACGAATCCGCCAATACGCACCTCGAGCGCGAGGCCGAATCGTCCGTCCTCGATCTTCACGAGTTCCGCACCCGGTGCGAGCGCCTCGATCACGCCGCGCAGATCGAAGAGGTCGATGTCACTGCCGGCAGCATCGCGCCACGTGTGCGGCGAGCGCGCTCCCGTCGCGACAAGCGCGAGGCTCGGCACTTCCTCCTCCTCGGTGCTCGCAAAAACTCGGCCGATTTCGAAGAGGCGCACCGTCTCCGCGCCGTAGTTCACATTGCGCCGCACGGCGGCAAAGAGCCCGCCGAGCATGCTCGGGCGAAGCGCGCTTTGCTCCTCGCCAAGCGGATTGCGCAGTTCCAGAAAATTGCCGCCCGCGTGCGGCCGCGCCACCAGCGTGCTCGTGCGCGCCTCGCTGTAGCCCATGCCACGCAGGGCCTGCCGCACTTCCATCGCGGCGTCATAGGCGGCATCCGCCGCGGAGGACGGCGCAGGCTCGCCCGACACACGGCCAGTCACGCGCTCGATGCCGAGCAGGCGAATGACTTCCTCGATCAAATCGACCTCGCGCACGAGATCCCCGCGGAAGCCGGGCACGCGCCACGTCGAGGTCGCGTCGTCACTGGAAATTTTCTCCAGACCCAGTCGAGTGAGCGCAGAATCGATCTCCGCGTTTTCCAGCTCGACGCCCAGCAGCGCGCGGCAACGTGCGTATCGCAGGGAAACGCTCCATTCGCCCGGCGGCAATGCGCCCGACGTCGCAACCGCCTCGTCGGCAGTTCCGCCGGCAAACTCGAGAATAAGCTGTGTTGCGCGCGCGCTGGCCGCGAGCACTCCGGCGGGATTCACCCCGCGCTCGAAACGGTAGCTCGAATCGCTGTGCAGATCGAGTCCGCGAGCCGTCGCGCGAACGGTTGGCGCGTCGAAATACGCGCTCTCGAGCAGAATATCCGTCGTCGCCTCGGTCACGCCCGAGTCCTCGCCGCCCATCACGCCCGCAAGCGCGACCGGCCGCGTGGCGTCGGCGATCACGAGATCGCTGGAGCGCAACGCGTATTCACGCCCATCAAGTGCGAGAAATTTTTCGTGCGTGTCGGCACGGCGCACCACGATGCCACCGGCGACCTTCGCCGCGTCGAACGCGTGCAGCGGCTGGCCAAGCTCCATCATCACGTAGTTCGTGACATCGACAACGTTGTTGATCGGGCGCAGGCCGATGGCTTCGAGCCGGCGCGCGAGCCAGTCGGGGCTCGGGCCAACCTTCACGCCGCGAATCCGACGCACGGAATAGAACGGACAGCCGAGCGCGTCGTCGATGCGGGCGAGGCTCGCGTCCTCGCGCGTGGCGGGTTCGGCGGGCGTCGAAAGCGCGAGCGGCAGGTCGGTGTTCGCGGCGACTTCGCGCGCGAGGCCGGCGTGGCTGAGCCAGTCGGAACGGTTCGACGTAATCTCGATCTCGAGCACCGTCTCGGGCGGAAAAATTTCGGAGATCGGGGCGCCGATGCGCGTCTCCGGCGGCAGGATGAGCAGGCCCTGTGCGTCCTCGGCGAGCGCGAGTTCCTTCGCGCTGCACATCATGCCTTCGCTCTCGACGCCGCGAAGCTTGCCGACCTTGATCTTGAAATCGCCGGGCAGCACCGCGCCGGGCAGCGCGAGCGGCACCTTGTCGCCGACCTTGTAGTTCTTCGCGCCGCAGACGATCTGGCGCGGATGCTCGCTGCCGTCATTGACGCGGCAGACGCTCAGGCGGTCGGCGTTCGGATGCGGATTCGACTCGAGGATCTGGGCTACGACGACGTTCGGAAAATCCGCGCCACGCGTCTCGACGGACGCGACCTCGAGTCCGGCGCGCGTGAGCAACTCGACGAGCGCGTCCACCGTGCCGGCGTAAGGCACGAATTCTTTGAGCCAACTGAGCGAGAGTTTCATGGGATTTAACCGCGGAGACGCTGAGACGCTGAGGTTATGGAAATGTCATCTCTGCGTCTCCGCGCCTCGGCGGTTCAAAATTGTTTCAAAAACCGCAGGTCGTTTTCGACGAGCATGCGGATGTCGGGAATGCCAGTGAGGTTCATCGCGAGGCGATCGAGGCCGAAGCCGAACGCGAAGCCGCTGACGACTTCGGGATCGTAGGCGCGATCCTTGCGCTGATCGCAGATCGCCTCGAACACCGCGGGATCGACCATGCCACAGCCGGCGAGTTCCATCCATTTCCCGCCGAGTGCCGCGGTCTGGATGTCGATCTCGAAGCTCGGCTCGGTAAACGGGAAGAAATGCGGGCGGAAGCGGATGGCCGTGCCTTCGCCGAAGAGTTCGCGGAAGAAATACTCCAGCGTGCCCTTGAGGTCGGCCAGCGAGACGCCGGGCGCGACGAAGAGGCCTTCCATTTGCGTGAACTGCGCGAGGTGCGTGGCATCGACCTCGTCGCGGCGATACGCGGCGCCGGGGGCAATGATGCGCACGGGCGGCGTCTGGCGCTCCATCGTGCGAATTTGCACGGTCGAGGTGTGCGTGCGCAGCAGGCGCCCGTCGGGGAGATAAAATGTGTCCTGCTCGTTGCGCGCCGGATGGTAGGCGGGCGTGTTCAGCGCGTCGAAGCAATGCCACTCGGTCTCGATGTCGGGCCCTTCGGCGAGCGCGAAGCCCATGCGGCGGAAAATGCGAACGGCCTTGTCGAGGAGCTGGGTGAGCGGATGGATCGAGCCGCGGACGGGCGAAATGCCGGGCAGCGTGAGATCGACCTGCGAGAGGGCGGCGTGGTCGGCCGCGTGCGCGAGATCCTGCTGGCGCGCATCGAGCGCTGCAGCGACGTCGGAGCGAAGGGCGTTCAGCGCCTTGCCGACGCGGGCCTTGTCCTCCTTCGGGACGTTCCGCATGCCTTCGCTGAGGAGCGGAATCGCGCCGGCGCGGCCCATGTATTTCACGCGGGCGGCGTCGAGTTCCTGCGCGTTTGCGGCCGCGGAAATGGCGGCCAGCGCCTCGGAACGGAGAGAATCGATCTGCGCTTCCATGGAAAGAAAAACCACGGATAGCACGGATGACACGGATGTTTGAAATCCGTGCGATCCGTGTGATCCGTGGTGAATCCTTAGGCGGCCTTCTTTTCGAGGGCGGCGGCAGCCTGCTTGACGATGGTGGCGAAGGTCGCCTCGTCCTGCACGGCGAGATCGGCAAGGACCTTGCGGTCGAGACCGATGTTGGCGGCCTTCAGCCCTTCGATGAAGCGGCTGTAGGTGAGACCCTGCGCGCGGACAGCAGCGCTGAGGCGGCTGATCCAGAGCGCACGGAAATTGCGCTTGCGGGTCTTGCGGTCGCGGTAGGCCCAGTATTTGGCCTTCATCTGCGCGTCTTTCGCATAACGAAAGAGCTTCGAACGGCGGCCACGATAGCCCTTCGAAGCGTCCACGACGCGCTTGCGGCGCTCGCGGCTGGCGGGAGCATTGGTTGCTCTTGGCATTGTCTATCAAACCCCGGCGTTTTTGCCGGAGCCTCCTTGGAGCGGACTGTTTCTCTTTGGACTCCGGGCCTCGTCTGCTCCATATCCCCGACTTATGGCCGGGGCAGACCGCGGAGTCTCTGGTTTTACGCGAAAGGCAGGTTCAACTTGATGCGGGCCTCGTCCGTCTTGTCCACCACGGCGGCCTTGGCAAGATTGCGCTTGCGCTTGGCCGATTTGCTGGACAGGAGGTGACGCCGGCTCGCATGCGCGCGCAGAACCTTGCCGGAAGCGGTTACTTTGAAACGCTTCGCGGCAGCCTTCTTCGTCTTGCTGCGTGCAATTGCTTTGGGCATGAGAGCCGGGTAATATGCCGGCGGCTTCTGAAAGCAGCAAGAAAATTTTCGGCGGACGGAAAAAGTCGCCGGAGGGCGCATTGACGGGGAAATCTTTCGCGCGTAAAAACCGACATGCGCTCCGCCCTTCTTCTCGTCGCTCTCGCTCTTGCCCCGGTCGTTCCCTCCTTCGCCCTCACGCAAAACCAGGGTCAGCTCGTGCATGGCCGCTATTTTGCGAGTGGCAAGGCGACATTCGCCGGCATCCACATCCAGTATCTTCGCGGCAAGGCCAGCGTGAACGCCCACGGCCGCGTGAAGGCCCGCCTCACGAAGATCGTGTCGTCTCCGAAATCGAGCCAGTCGTTCACGACGCAGGTGCAGCTCCGCGGATCAGTTCGCAAGATGCGCTTCAGTCACGGAACATTCATCGCATCGGCCCGCCTGCGCCTCAGTGATGGCGCGGTCATCACCGGCTCGTTCCACGGAATTTCCAGCGGCGCAAGCCCGCTCTCGCGCTACTTCAAGGGCACGATCTCGGGCGCAACGAACACGAACTTCGTGCTCCGCTCCCGCTGATTCCCCTTCCAGCACTCCGCCCATGAAATTCCCGTCCCTGCTCGCGGCGGCCGCTCTGGCTGTCGCGCTTCTGCTTGCCCTGCCGGCGCACGCCCAACTCACATGGCCCAAGCAAGTGCCTTCCTCCGC
>JGI24743J22301_10000015_pt1 | contig 15211 bp, 17 predicted proteins | sample KBSMiscanthusM2_FD_22301 | JGI IMG/M metagenome (IMG submission 22301)
GTCGCAAAGAAAGATAGATTCTTCAAACTTTTTTTGTAGAGACTTTTCCTGTCATTCGGGAGTCGGCAGCTTGCGCCGGCCGGGACTCGCAGGAATAATGCCCGGCCCATGCGATTGGATGAATTGCTCGCGCGCACGCCGCGCACACTTTCCTTTGAATTTTTTCCGCCGCGCAACGAACGCGCCTGGCACACGCTCGAGGACACCATCGAGCAGCTCATTCCGCTCGGCCCGGACTTCGTTTCCGTGACCTACGGCGCGGGCGGCGGCACACGTGAGAAGACGCGCGAAGTCGTCCAATACATCTCGAAGAATACGTCCGTCCCCGCGATGGCGCACCTCACCTGCGTGAACGCGACGCGCGCCGATCTCCGCGGCCTGCTCGACGAATACGCCTCCCACGGCATCGAAAATCTCCTCGCCCTGCGCGGCGATCCGCCGAAGGGCCAGGAGCGTTTCACGCCCACGGATGGCGGTTGCGCCTACGCGGCGGACCTCATCGACCTCATCCGCGAGGACGGCCGTTTCGCCATTCTCTGCGCGGCGTTTCCCGAGAAGCATCCCGACGCCGTGTCGCGCGAGGCAGACTGGGAAAACCTCCGCCGCAAATTCGAAAAGGGCGCCTGCGCCGCACTCACGCAATGCTTCTTCGAGCCGCGACTCTACATCGAGCTGCGTGAGCACCTCACGCGATCGCTCGGCCACGCGCCGCGCATCCTGCCGGGCATCCTGCCGATCACGGACTGGCAGGCGCTCGTGCGTTTCTGCGGCGTGTGCGGCGCATCGATTCCCGAGTCGCTTCGCGCGCGCATGGAGCCCGTCGCGAACGACCGCGTGGAAACGCGCAAGCGCGGTATCGCGTTCACGATCGACTTCTGCCGCGAGCTGCTCGAGGCCGGCGCGCCGGGGATTCACCTCTACGCGTTGAACCGCAGCACCGCCGCCGCGGAGATCGTCACCGCCCTGCGCCAAAGCGGGCATCTGGCCTGACGCCTTCGCCATTGCCGCCGGATCGCCTGCGCTGCTAGTTTTTCGTCCGTGGCCGCCAACGCCAAGCCCCTCACCGTCAGCGCGGAGGATTACCTGGAGCGCATTCACGAGCTCATCGAGTCGAAGGGCTACGCGCGCGTGTCGGACATCGCCGCGCTACTCGAACTCACGCGCCCCACGGTTTCCATCATGGTGCAACGGTTGAGTCGCGACGGTTATCTCACCTACGAAAAATATCGCGGCCTCACGCTCACGCCGCGCGGCGCGGAGGTCGCCCGGCGCATTCGCACGCGGCATGTGCTGCTCACGGAATTCCTCGGCATGCTGGGACTCGACCGCACGGTAGTCTCACGCGACGTCGAGGGCATCGAACATCACGTGAGTCCGGAAACTCTCGAGAAACTCGAGCGCCTCGTCGAACACTGGAAGGAACAGCCCTCGCGACTGCGCGCAGCGCTCGAGCCACGCACCACCAAAAGCAGCAGCCGCACTTCCTCGAAAAGCTGATCAGCGCGCAACTATTGGCATGACCGCCTCGATGCCAGCATCGCGCGCCATGCTGCGCTGTTTCGAAATGTGGCTGCCAAAGATCACGAGCCCCGCGATCACCGCGCCAAACAACAGCACGGTCGCCACGGGATAACCGCTCGACGATGTGTGGGTGTGTGTTTTCATGAACTCCTCATGTTTCTTGATAGAAAACACGAGTTGCAAAATTCGTGCCAATCTCAGGCACGGATGCGAACCCTTTGTCCCGCGATTCTCGGCTTGATTTCCCGCGGAGCTTGCGGCATCTTGCCCGGCTCACTCTCGGGGGTATAGCTCAGTTGGTAGAGCGTCTCGTTCGCAATGAGAAGGCCTGGGGTTCGAATCCCCATACCTCCACCACTTCGCCTTTGGCGAAGTTTTTCCTTTGGGGCTAAGAGTCCCGGTTCGTCTGCCCGGCGCGCAAGCGCCTTCCTCTCCCCGCGCAGCCATTTCGCAGGCTCCGCCCCGCGGAACAATCCCCATACCTCCACTTTCCCGCTTCCAACGGAATTTTTGTTCTAAGTCTCGGGAAGCCTCGTTTGCCCCGAACTCTGTCGAGCGAAGCCCATGTTTCTACTACTGAAAGCAGTGTCGGGGCTCCGCCTGAGCGAACGCATTCCCACAACCCCGTGCGGACCGAATCGCGATCTTCCCTCGTATGAGCGACAGGGCACCCCGCGCGCGTTTTCGATGGTTGATCTGGCTCGCGAGCGTCGCTGCTATTGGAGGCATTCTTGCGCTTGCGATTGGCGCCACGATTTACTCCGGCTACGAGAAGCGAGCGGCCGCTTTCGATCTCAAGCAGCTCGACGAGGTGCGCGAGCGCTCGGCGGTGTATGATGCCAACGGCGAACTTTACAGCTACTTCGGCGGCGAGAATCGTCTCGTCGTGCCGTTGAGCGCGGTGTCGAAGCACTTCATTGACGCGCTCATCGCGCGGGAGGACTCGCGGTTCTGGAAACATGGCGGCGTAGATCTCCTCGGCATCGCGCGCGCCTTCGTGACGAACATCGGTTCCGGAAAAATCCGGCAGGGAGCCAGCACGATCACGCAGCAACTCGCGCGCAATGCCTTCGGTCTCGAGGGTCGCACGATCGACCGCAAGTTGCTCGAGATGGCGCTCGCCCGACGGATCGAGCAGCACTGCTCGAAGTCGCGAATTCTCGAACTCTACGTGAATCGCATTTACTTCGGCTGCAGCCTCTTCGGCATCGAGGCGGCCTCGCGCGGATACTTCGACAAGCCCGCCGCCGAGCTCACGCTTGGCCAGGCAGCAGTATTGGCGGGGTTGATCCGCAGCCCGAGCAAGCTCGCGCCGGTTCGCGATGCAGAGGCGGCGACCCGCGAGCGCGATGCCGTGATCGACCGCATGGTGGAGACAAAAGTTCTCTCACCGGCCGATGCCGCCGCCGCGAAGGCCGTGGTCATTCACCCTCAGCCCGGCGACAAACTCGAACCGGCGCACGATTACGTGATGGATGCCGTAACGCGCGAGCTCGAGCAGACACTCGCGCCGAAGGTGCTGCAAAAAGGCGGTCTGCGCGTGGACATGACCGTCGATCCCCAACTCCAGCGCATTGGCGAGGCCGCAGTGGACCGTCACCTCGCAGAAATCGAAGCGAGGAAGGACTTCACGCATCCACGTCGGAGCGAATTCAGGCCGCCGGCTGATGGACGGGAAAGTGCGACCGATTATTTGCAGGGCGCGCTCGTCGCCATCGACAATGCGACTGGAGCGATCCGCGCGATTGTGGGCGGTCGGGATTACGCGCAGAGCAGCTACTCGCGCGCACTGCTCGCAAAACGGCAGGTCGGCTCCACGTTCAAGCCCTTCGTCTATGCCGCCGCCTTCGAACGCGGGCTCCTGCCCGGAACACTCGTGGACGATTCGAAGCTCGCCGAAAACGAATTCCGCAACATCTCCAATGGCTGGTCGCCCGAAAACTCCGACGACGAATACATGGGCTTCCAGCCCGCGGCTCTGGGTCTCGTGAAATCGCGCAACACGATGAGCGTGCGCGTGGGCGAATACGCGGGCCTGCCGCAGGTGCGCGAACTCGCGCGTCAGGCAGGCGTGGAGGCCGACATTCCCGACCTGCCCGGCGTTTTTCTCGGCGCGTTCGAGACGACGTTGAAGAACCTCACATCCGCCTACACGATTTTTCCAAATCTCGGCTGGCGGGCCGAGCCACATCTCATCGAGAAGGTCGTCGATCACGATGGGCGCGTGCTATTCACTGCCGCGACGCACAACCAGCACGTGCTCGACAATGGCACGGCGTGGATTGTTTCCAAGCTCCTCCAGCAGGTGCTCGTCTCGGGCACCGCAGCGCGTGCCGCAAAGCTCGGCTGGGACAAGCCCGGCGGCGGGAAGACAGGCACGACAAACGATTATTTCGACGCGTGGTTTATAGGCTACACCTCGTCGCTCACCTGCGGCGTGTGGACAGGCTTCGACAAGCCACAGACGATTGGCCCTAAGGCCTACGGCGCCGCGCTCGCGCTGCCGATCTGGGTGGATTTCATGCAACACGCGCCCGAGGGAAAATACCCCGCGCGCCCGCTGCGGGACTCGCCCGACTTGCAGAAAGCTACGCTTTGCAAGGTCTCCGGCCTGCGCGCCACGGATGCCTGCGTCGCGCAAGGCCAGGCCTACGACACCGTCCTGCCCGCAGCGAAAATTCCCGCCGCCACGTGCCGGACGCATGCCGCGCCCGCGCCGCAGGTCGCCTACTCCGACATCGTGCCTTCGTCCACAGCTTCCGCGCCGACACCCGCCTATGTTGAGCCGGCACCAAATCCACAGCGTGCACCTGCACCGACAACCATGCCGCCGGCAATTGCGACCGTTCCCGCTCCCCAGCCCCGCCCAGCGCGCCCGTCGCGAATCGTTTCCGTGCCCGATGTGAACGATGGCGATGAGGCTCCGGCCACGCCACTTCCCAAGCCCCCGGACCTCGCACCTCCCGCGGTTGCAAGAGAGGCGCACGCGCCTGTTGAAGTCCGCCGTGCAGAGCCGGCACAACCCGCCGCTCCGTCGCAAGCGGAGGCGGTCCAGATCGAGCAGAACGGCCAGCGCGCAACACGAATGATCATTCGCGTCGTTCCAGTCCGCCGCGCCGAGGCAGCGGTGCCGGAGGAACAAGAATAAGCGCCTTCAAGCAACGCCCGACACGTGGCGACAGGCGGCCGCCAGCATGGCATGAACCCCTGGAGTCACTGCTGCGAGATAGGCCTCTCGCTTGTTCGCCCAAAATGTATGCACCGCCTCCAGGTGATCCGCTGGCAATTCGTCCTCCGGCCGCGTCACAGCAGGATCGTAGGGCAACTCGAGCGTGACCATCGCCGGCGCGGAGCCGTCGGCGTAGCGCACGCCATAGCCGCACCATTGGCCCAGCGAGCCGGGGCAAATGTCGTAGATATGCTGCAGGCGACGCTTGCCGCGACCGAGTTCCGTGACGCGCAGCCGGTAGGCGCCCTGCTGCGCGGGCGTGAGCGCCGCCCACATCGCTTCGGCCAGTGCGGTCGATTGCGTGCCATCGGCATCGAGCTCCGCGAGCGCCCAGTGCAGGCTCACGATCTTCGCCGGCTGGAACGCGAGGATGTAATCGCGCACGGCGCAAGACTCGGGCTCCGACCACGGATGCGGGCCGGGCGGCTCCTCGCTGTCGGCGGACCAGTTGAAGTCGCAGTTGCGGTTCGGGTCCACGCCACGCGCGTTGGTGCGCGTGTAAGCCGCGAGGCCGTCTGGATTCGCACGCGCGAGAATGGCTGTCGGCTCCGCAGGCCACGGAAAACATTCCAACAGGTCCACGGTCGCGGGTTCGTCGCCGTGTTGCCCGCCAATGAGCAGCGTGAGATTCGCAGGCGGTTCGCCGGCCGGATCGAAATTCGATCGCACGACGATCTCGCGTCCTTCCACCGAATGACCGGCGATCCAGGAGAAAATGGGGCTGGGCATGCGCGACAAGCGTTACGGTTTCAAAATTTGGCCCGGCGTGAAAAGATAATCCGCACACGATGAAGTGGACCTGGACCAGTCGGGAGCTGCATCCGCGGCATGTGTTTCGCATCAGCCGGGCGCAACGGCGGTCCGTGCACAATGTCTTCGTGCGCGTCGAGCATGATGGCTGCGTCGGCTACGGCGAGGCGTCACCCAATGCGTTTTACAACGAGACGGCGGAGTCCGTTCTTGCGCGATTGGAGGCGGCGCGACCGTGGGCGAAGCAACTCCGCATCGCAAGCGTGGCGGATATCGAAGGCGCATGGACGGCCGGCTGGCAGTGGCTCGGCCCGTCGCGCGCGGCGCAGTGCGCGCTCGATCTCGCGCTGTGGGACTGGCTCGGCCGGCGTGTGGGAAAATCCGTGTGCAAGCTGGCGTGGGGCGAGCCGGCGCACGAGGTCGCCACGTTTTGCACGATTGGGATTTCCTCGCCGGAGGAACTCGCAGCCAAGCTCGACGAACTCGACGGATTCCCACGCATCAAGATCAAAGCCGGTGGCACGGCCGATGTGGAAACCGTGCGTCGCGTGCGCGAGCACAGCGCGGCGATGCTCGCCGTGGATGCGAATTGCGCATGGGCGGGCGACGACATCGCAGCGCTCGCCCGCGAGCTCGCACCACTCGGCGTCGCGTTCATCGAGCAACCCCTGCCGCCCGGGGAGGAATCCGCGCTGCCCGCCGCGCGGCCGCTGCCCATCCTCGCCGACGAAAGCTGCGTGACCGAGGCGGATGTCGAGCGCATCGCGCGTCACTTCGATGGTTTCAACATCAAGCTCGTGAAATGCGGCGGCCTCACTCCTGCGCTGCGCATGGCGCGCTACGGCCTCGAGCTCGGAATGCGAACGATGGTGGGTTGCATGCTCGAGAGCAGCGCGCTCATTGCCGCCGGCGCCGTGGTCGCGCAAAAGACGGCGTTCGCCGATCTCGATGGCGCGTGGCTGCTCGCGGACGATCCGTTCACCGGCTGGAGCTTCGCGCGCGGCATGCTGCAGCCNCCTGCCAGCGCCGGGCTCGGCGTGGAGCCCATCGCCGGTTTGTTTGCCGATCAATAAAGGTAGGTGTCCTCGGGCGGATCGGTCTTTTCGATGGTCGCGTTCTCGATGAGCGGACGCTTCTGGCCGCCCACCACCGGGAAGGTCGCCTTGCCGTGGACTTTCACCCACGTCATTTCCGGCAGGTCGGACTTCGCGCCCGGATGCACGGGCAGTGCGACAGGCTGCGCGTCGGCGGCGCAACACGTCATGAGCATGCGCACGAGATCGTAGCGGTCGCCGTTCGGATTGTTCTCCTTGGCCGGCATGAGCTGACCGACAACCTCGACCTGCTTGTCCTCGAAGGTCTGGCGCATGTCCGCCAATTGCGCAGCGTAAAGGAAATCGACGACCTCGGCCTGTATCTCGCCCTTGCTGTTTTTGCGGACCTCGGGTTGGTCGCCGCCATCCGTGGAGCTGGCATCGTTGCCAGGCAGCGACGCATCGGCCGGCGCGGCAGGTTGCACGCTCGCGCTGGGCTGCGCGCCGGGGAGCTGGGAAATATTCTGCACGTAATTGCGGTTCAACACGGTCGTCGAGCTGTAGGCGTCCTGCGAAGCCGAGAGCGCGATGAGCAGCGGCACGACCAGCACGAGCGCGGTGAGCAGGCTTTTCCACAACGCGCCTGATTTCACCGGCGCGCAACCGGTCAGCGCGGCCTCGTCCGGTGCGACGAGCACGAGCATCGCCAGCAGGATAAGCACGATGCCGCCCGAGACTGCAAAGACGTGAAAATGCGGATGCAGATAAGCCGTGAGGCGCCCGCTGAAGTAGAGGAAGCACAGCACCGCGCCCCAGACCATGAGGACACCAGCGGAGAGGAAGCGTTGGACGAGCAGCGTCATAGCGGAATCGCGTAATGCGTGAAGACCACCTGTATGCGCAGACAGATCAACCCAATGAGCACGAAGAGGCCAAGCGCAAGCGCGAGCACGAAGCGCTTCCGAAACACGGCCGAGTAGATGAAGAGCAGCTTCAGATCGATCATCGGGCCGAAGACGAGGAAGCCAAGTTTCGCGATGGTCGGGAACATCGTGAACGTCGCCGCGATAAAGGCATCCGTCGTGCTGCACAGCGAAAGCACGGTCGCCAGCCCCATCAGCGAGCCCGTCGCGAGCCAGTCGTTCACCGCGAGCGGCACGATCGCCTCCTGATTTACCGCCGTGTTGAACGTCGCCGCCACCGCCGCGCCGATCACGAAATACACGGTCATGCCCAGGAAGTCCGACACGCACACGCCGAGCGACGCCCAAAGCCGTCGGCCCACGCTGCCCGATGGCGCGCTCGAGCCACCGGCCGATTGCGCAATGTCCGCGAGCGCCGTCGGGCGCAACACGAGCTTCAATGGCAGGTTGTGCACGACGAAGCCGACGATCACCGCGACCACGAAGCCGATGCCCAGCCGCAGCAGCATCACCACGAGTGGCTCCTGCCCGCGAAACGCAGCCATCGTGCTGACCGCGACGATGGGATTCACGATCGGCGCGGCGAGCATGTAGGTGATCGCGTTCGAGACCGGCAGCCCTTTCGTCATCAGCCGACGGATCACCGGCACAATGCCGCACTCGCACATCGGGAAGATGACGCCAAGCAGCCCGCTCACGAGCGCACCCGCATAGGCGTTGCGCGGCAGCAGGCGTGTCATGAGCCGCGCGGGCAGGAACTGGTCGAGCAGCCCCGAAATGATCGTTCCGAGCAGCAGAAACGGCAGTCCCTCGAGCAGAATGCTCAGGAACGAGTAGCTGAAGTCCGGGAACCTGAAGTTGAAAACTCCTCCCATGCGCGCAGCCTAGGCTGGGGTTTGTGCGGCGAACAATTCCTCCGCGCCGGCGCGGACGCGCTCCTCGGGAATGTTCGGCCCGATGAGCACCGCGACTGGCCGTCCGACGCGGCTCGTCGGCCCGATCGGCAGCAATTGCGCAGCTTCCACGCCATCGACTTTTTGGAAGACGTGAAACTCGCCCGGCGACTCAGTCAGGCGCACGAGACCTTTCGCGCGAATCACTTCCTCCGGCAGTGCGGCGAGAAATTTTTCGAGCGCGGCGCGCGGGACGACCTCGGGCAGATCGAGCTGGAGCGACGCGAAGTGAAAGCCGCAATGTCGATGCTGTGCCTCCTCCTCGTGATCGTGCTCATGATGATGGTGCTCGTCGTGATCGTGGTGATGCCCACATTCGCAGCAGCCCGCGTGGGCCGAGATTTCGCGAGAGGCGATCCCGCCGACTTCCGCGGAGATGCCGACGAGCGCCTCTGCGAGTTCGCCAGGCGTGGCGCGCGTGCCGGAGACGCCGTGTTTCTCGAAGGATTCCTCGATCTGCGCGGCGCGCTTCGCATCGATTTCGTCGGCGCGGGACAGGAAGAGAAAGTTCGCCGTGCGCGCCTGGTCGAGTTCGAGCGAATTGTGCCAAAATCGCTTCTGCCAGCGTTTGCCATCGATGATGGAAACCTGGATCGGCAGCGTGAAGCGGCCGAGGTCGGGCTCGAGCGAGAGCATCTCGATGAGCTCCTCGGAGTCTGTCGTGCCGTTTGTCTCGACGACGAGCACGCGGCCGGGCGCGTGCTCGAATTTCTCGAGGGCGCCGAGCAGTTCCTCGCGCGAACCGCAGCACACGCAGCTACCGCTGATCGGCAGCACGCTGGCGACGAGGCCCTGCAGCAGTTCGGCGTCCACGCGGGCATTCTGGTAGTCGTTGATGATCACGTGCGGATCGAGTCCGCGCGCGGAGAGTTCGGGAAGAAGTTTGCGAAGATAGGTGGTCTTGCCGGCTCCGAGGAATCCGACAAGCAGGATGAGAGGTGTCATGAAATTAAATGGATGAAATGTGGTGAGCACGACGCGGGCCGCGCGTGCGTGGAAAAGGAGCGAATGCGACCGTGCGATTACGCGAGCGGAGGCGCGCGGCTGCCGGACGCCCGTTCGCAATCCGCCACCCAGGGCTGCTTCGGCGCAGCGATCGCAAGCGGCTCGACCATGGGCTCTGGCGTTCCCACGTTGATCGGGGAAACTTCCGGCGAATCCATGAGGCCGGCTGCGGCGGCGGTCACCAGGCAGGCGTGATCCGGCGCATCGGCATCGTCGCCATGCAGCCAGTGGTGCAGCGCGGGCGAGACGCTCAAGGCCGCCACGAGCAGGTGGCAGGCGAGCAGAATCGCGGCGAGCGGCCTTTTCATCATCCGCCGGCATCGCTCGGATACGGCGGCAGGTTTGTCAATTGTCTTTTGGCGCGACGGAGTCATCGAGATCCTTGGCCACCCCTCGATTCCGAACCCGTCTTCACTCGACTCGGACATTCCCGACCAAAGTCAGCAAGGCACTGAGTCGCGGCGACGGGCTTTATTTCGCCGCCACCTTTTTCGCCGGCGGCTCGCAATCGGGGCAGACGCCGAAGAAATCGAGCTGGTGGTAGATTTGGCCATAGCGCGTGGAGCGGCGGATGCCTTTCTCCAGCTCGTGCACCGGGCACTCGATGTCGAGATTCTCGATCTTGCCGCATTCCGTGCAGATGATGTGCTCGTGGTGCTCTCCGGGCAAATTGAGCATGAAATAATACGACCGCCCGGGCGAGCCGAGGCGCCGCACGAGGCCGATTTCCTCGAGCTTCACGAGAATGCGAAAGACCGACGACGGATTGCACGACTCGCGAAGCGCGGGCTCCTTCGCGAGATTCGCCCAGCCGATCGGATGCTCCTTCTCGAAAAGCACGCGGAGAATCTGCTGGAGCGCGTGGGTGCGCCTCATGCCGCGCTGGCGGCAAAAATCCAGCGCCCACTCGAGTCTCTCAGCCAATGTCTGTCGCTTCGCGGCCACGCCCGCAAGCTAGCCCGCTCCCGCCGGCCGGGCAACGCACGAATCGCACGCACATCGCAGCCGCTCTCTCGAGGAAGTGGATTGTTTGTAAGATTCACTTGCGATTATTGCATTCCCGTCGAAGATGAGCGCCAAATGAAAACCCTGCTCCCTTTCCTCGCCGTGATCACGGCGATGTTTTCGAGCACCCTCGCGGCAGAGCCCGTGAAGGTCGTCTCGTTTTCGACGATTCTCGCAGAGGTCGCGCAGCAGGTCGGCGGCAGCGCGGTGGATGTCGTGGAGCTCGTGAAGCCCGGCATGGATCCGCATGAATACCAGCCCACACCCGGCGACCTCCGCCAGCTCGCCGATGCGAAGCTCGTTCTCGCCTCCGGAAAGAACATGGAGCATTACCTCGACAAGCTCGCCGGCAGCGCAGGACCAGGCGCCATGATCGTGAAAGTCGGTGACCAAATGCCGTCGCTGCAGTTGAACGAGGGAGGCTCAGGCCTCGTGCAGGACCCGCACTGGTGGCACAGTATCGCGAATGTCGAGAAGGCCACGAAGATCGTGCGCGATGCGCTCATTCTGGCCGATCCCGTCAACACGGCCGAATTCACGAACAATGCGAATGCGTATCTCGCGAAACTCGTCGCATTGAACACTTGGGTGAAGCAGAAGGTCGCCGACCTGCCCCGCGACAAGCGCGAGCTCGTGACCTCGCACGACGCCTTCCAGTATTTTGCGAAGCAATACGGCTTCACGATTTACCCCATCGAGGGCATCAGCACCGAGCAGGAGCCCTCGGCGAAACAGGTCGATGACCTCATCGCGACAATCAAATCGCAGGGCGTGAAAGCGATTTTCCTCGAGGACACGCTCAATCCCAAAGTGAGCAGCGAGATCACGCGCGAAACCGGCGCAAAAATCGGCGGCATGCTTTACGCGGACGGCCTTGGCTCCGGCGAAGGCAGCACCTACGAAGGCATGGTGAAACACAACGTAACGACCATCGTGGAGGCGTTGAAATAGCGTGACGGGTTCGCCGCTGGTGCGCGCCCTCGTGGCACTCGGAGTCCTGCTTCTCCTGCTCGTGCCGCTGCGCTCGTTCACCACGGCACGCACGAAGCCTGCTGCCACCGCGCCGTCTACCACGCCGGCAGCGGAGACTCTCGCGCATCTCGAAATCGTCTCGACGAAAATTCCGTTCACGTTTGCGGTCTCGCACCTTGGCAAAATCGTGTGGCAGGGAACCGCTGCCTCGAGCCCGGCCGAGACTGACGTGAAACTGCCCATCCCACCGCAGGGTATCGACCTCTCGCTCACGATCACGTGGAGCGCGCCCGGCGAGGCGGCGGCGAAGCTCACCGTCACTCACGGCAACAACGATCCCGTGGAACGCACGGTCTGGGGCGACGGCACCGCCTCGGACGTTCTCACCTACCCCTGATCCCATGGCCTCCCATCGGCTCGAAATCCGCGATCTCACGGTCTCCTACCACCGTATCCCGGCGGTGCATCACGTGAATCTCGACCTCTGCTGCGGGCGCAGCATCGCACTGCTCGGCCCGAACGGCGCGGGCAAGACCTCGTTCTTCAAAGCGCTCGTCGGTCTCGTGAAGCCCGAAACGGGCACGATCAATCTCGGCGGCCACGGTCGCTCGCCGCGCGACATCGCCTATCTCCCACAGCGCGAAAACGTGGACTGGGATTTCCCCGTCACCGTGCGCGGTCTCGCCGAGATGGGCCGCTACTCGCGGCTCGGCTGGTGGCGGCGATTCGGCGCGGCGGATTGCGCCGCTGTGGACAAGGCGCTCGCCACGATGGAGCTTACCGACCTCGCGCACCGGCAGATCAGCGCACTTTCCGGCGGTCAGCAGCAGCGTGCCTTTCTTGCCCGCGCGCTCGCACAGGAGGCGCACGTGCTCCTGCTCGACGAGCCGTTCAACGGCCTGGACAAACCCGCGCAGAATCTCCTCGCACAGGCGATGCGTCGCATCGTCGAGGCGGGCAATCTCGTGATCGTCTCGCATCACGATCTGAAGACCGTGCCCGAGCTCTTCGAGCAGGTCATCTTCCTCAACGGCGAGCTCGTGGCCTTCGGCAACACAGCCGAGGTTTTCACCGACGCGAACATTCGCCGCACGTTCGACACGCCGGCCTACGCAGGCCGCACGCACCACCATCACCACCACGCATGAACGATTTCTCGAGCTGGCTACTGGAGCCTTTCCGACACGAATTCATGCAACGCGCGCTCTTCGGCTGCGCGCTCATCGGCTTCACGAATGGCTGCCTGAGCACGTTCATCGTGCTGCGGCGGCTCGCGCTCATGGCCGACGCGATGGCGCATTCGCTGTTGCCCGGCCTGGCCGTGGCGATCCTGCTCTTCGGTCTCGCGCCGGCAGGCCTCTTCGTCGGCGCGCTCGTCGCCGCGCTGCTCGTCGCGGCCGGCACGCAGCTCATCGCGCGCAGCTCGCGCGTGAAGGAGGACACCGCGCTCGGCCTCCTCTTCGCGTGCGCGTTCTCGCTCGGCATCGTGCTGCTGAGCGTCGCGCCCGTGCGCGTGGAGGTGTCGCATTACCTCTTCGGCAACATCCTCGGCCTCGCGAATTCCGACCTCTGGATCATCTACGCGATCAGCCTGTTCGTGCTGCCGGCGCTCATCGCTCTCGAGCGACCGCTGTTCCTGATGATGTTCGAGCCGGGCATCGCGGCGAGCCAGGGCATCCGCGTCGGCGCGCTGAATTACTTTCTCATCGGCGCGCTCGTGCTCTCGATGATCTCGTCGCTCCAGGCCGTGGGCGTGATCCTCGCGCTCGGCATGCTCATCGCACCTGCGGCGACCGTTTACCTGTTCTCCGACTCGTTCACGACGCTCTTCTGGGGCGGCGGCCTGCTCGGAATGGCGACCTCCTGCGCCGGGCTGATGGCCTCCTACTGGCTGAACCTGCCTTCGGGCGCGTGCATCGTGCTCCTCATGGGCATCGTCTTCCTCGTCGCACTGCTCGCAAGTCCGCGCTACGGCATCCTCGCGCGCTGGTTCCGCCAGCGTCACCTCCACGAGGCTTCGCTGGCGCGGTGGAAGGAATCTGCGCCGCCTGCAGATCGCGCGCCTTAGCGCGCCGTCACCGAGAGTTCTTCGGGCAGGTAGGGCCGCGAGCGCGGGCGGCCGATGTAGAAGCCCTGCGCGTAGTCGATGCCCAGCTCACCGAGAAGGTCGAACTGCTCGCGGGTCTCGACGCATTCGGCGACGGTCTTGATGTTGCGAATCTTCGCGACTTCGCGGATCGCGCGGAGGATGGCCTGGTTGAAGTCGTTGTGCGGCAGATCGCGCACGAAGGCACAGTCGATCTTGAGGTGATCGACGGGCAGGTTTTTCAAATACGCGAGCGAGGAGAAGCCGGCGCCGAAGTCGTCGAGCGCGGTCCTCACGCCCATCTTGTTCATCTCGCCGAGAATCTCGCGCGCTTTGTCGAGGTTCGACATGATCTCCGTCTCGGTGATCTCGAAGAGCAGCCGCGACGGCTTCACGGGATGCTCGGCGAGCGCCGTCTCGAGATAGCGCAGGAGCTCGTGATCGTTGAATGAGGGCGCGGAGAGGTTCACTCCGAGCACGAGATTCGGATGCGCAGCGAGAATCTTGAACGCCGTCTCGATGACGAAGCGGTCGAGCTTCGCGCCCTGGCCGGAGCGTTGAGCGGAATTCAGGAACGCGCCGGGGCTCACGATCACCGTGTGGCCGGGGTCTATGTAGCGCAGGAGCGCCTCCTGGTAGAGCATCTCGCCCTTCGCAGTATCGATCACGGGCTGGAACCACAGCTCGAGGCTGCCGTCGCGCATGGCCTCCTGGATGCGGGTGGCCCAGTCGGTGTCGGCGATGAGTTTCGCGATCGCGCTGTCGCTCTCGTTGTGAAGCTCCACGCGGTTGCGACCGTGCGCCTTCGCGGCGTAGCAGGCGGAGTCCGCCGCGACGAGGATCTCCGCCGGCGTGAGCATGGCATTCACGGGCGCAACGCCGATGGAGGCGCCGATACGGAAACTCATGCCCGAATCGAGGAAGCGGAATTCGTCGAGCTTCTCCCGGAGTCGGTCGGCCACCGCGAGCGCCTGCTCGACGCTGGCGTCGGTGAGGATGACCACGAACTCGTCGCCGCCGAAGCGCACGAGCTCGTCCTGCGGGCGCGTGGTCATCTTGATGAGCGAGGAGAGCGTCGTGAGCAGGCGGTCGCCTGCGTCGTGGCCGAGCGTGTCGTTGACGACCTTGAAGTTGTCGAGATCGAGATAGAGCACCGCGGCAGGGCGGCCCTCCTGTGTGGCGCGGATCGCGGCCTGGAGCGCGGGCTCGAGCTGGCTGCGGTTCAGCAGCTTCGTGAGCGGGTCGCGCGTCGCGAGAAATTTCAGCTCGCGCTCGAGGCGCTTGCGGGCGGCGATTTCCTTCACCTGCTTCTCGGCGACGGTGAGGCGCACGTTGAGGAAGTCGGGCTGGTAGGGCTTCGCGACGTAATCGCTCGCGCCGGCGTCGAGAATGTCGCGCAAGTCCTCGGGCTTGTCGTTCGCGGTGCCGACAAGGATGTAATATTGGTCTCCATCGGGCTGCGCGCGAAGATGGCGGCTCAGCTCGAGCCCGCTCATCCCGGGGAGCTGCACGTCGAGGAGAATGATCGGGTAGAAGCGCTCGAGCAGGCGCGCAAGAGCTGTCTCCGCGCTCTCGCAGGGCACCGTGGCGTGGCCGCGCTTGCGGAGCTGGCGGTCGAGAAGGGCGCGGGTGACGGGATCGTCCTCGACGATGAGCACGTCGAGCGCGGTGAGTTGCTCGAGGGCGGAGGGGATCGGCAGGTTGCTCATGGCCATTTTCCGAGTTTCTTGGCG
>JGI24743J22301_10000016_pt1 | contig 14810 bp, 14 predicted proteins | sample KBSMiscanthusM2_FD_22301 | JGI IMG/M metagenome (IMG submission 22301)
TCAAGGTGGTAAACGTAGGCAACCCCCGCGCCGCGCGCCAGCAAGATTGAGTTGCCCGTCCGCGAGCCCCGGCGCTACGTTCCCGCCAAGCCCCATGCGACTCCGCGCCCTTCTTTTTCTCGCCTCCGCGGCTTTGACCGTCGCCCGACCGGCTGCCGCGCTGACCGGCCGCGACGCCGCCTACGAGCGCCTGCGCGACGAGGAGCGTGTGACGAAGCTCGTCGAACAGGCCGCGGACGACATCAACCATCACCATTACGAGGCTGCCTTGAAAAATGCGGATGCCGCCGTGGCGCTCGCCCCCGGAAACTCGGCTGCCCTGAACGCCAGGGGCGCCGCTCTCGTGGAGCTGAATCGCTACGACGAGGCTTCCAAGGTCCTCTCCGCGGCCGTGGCCAACGATCCGCAGAATTTCCCCGCGCAGTTCAACCTCGCCGAGATTCTCTCGCTCCAGAAGAAATACGACGAGGCCGCGACGGAGTTCGCCGCGTTGCAGTCAAAATTCGGGAATTTGCCCGTCCTCAAATACAAAATCTTTCTCTGCGCGCTGCTCGGCGGCCACGATGCCGTGGCGCGGGAGGCGCTTCGCGACATGCGCTACCCGGCCGACGGCGCCGCGTGGTATTTCGCCCATGTCGCCGATGACTTGAAGTCCGGCAATCGCGCCGAGGCCAAAACTCTACTCGCCGCCGCGCAGGCCATTCACGGCGACGAGACCGTCACCTACCGCGAAACCCTGGAGGACATCGGCCTCCTCAAGTAATCGACCTTTATGTCTCACAAGAAAAAGAAAGGCCGCGTGCTCGTCACCGGCGCGGCGGGCTTCATCGGCAGCGCCCTCGTCCACGCTCTCAACCAGCGCGGTGTGGAAAACATCCTCGTCACCGACGTCCTCGCGCAGGATGCGAAGTGGAAGAACCTCGTCGCGCTCAAGTTCGACGACTACCTCCAGGCCGACGAGCTCCTCGCCGCCCTCGAGTTCGACAGCCTCGGCCCGATCGACACGATCTTCCACCTCGGCGCCTGCTCCGCGACCACCGAGACCGACGGCGATTACCTCATCGAGAACAACTATCGCTACACGCAGACGCTCGCCGAATGGGCGCTCGCGAACGACGCCCGCTTCGTTTACGCCTCCTCCGCCGCGACCTACGGCGACGGCGCGAAGGGCATGGACGACCGCGACGACGACCTCGCGAAGCTCCGCCCGCTCAACCTCTACGGCTACTCGAAGCACCTCTTCGACCTCCACGCCCAGCGCCGCGGCTACCTGAACGACATTGTCGGCATCAAATACTTCAACGTCTTCGGCCCCAACGAATGGCACAAGGGCGAGATGCGCAGCCTCGTCTGCAAGGCCTACCAGCAGATCGTCGAGACCGGCAAAATCCGCCTCTTCAAGAGCTACAAGCCCGAGTTCAAGGACGGCGAGCAGATGCGCGACTTCGTCTATGTGAAGGACGCCGTCGCCATGACGCTCCACCTCGCCGAGACGAAGAAGGCCGGCGGCCTCTTCAACGTCGGCTCCGGCGTCGCGCGCACGTGGGTCGATCTCGGCAAGTCCATCTTCGCCGCGCTCGGTCGCGAGCCCGAGATCGAGTTCATCGAGATGCCCGAGAGCATTCGCGGGCAGTATCAATACTACACCTGCGCCGACATCTCGAAGGTCCGCGACACCGGCTACGACACCGAGACGACCACGCTCGAGGACGCCGTGCGCGACTACGTGGTGAACTACCTCGCGCCAGGCAGGCATCTCGGGGATGAGTCATTGGTCAATGGTCAGTAGTCATTGGCTTCCGGCCAGTGCCTGACGACGCATAACCAATGACGAATGACCAGTAACCAATGACCAAAGTCCCCGTCACCATTCTCACCGGCTTTCTCGGCGCCGGGAAAACCACGCTGCTGAACCGCATCCTCACCGAGCAGCACGGCCAGCGCATCGCCGTCATCGAGAACGAATTCGGCGAGATCGGCATCGACCACGAGCTCGTCGTGCAGACCGACGAGGAAATCTTCGAGATGAACAACGGCTGCATCTGCTGCACCGTGCGCGGCGACCTCATCCGCATCCTTGGCCGCCTCATGAAGCGGAAGGACAAGTTCGACCGCGTGCTCGTCGAGACCACCGGCCTCGCGGATCCCGGCCCCGTCGTGCAGACGTTCTTCATGGACGACGACATGAAGGAGCAATTCTTCGTCGATGCCATCGTCACCGTCGTGGACGCGAAGCACATCCTCCTCCACCTCGATGACAGCGACGAGGCCCTCGAGCAGGTCGCCTTTGCCGACGTCCTCCTCCTCAACAAATGCGATCTCGTGGACACCGCCGCCCTCGACACGCTCGAGCGCCGGCTGCGCGGCATCAACGCCCTCGCGAAGATTTACCGCACGACGAACAGCGACATCGCCCTCGACAAGGTGCTCCACGTCGGCGGCTTCAATCTCGACCACGCGATGGAGCTCGACCCGCAGTTCCTGGAGGTCGAGGAGACGCCCGAGCCCGACCATCACGACCACGAATGCACCGAGGAATGCGACCACGAGCACGGGCATCATCACCACCATCACCACGACGAGAGCGTTGGCAGCGTTGGCATCGAGGCCGAGGGCGACGTGGACGGCCGCAAATTGAACGCATGGCTCTCCGAGCTCGTGCGCACGCAGGGGCAGGACATCTTCCGCACGAAGGGCGTCTTCGCCATCGCGGGAAATCCCGACCGCATCATCTTTCAGGGCGTCCACATGCTCATCGACGGCGCGAACGGCGGCCCGTGGGGCGACCGCAAGCGCGTGAACAAGCTCGTCTTCATCGGCCGCCACCTCGACCGCGCCGCGCTGAACGCCGGCTTCCGCGGGTGTTTGGTATAGAGCCTCACGCAACGGACGCGGAGGTCGCAAAGGATGGAAATTCAAAAACTCATCGAAGCCGCCGCGAGTGAGCACGTGCTCGGGCTCTCGTGGTCGCACGACGGCGCGCGGCTCGCGGTGACGCCCTCCGAGGGGCCGATCCTTGTGCTCGACCGCGACGGAAAAATCGCCGCCGAGCTGCCGGACCACGGCCTCGGCAACGGCGCGGCGGTGTTCCACCCCTTCGAGCCGAAGCTCGCGACGTGCGGCACGGACGGGCGCATTCGCCTTTACGAAAACCTTTGCGCCCCTCCGCGACCGCCGCGTGAGATCACTCTCGGCAAAGGCTGGCTCGAGCGTCTCGCGTGGAGTCTCGATGGCGCGCACCTCGCCACCGCGCTCGGCAGGCGCCTCCTCATCCTCGACGAGGCGGGAGAGATCACGCACGAGTTCGATGCGCACAAGAGCAGCGTGTGCGACTTCGCGTGGAATCCGCGCCAGCCCGAGGAAATCGCGAGTGTCGCCGACGGCGGCGCGACAATGTGGCGGCTCGGCGAGGAGGCGCCCTTCGCGCGCTTCGATTGGGGCGGCGCGAGCCTGCTCGCGTGCTGGAGTCCCGACGGCCGCTGGCTCGTGACCGGCGACCAGACGCCGAGCGTGCATCTCTACGACTTCACGCGCGACTATCCGCTGCACATCCAGGGCTACGAGACGAAGGTGAAGGCGCTCGCGTTCAACAGCGCCTCGCGCAAGCTCGCCACCGGCGGCGGCCGCCTCGTCACCGTGTGGAATTGCACCGGCAAGACCGGCCCCGAAGGCACGATCCCGAAGCAGCTCGAGGGCCACACCGGCGACAGCGTGGCGCTCGCGTATCGACGCGGCAGCGACTGGCTTGCCTCGGGCGGAACGGACGGGCGGCTCATCGTGTTCGAGCCGGAAAGCTCGACGCGCCCGCGCGCCAGCCTCGCGCTCGATGCGGGAGTGACGTGCGTCGCCTGGCACCCGTCGGAGCCCCTGCTCGCCGCCGGCACGGAATCCGGCGCCGTCGAGCTCGTCGCGGTGACGTAGCCAATTCCGCATTCCCCATTCCGAATTCCGCATTTAGCCTTCGGGCATGGCAGGCACGGTCCTCATCACCGGCGCGAGTCGCGGCATCGGCCTTGCGCTTTGCATCGCGTTCGCCCGCGACGGCTGGACGGTCTTCGCCGGCGCGCGGCATCCAAAGACGCCGCTTCTCTGGAACGCTTCGCAGGAGTTCCCGAACCTCCACCCGCTCGCGCTCGACGTGCTCGACGAAATTTCCGTGATCGAGGCCGTGGAGCTTGTCGCGAAGCAGACCGCCGCCCTCGACGTGCTCGTGAACAACGCCGCCATCTTTCCCGGCGAAGGCAACGAACGCCTCGAGGAGCTCGACCTCGCGTGGTTCGGCGAGGCCGTGGAGACGAATGTCGCCGGCGTGGCGCGCGTGACGCGGGCGTTCCTCCCGCTGCTGCGCGAGAGCCAGGCCGCGCGCATCGTGAACATTTCCTCCGGCGCGGGCTCGATCTCGACGAAGGAGGATTACGCCTACTATCCGTATTCCGTCTCGAAGGCCGGGCTGAACATGCTCACCCGCGCGATGGCCGCGGAGTTCCGGCCCGAGGGCATCGTCGTCACGGCGCTCAGCCCCGGCTGGGTGAGGACCGAGATGGGTGGCCCGAACGCGACGCTCACGCCGGAGGAATCCGCCCGCAGCCTGCACGCGACGATCACGCGCCTCACGATGGACGCCGCCGGCAGGTTCCTCGGCCGCGACGGCCTCCCGAGCGTCGATTACCAGTGGTGACGCCCGGGGATTTGAAGCAATGCAGGCCATTGTTTCGCTGCCCTCGCAACCTGTTGTAGCGGCGGTCTATGACCGCCGCTCGCTACTTTTCACTTCGATAATGCGACGGTCATAGACCGCCGCTACAAAGTCGGAGGCCCCTAGCGCCTGCGCAGGATGCCGTTCACTCTCGCTCCTCCCGAGTAGGTGCTGCGGTAGCTGAGCCACTTTCCGTGGAAAACAAGCGTGAACCGCTCCGTCATCTCGGTGCCTTCCCAATAGGTGAGCTTCGCGGCCTCACGGAGCGTCGTCCGGCCGACATCCCAGGCTCCCGACCCGCCGGAGTAAAACTGGTTTTGAATGTAAACGGCCTGGTCAGCCCGCCCGTTTCCATTGAAGCGGCGATACTCCACGGCCGTCGTCTGGGGGAGCACGATGATCGACCGCAGAAGAAGACCGTTTCGTTTGAACGGCACGACGCGCATCGTCACGTTCATAGAGAACTTTCCGCCTGGCCCGCTCTGGATAAGAGTGCCGCGCCACGTGCCCATCACGTCCCCGTAGGTCAGCGCCGACGCGGAATGAATGGCGAGGAAACACGCGATTGCGACAAGAAGGGCTCTCATGGGACGCGAAAATAGGAAGTAAAAGCGATCAAGGCTAGGGCGAAATGGTGAGGAAGAAACGGACGTCGCGGATTGTGAACCACTGATCGGCACTAATTTCCACTCATGGGGAGCGAAATCCACGGCCGGCTCGGCGAGCCAGCCCTGCCTTTTTGGATGGTTCCGCACAGAAGGACGCGAAGGGCACGAAGGAAAGACTTTGCGGTCTTTGCGACCTTCTGTGAAATCCGTTGGTATTAGTGTCGATCAGTGGTTCCGCTCAGGCGGCTGCCGGGGCGGCTGGCTCCTCGGCCTTTGGCGCGGGGGCGCCGCCGATCACCATCGCATTGCGGTAGTTTGCCACGAACTCGGGGTGCTCCAGCTCCAGCGAGAAGATGAGCGGGTCGATGATGTTCTCGAGCAACGCATCGGCATGGTCGAACTCCGTGTCGAGCTGCTCGGTCGTCGTCTTGCGCGACTTGATCGCCGCCAGCGGCTTGCCCAGCAGCGCGGAGAAACCTTCGATCGAGCTCTCGAGGTCGTCGATCTGAGAAGTCTTGAGCCCGTAGCTCGCCACCAGGGGAGTCTCGTTTGCCTCCGCCGCCTCGAGTATGACGATGGCGAGATCGTCGGCCGCCGTGTCGCGCGCCTCGTGGAAAATATCCGTGAAGTCGATGTCCACCTTCGCCGCCAGCTCGGCATTGCCCGTGACGTGCGCGAATGGCCCGAGCTTGTTCTTCACGATCATCGCCCGCTTCGTCATGAGCAGGCGCAGGTCCTTCTTCGCCTGCGCGATGCCCGTGAGGTTCAGCCCCTGCGAGTTGCCCAGTGTCTGGATGAGCGCCACGGTGCCGCTCCACTCGGTGAGCGCCGTTGCCAGCGCGGGGATGGTGCTTGTGATCGTCGCATTCGCGTCGAGAAGCACTTTGCGGCCGAGGTAATTCGTCAATTTGTTTTCCTGTCGGGCATTCATAATCGTCGGTCTGTTCAATACCGCGCCGAGCAGTTCGCATGCCGCAAAATGAGAAATAAAGGGAGGGAATATTGGCGCAGAATCGCGTGAGTGACACAAGCCGCTGGCCGCCAAAACTTTGCCGGGACGGAAGTCGCCGCCGCTTTTTTGAAAAATTCGGAAGGAAGTCGTGGAATGAGGAAGGCAGGAAGGCTGGAAAATGACAGCAGTGTCGAGAAATGCGCCGCGCCTCGGGTCTCGAGGGGCAGCAGGTAGGGTGAGGACCTCCGGGCCTCACCTCGTCGGGCCCGGAGGTCCCGACGCCACCAACGGACGAGCGAGAGCCCGCAGCACGCGCCGGGCGACGCGAGGCGCATTCGCGCGCGTGAGGTCGCACTCCCACACATGCAGCACCCGCCAGCCGGCATTACGTAATGCCCGGTTCACTTCGAGGTCGCGGGCCTTGTTGCGGGCTGAAAGTCACGGCTGTGAGCCGGCGCGGACATGCTTTCTTTCGCCGCGCGGTGTATGCGAATTGCGCAGTCGCTGGGCGATGAGCGGCCGCGAGTGCCTGCCCTACTCATCACATCGTGCCGTGGAAAAAGGCGCGTTACGGTGCGATCCGCGCAACGGTTTGTTGCTCTCGGCTCTGCTTGACCGGACTGCCGCACCATCATGGTGGCGAAGGCGAAGGAAGGGGGCGGCACAAAGACGCGTCGTGGTTTTGGGTGGATCTCTTCGTGGGAAAGGTGCATCCTTGCCACGGCCATGAACATACCTCCCGAAAACATAGTCGCCGATGCAGCATGGTTTTACCTAAAGAGGCCTGAGAGCCGCGGCCGTGTCAGCATTTGCCTTGGTAACCGCACGATGAAACAGGGCAGAGGTAAATATGGCGTGCGCTATGTCGCGCGCCCCTTTTCAAATTTTACCGGACAAGGTATCTGGATATCACAATGAAAGCGTCTCTCGATGAATCCATGACTGCACGCGCTTCGGTGTGCGTGACTTCGCGGACATCCAAGGTGACCGAAGTTCTGATCTCGGATTACGCCCTATGGGCAGGCGACTCCGAAAAATTTCTCCAGGCGCTTCCCCCGATGCCGCTGTTCGATTTGGTGGTCACGTCGCCTCCTTACAACATCGGGAAGTCATACGAGAAAAAGACCCCTCTCGGCGAATATCTGGCGTGGCAGACAAAAATCATAGGCGAGATCATTCCGCGTCTGAAAGGCTCCGGAAGCCTGTGCTGGCAGGTTGGGAACTACATCGAGAACGGACACATCGCGCCACTGGACATCGAATTGGTCCCGATCTTTCGCAGCTTCAATCTGAAGCTGCGTAACCGCATCATCTGGCACTTTGGCCACGGGATGCACAATAAAAAGAGATTTTCTGGTCGTTATGAAGTCGTCCTTTGGTTCACCAAGGACACCGACGATTATACCTTTAATCTTGACGACATCCGTGTGCCGTCAAAATACCCCGGCAAACGCCATTTCAAAGGCCCGAAGGCTGGTCAGCTTTCGGGTAATCGTCTTGGAAAAAACCCCGAGGACGTTTGGAATATTCCGAATGTGAAAAATGCTCATGTCGAAAAGACACAGCATCCATGCCAGTTCCCGGTTGGTTTGGTTGAACGGCTCGTTCGCGGCCTCTCAAACAGGGGAGACCTCGTATTTGACCCCTTCGCCGGCGTCGCCACAACGGGTGCTGCGGCTGCGTTACATGGACGCCGCTTCTGGGGATGCGAAAAGACTCGCGATTACGTGGAAACCGGCAAAAGCCGCATCGTGAACGCATTAAACGGCACGCTTCAATATCGTCCCCACGATAAGCCGCTTTACGACCATACCCAAAGCAAGCTTTCATTAACCCCCGATGAATGGAAAGAGGACGAGACTGCATAGTGCATGAAGACGGCGGTTTTTAGTCACAGTTTGGGAAACAAGCGTGTCCCGCTCGCCATCCAAAAAGACCTCGCTGCCGTTCTGGATGCTTCGGAGATCAAAGTCGGCAAAAAAACAGCAACGGATATTCGGGGGACCATCCTCGCTCGCCTGTGCCAAGCCGGCTGGTCCAAAGAAGTGCAGATTTCACCGGATTCAGCCATGACGATCACCTCGCTTAAATCCGGCTGCGGCCTTTGCCTTCAAACGGGCAACACATCGCGGATGTATGCGGACATCCTGAAGCTGCAAAAGCTGTATCTGGAAAACACTATCTCTTCGGGCATTGTCATACTGCCCTCGCTGGCGGCCGCGAAGCGCTTGGGAAGCAATATCGCGAATGCGGCTCGGTTATCAGCGGAACTAGAAATTTTTCGAAAAGTCATCCATGTCCCCATCCTGATTTACGCCTTCGAATAGCCATGAGCGATCCTACGCAAACTGACCCTCTTGCCTTCCCATACGGATGGCCCGGCCCCGCACGTAAAGAGGAGTTTGCGAGGCTGCTCGCGACCCCCGATTTGCCGACCTATCCGCTAAAGATTCAGGGCACGAGGCAAGAATTTAAGCGCATTCGCGTTCCCATCAACCTACCCAAATACCGGCTAGCAAACGGCCGCACCAGCTCAGCCCAGGTCGAGCATATCGCCACCCATCCGGGCGCCGATCCCACGTTGTTCACCGGAGATCCCGAACTCCACGAAAGCCAAATTGCTCAGCATGGGATTTTGCGAAAGCTCGCTGAAAAGGCGGACTTGTTCGAGACATTCAAAGATTCCACCGTTGAGCAGGATGAACCCCTCTTTCTGGACGAACATGGATTTGTCGTGAACGGCAATCGCCGGCTGGCTGCCTGGCGGACATTGTATCAGGAAAATCCGAAAAAATACGGTCACTTCAGCTACATCGAGGTCATCGTGCTTCCTCATGTCGATAACAAGGAAATCGACAGGCTTGAGTGGGCGCTCCAGATCAAGCCTGACATCAAGGCCAAATACGAATGGCACGCCAAGGCGAATATGATTCGCCGGCAGATGCAGGCGGACGGCTTCAGCCAAAAGGAAATGGTCCACACATCGGAAGACGATGAGGACAACCTAAAGGAGATTTTGGCAATGCGCGACTACGCCGAGGAATATCTGCGTAGCATCGGCAAAGAGAACATTTGGTCCCTCGTTTCAGACGATGATCTTGCCTTCCGGCAACTCGTCCGCGGTTTGCGGAAGTTGGAGACGGTTGGGCAGAAGGAAGTTTTCAAGCAGGCCGCTTTTATCGCGATCGAAAAGCCGGAAGCCGGCGGTGGCCGTCTCTACGATCTCATCCGGCGGATTCCCGATTTTTACACCGAGATCGAAGACAAGCTTCAAGAACACTTCCAAGTCAAACCCTCGACTAAGGACACATCCGCGCTAGATGAACTCTTCGGCGAAGCTCCAGCAGAGGCGGAGGCTCCAATCTCGCACGAGCTTGCCGCGGAAATGGTGAAAACTGATGATAGCAAAGTCATCGCACGTGACTTGATCGTGTCGGTAATCGATACCCAGCTTGAGTTGGCCAAAGACGCCAAAAAAGGCAGTTACCTGTTGAACCAGGTCTCCAAATCGCAGACTTTTCTTAAGCAAGCCATCATCAATGGCCTGCGTCCTGACTCCAGTCGCGAAGGCGTGAAAGCCCAACTGGATCAAATCGAGGAAAGCATAGTGAGGATTCGAGCTTGGCTAGACGGGAATGTTGCGAATTGACTACAGGGAAGCCGGCTACTTGGCAGTGATTTCATGGGATGCGCCTGACGATGCGTCCCCATGGATGACGGCTCTCAAAAGTGAACTGAATTCCGCATCCGGGAATACGAGTCACGAATCCGGATTCAGCATGACCGTTCCTTGGTGGGCATTTGTCGGGGCGAGGCTGGCTTGCCGCGCCATTTTCGCGGCCCACAATCTACGCCCGGGGACGGACATCCAATTCACCACGGAAGCTCAGGAGCTGTTTCAGAGATCGACGCGCAACCAGAGCTACCAAAACGCGATTTCCAACGCTCCGGTAACTCGCGACGAGCTTCTTGCAACCCTCGCCGCCCGCGGATTTGAACGCGAAATGACGGAGCCGCAAAAGGCGAACGTTACCAAGCTCGCTAGTCTTCCCGCCGCTGCAACATTTTCGGTTCCGGGCGCCGGGAAAACTACCGAGGCGCTTGCGCTCTTCTTTTACAGAGCTCAGCAAGGCGATCGCCTTCTCGTCATCGCACCGAAGAACGCCTTTGCGGCTTGGGACGAGCAACTGGCAATTTGTGCGCCCAGCCAGGTAGGGCGAGGCTTTGTCCGACTTCGCGGACGTCACATCGAAGGCGACCTGCAAACCGATCCTCGGTTCCTCATCATCGGTTATCAGCAGTTCAACAACTCTCGCGATCTCATCGCCCAACACATCTCACGCCACCGCACCTTCGTATTTTTGGACGAAAGCCATCGGATTAAGGGCGGCATGAATCGGCAGAGCGCCAGCGCGATCTTAGAAACCTCCTTTTTGCCGGTGGGCAAGTTGGTGATGTCGGGCACGCCGATGCCTCAATCAATCGAAGACCTCGTTCCGCAGTTCCAATTTCTGTATCCCGACACGCGGACCACCCCGGCAAATGTCGTCGACCTCTTGGAACCGATTTACGTTCGCACTAAAAAGCAGCAACTCGACATTCCAGAGCCAAACCGCGTCATCAAGATGATGCGGATGCGCCCAGTGCAAGATGAGCTTTACCGCCTCATGCGCTCGGAACTGGCACGCCAGGCTCACGATGCGCTGAACGACCGCTCACGCGTCGCCTTTCGGAGCCTAGGCAGATCGGTCGCCCGTATTTTGCAGTTCGTTTCCAACCCCCCGCTCCTTTCGGCGCAGATCGGGTTTGCCCACGGAGAGCTTCTTCGCGGGGTCATCGCGGAAGGCGACGGCCCCAAGATGTCCTACGTGCTTCGACGCACCCGCGAGCTTGTGCGTCAGGGCCACAAGGTTCTCATTTGGTCGTCGTTCGTTGCGAACGTCGATTACCTCGCTTCGCGCCTGGCCGATGTTGGCGCCGTTTATATCCACGGCAGCGTGGATGCGGGCAGCGACGACGACGTCGAAACCCGTGAGGGTAAGATCAAGGCATTCCATGATCGTGATGATACGATGGTTCTCGTCGCAAATCCCGCCGCCGCGTCAGAAGGCATCAGCCTGCACAAGGTCTGTCATCACGCGATCTATCTCGATCGCACCTTCAACGCTGCGCACTATATACAGTCCGAAGATCGTATTCATCGGCTCGGCCAAGATAAAGTAGCGCAGATCGAAATCGTCGAATGCGAAGGCACAGTGGACGAGCAGGTTCGCATGCGCCTTCAACAGAAAATCGTCGCAATGGGGCGCGTTTTCGACGACGCGTCCCTACTCGGTAACCAAGGTCTCGCCCTGGAGCCCACCGACGACGTCGATGAAGAAATGTTCAACGTCGGCTTGGAGTTGTCCGATATCGAAGCGTTGGCTCACGACGCGGAGGACGAAGCGTGATCCTTTCGCCTGGCCTGTTGAATTCCAGCTTTGAGCTTCTCGGTCTCCTGTCACGTCAGGCGCTATCCCCAGCGGCCCTTTCCGGCTCCTTTGCATCGATCGGAGTCATGCCAACTCAAGAGGTTTTGCAGTGCTGCATCGCAATGCGATGGGTGACCGTCGGTGACGAAGGGCATTTGGTTCTGACGACAAACGGCGACATTGTGCACGCCAGCGACGGAATTCGAGCGAAGCTTCGCCGGGCAATTCTGGACTACATTGACGTCGAGGATCCCGTCTGGATTCAGAATGCCCTGCACGGCCGGAGTCAGGTCCTCCATTATCTGGACCACAAGATGAAGCAGGTCTTTATTGAGGCGGGACTTCTTGATTCGAGCGACGCAGCTTCTATCAAATTTTGGGATGCGCTCGGAAGCCGAGCTCGGGGACTGAAAGACGATCGGTTGTTGGCCATCGGTCGTCAAGGAGAGGCGCTTTCGATCGGCTATGAAACACATCGGACGAACCGTCGTCCAAAGTGGATCGCCCTTGATAGTAATGCCGATGGCTACGACATTTTGTCCGTGGTTTCTGCTACCGAAGAAAAACAATTGTCGATCGAGGTGAAGACCACAACAGTGGGGCTGTATGGTCGGTTTCACATTTCGCGCAACGAATGGGAACGAGCATCACTCGCGCCAAACCACACGTTTCACCTGTGGGACATTTCGAAGAGAGAAACCCGCTTGGCCATCGTAGAACCAGAGCGGATCGAGCCTCATATCGTCGCTAATCGTGGGGATGGGGAATGGGAATTAATGGGAATCCCATTCCAATCATTTGCCACGGATTTCGCGGTATATACTCCCGTTTGATATACGCTAGCGTAGGCTTCGCTCGATGGAGTTATACCCTGAAACGCAGGGCAAAACAATTCATGAACAAGACGTATGAAATTCGTGACGGAGGTCCCGGCACCACCTGGCTGTGCGTGATGTAGGGAACGCGAATTCGGTAGTTGCGGAAGGGGAGCGGCCAGCGGGATTCAAGGGGTTGCCGGCGTCGATGCTCTTCCGTCGGGTGTAAATGACGTCCGGGAGAATGAGCGTGGCGTTCCGGCGAGTGCTTGCGGGCCCCCGGTGAATACGTGACGCGTTCCGGTAGGCGTAAGCGGCGTTCCGGGGAGTGCGCGTGGGGTTCCGGTGGTGGTGGTGGGTGTTCCGGCGGATGTCAGACGCGTTCCGTCGTGTGCGAGGGACGTTCCGGGGCTTGTGAGCGGCGTTCTGGTGGGTGTGAGAGGGGATTTGTCGCTTGTAAGTTGCGATAAGGCAAGGGGAGGGACTCTGGGGAAGGCAGAAGGCGGAAGGAAGAAGGCAGTGAAGGGGATTTGGCCTTCGAGGGCGCGCTCTCGATTTCCCCTTCAGCTTTCTACATTCATCCTTCTGCCTTTATTGCCGGCGAGGCGGCGCGCCATTTTTGGGAAGAGCCAGTGGTGGAAGGGCAGGCAGGCTAGCCAGTAGAGGCGGCCGAGGAGGCCGAGGGGGCGGAAGGTGGCGGTCTGGCGCAGTTCGTGCGGGGTGACGTGGAACTCGAGCCAGGCTTCGCCGGGGAGGCGCATCTCGGCGTAGAGGATGAGGCGGCCATTGGGGCGGTCGGCGAGGAGGACGCGCCAGAAATCGACGGCGTCGCCGGGGCGGAGGTGCTCGGGGTCGCGGCGACCGCGCCGGATGCCGATGCCGCCGACGAGGCGGTCGAGGATGCCGCGCAGGCGCCAGGCCCAGTTCATGGAGGGCCAGCCGGTCGCGCCGCCGAGCGACCAGACGGCGCGGATGGCCGCGTCGCGGCTGGTTTGCAGGGGGACGGTCTGGCGATTGAGGAGGACGCCGTGCTCGGGGACGTGGACGGAGCGCAGGCGGGCGGCGGGGAGCGAGCCGGAGGCGAGGGCGCTGAACCACGAGGAGGGCACGCGATTCTGCGCGATGCGGGCGAAGGCGCGGTCGATGGCCTGGCGGTAGGTGAGCAGCTCCTGCGGCACGAGGGCGCGGATGGCGGCGTCCTGGCAGACGGTGTCGTGCGCGAGGCTGTCCACGAGGGCGCGGGCGATGCGGAAGGTGGTGCTGGTGACGAAATACAGCCAGGCGGAGGAGAGTCGCAGCGTGAGCACGGGGACGGGGATGATCCAGCGGCGGAGGTGGCGGGCCTCGGCGTATTGCTGGAGCAGGCGGCGGTAGGTGAGCACCTCGGGGCCGCCGATGTCGAAGGTGCGGTGGAAGGTTTCCTCGCGGCCCACGACGGCGAGCAGGTAGTGGGTGACGTTCCCGATGGCGATGGGCTGGCAGCGGTTCGCGGTCCAGCGCGGGGTGATCATGAGGGGGAGCTTCTCGACGAGGTCGCGGATAATCTCGAACGACGCGCTGCCGGCGCCGACGATGATCGAGGCGCGCAGGGCGGTGAGCGGGATGCGCCCGGAGCCGAGGATGCCCTGCACGTCGCGGCGCGAGGCGAGGTGCATGGAGAGCTGCCCGTCGTCGGGGATGATGCCGCCGAGGTAGATGATCTGCCGGCAGCGCGTGGGCTCGAGCGCGCGGAGGAAATTGCGGGCGGTGCGGGCCTCGTGCACGGCGAAGTTTCCCGTGGCGCCGAGGGAGTGCACGAGAAAGTAGGCGGCGTCGATTTCGTCGGGAAAGCGGAAGTCGGGCGGCAGGTCGGCGAGGTCGGCCTCGATGACGCGCAAGCGCTCCGCATAGCCGGCGAAATCCTCGGTGGGCAGGCGGCGCCGGTCGCGCACGACCGCGTGGACGGTGTGGCCGGCGTCGAGGAGCTGCGGCAGGAGGCGGAGGCCGATGTAGCCGTTCGCGCCGGTGAGGAGGATGTTCATTTCGGAGGGGGCGCGATCGATTGTAGCACATGCGGCCTCGTCGGGGAGGCTCGTCGGCGGGGGCGGTCGGATAAAATCGCCGTGGCTGCTGGCGGTGAGGGAGGCTGACGGCTGGTGAAGCCGGGACCTCCGGGTCCGGCAAGGCGAGTTGGGTGGTGGCGTCGGGACCTCCGGGCCCGCCGAGGCGAGGCCCGGAGGTCCTCGCCCTACCGGGCGGCGGGCTCGGGCGGATGGAGGGCGTGGATGG
>JGI24743J22301_10000017_pt1 | contig 14662 bp, 10 predicted proteins | sample KBSMiscanthusM2_FD_22301 | JGI IMG/M metagenome (IMG submission 22301)
AGCGGAGGTGGCCGTTCTTCGCGAGCGGCTCGATCCAGCCTGCGCGCGCCGCGTAGGAGAGGCCGCTGTGGTGATAGGCGACGCGCTGGCGAACGAGCCCGGCGAGTTCGCGGCCGAGGATGCGCTCGTCCTCGGGACGGAGCGGGATCGGCTTGTCGAGTGGCGTGGCGGCGGCGAGCTTGCGCGCGATTTTTTCGGCCTCGGTGCGGCGCGGGGCAAAGACGAGCAACGGCGCGAGCCCGGCGGTGACAACGCCCGCGCCGAGCTTTTCCCAGAATCCTCCCTCGACGCCGGCGACGCGAGGGAGATTTTCGACGGGCAGTTCCTCGAGCGGGACAGGGCGCGTGCGTTCGCGGATGAGACGCGGCCGGCGGCCGAGGCGCTCGAGCCAAGCGGCGACATCCTCGGGATTGCGCACGCTGCCGCTGAGGAGAAGAAATTGCGTGTTCGCGCCGGTGAGGGCGATTGCGAGTTCGTAGTTCAGGCCGCGGCGGGGGTCGGCGAGCATCTGGTATTCGTCGATGACGAGCAGTGCGGGCGCGCGGCGGGCCAGGATGCGTTCGCGCTGGGTCTCGAGCGTGGCGACGAGCACGGGCGCTTGAAGATTCATGGCCACGTCGCCGGTGGCGATACCGACATTCCAGCCGCGCTCGCGCCACTCGCGCCATTTGTCGTTGGCCAGAGCGCGCGTGGGCACGGTGTAAACGGCCTGGCCCCGGCGTGCGGCGTCGCCGCTTTCCACGTAGAGTTCGAAGACGCGAGTTTTCCCTGCGCCGGTGGGTGCATCGACGATCACGTCACGCCCATCACGCAGCGCGCGAGCGGCGTCCTGCTGCCACAGGTCGGGAACGTCGAGGGGGATGTGGAGCATCGAGAAGTTGATGGTTGAGAGGTGATGGTTGATAGGCAGCTGCGCAGCGCCCTCTCAACTTCCAACCATCAATTTCACATCCTCTCCGGGCAATGGATGCCGAGCAGGCCGAGGCCGGTGTGGAGCGTGCGGGCGGCGAGGTCGCAGAGCGCGAGGCGGGAATCGCGGATCGCGCCCTCGGCCTTGAGCACCGGACAGGCCTCGTAAAAGGCGTGGAAGGTTGTTGCGAGTTCGTAGAGGTAATTCGCGAGCAGGTTCGGACGGAAATCAGCGAGCACCAGCGGCACGGTCTCGGCGAACTGCATGAGCTTGATCGCGAGCGCGCGTTCCGCGGGTTCGGTGATGGAAATGGCGCCGATTGAGGTTTCCTCGCCGGCCTTGCGGAAGATGGAGCGGATGCGCACGTAGGCGTTCTGCAAATACGGCGCGGTGTTGCCCTGGAAGGAGAGCATCTTGTCCCACGAGAAGACGTAATCCGTCATGCGATGCTGCGAGAGTTCGGCGTATTTCACGGCGCCGATGCCCACGTCGCGCGAGACGGCCTCGGCCTCGGCGGCGGGCAGCTCGGGATTTTTCTCGGCAATGATCGCGCGGGCGCGCTCGACGGCTTCGCGAAGGACGTCGCCGAGCTGCACGTTCTCGCCGGAGCGCGTCTTCATGATCTTCCGGTCGGGGCCGAGAATGCTGCCGAAGGCGACGTGCTCGCCCTTCACGGTCATGCCCATGCGGCGCGCAACCTCGAAGACCTGCTGGAAATGGAGTGCCTGCGGTGCGCCGGTGACATACCAGATTTCGTCGGGATTCCACCGCTCCATGCGGTAGGCGAGCGTGGCGAGATCGGTCGTCGCGTAGAGGAAGCCGCCGTCGCTCTTGCGGACAAGGCAGGGTTTGTCGGCGAGTTCGGGAATCTCGGGGAAGAACACGCAAAGCGCGCCTTCGCTGATCTGCGCGATGCCGGTGCGCTCGAGCAGCTCACAAATGGGCGCGAGTCGGTCGTTGTAGAAACTTTCGCCGAGCCGCTCGTCGAAGCTCACGTCGAGCAGCGCATAAATTTTTTCGAACTCGCGCCACGAGAGGGCGACGACGTTTTCCCAGATCGCGCGGTTCTCGGCGTCGCCCTGCTGGAGATTCACGAGCTCCTGGCGCACGGTCGCGCGGAGGGCTTCGTCGGTCTCCTCGGCGGCGTTGACCTCGCGGTAGAGGCGGAGCAATTCCGGCACGGGATCGCGCTCGAGCGCGGCTTTATCGAGGAGGTGCTTCCAGCCGTAGATGACCTTGCCGAACTGCGTGCCCCAGTCGCCGATGTGGTTGTCGGTGACGACGTGGTGGCCGAGGAAACGCGCGACGCGGGCGAGGCAGTCGCCGAGAATCGTCGAGCGAATGTGGCCGACGTGCATCGGCTTCGCAACGTTCGGCGAGCTGAAGTCGATGACGATCGTCTCGGGTTGCGCGACGGGCGCGAGGCCGCAGCGCTCGTCGCCGAGCAGCGCAGCGCCGGCCTGGTCGAGGAATGCGTTCGTGAGGCGGAAATTCAAAAATCCCGCGCCGGCGAGTGTGGGCGGCTCGGCGATGCCGGAGACGTCGATTTTTTCCGCGATGGCGGCGCCGAGTTCGCGCGGGTTTTTGCGTTCCCGCTTTGCGAGCACCATGGCGGCGTTCGTTTGATAATCGCCGAAACGGGTGTCGGCGGCGGGAGTGACCTCCGCAATGGAGGAGTCAAGGGCGAGGGCGTCGAGCGCGGCGCGCAGACGCTCCTCGAGCAAGGAGCGCACGGTGGGCATGAGCAGGGATCAACCGCGGGAGCGGTTGGTGAAGACTTTAAGGATGTCCTGCGCGGAGCTGGCGCTGCCGAGCTCCTCTCGCACGGTGCGGTCGTTGAGGAATTTCGCGATCGCGGCGAGTGTGCGCAGGTGGGTCTGGAATTGATCGCGGGGGACGATGAAGAGGACGATGAAGTGAACGGGCTCGTTGTCGAGGGAATCGAATTCGATGCCCTTTTTCGAGCGGCCGAAGCCGGCGACGACTTCGGAGACGCAGTCCGACGAGGCGTGCGGGATGGCAATGCCAAAGCCGATGCCCGTGCTCATCGTCTCCTCGCGCTGCTTGAGCGCGGCGAGCACGCTGGGCTTGTCCTTGGCCGAGATGCGGCCGGCCTCGACGAGGACATTTACGATTTCCTCGATGGCCTGCCACCGCTCGCCGGCTTGCATTTCCGGGATGATCTGCTCGGCGGAGAGAAGATTGGCCAACATCATTTGTTCGTTCGACATGCGCGCCGTCTGGGCTGCGCAGAATTCCGGCAGGCTAACAATGGCGGCCACGTTGACAAGCGCGATGTTCGTGCGTGGGTTCGCAATTCACATGCGGTGCGGACTTGCGCCGATGCACAAACTTCGCTTAGGTGGGCGCAATCCCCAGTCGCGCGAAGAGGGATTTTCCCTGTATGGATGAGCAGTCGAGCATTTATAGTCGTTTTTTGAGCAAGGCAAAGCCAGCTCCCGAGCCGCCCGCGCCGGCTGCAACTCCCGCCGCCGTGTATCGGCCGACGGGCACGAAGCGGCTCATCATGCAGGCCACCAGCAAAGGCGGCGTCGGCAAGTCCTACCTCACGATCAATCTTTGCGAGTGGCTGCAGGCGCTGAAGGTGCCGTTCGTCGCGTTCGATCCCGATTGGTGCAACTCGTCGCTCACGCGCTTTTATCCCGAGGCGGAGTTCATCGACATCAGCGAGGCGGTGCATCTCGACAATGTGATCCGCGCGTTCGAGCGGACGGACCTCGTGCTCACGGACGGCGTGGGCTCGCTGCAGACGAAGTTCATCGACTGGCTCGAGGAGACGCGGGTGTTCGACCTGCGCCAGGACTTGAGCCTCGACATCACGATGCTGGTGATCATCGAGGAGGATAAGGAAACGGTCTTCCAGGCCGGCCAGGCGGCGCAGCGCATCGGCGATCGCGCGAACTGGCTCGTGATTCGTAATTTGAAAACGTCGCCGGTCACCGAGATCTACGACAGCAGCAATGCCCGCAAGACCCTGCTCGAGCTCGGCGCCAAGGAAATCACCGTCGAGCGGTTGCCATGGAATCTCAGCAGCATGCTGCAGAAATCCAGCAAGAGCATTGGCGCGCTCACCGAGGACGAGAGCATTTTCTTCCTCGAGCGGCAGCGGCTGCGCTCCTACCAGCAGCGGCTTTTCGAGGAATTCGAAAGCGCACGCGATTATTTGCTGCCGGGCTCGTTGATTGATATTGCGAAGCCCGAGCCGCCGCCTGCGCCGGAGCCTGTTCACGAAGCGCAAGCGCCTGCGCCGGCTCCCATGTCCGCGCCGCGCCCGCGCATCCCGCCCGAGGAAGTCTAAATGATCACCGAGGAATCCCTCCACGCAGCCGGACTGGACACCGCCAGGCCGAAGCGGCTCATTCTCGTGGCGATGGACAAGGGCGGCGTCGGCAAGTCGTTCTTCACGATCCTGCTCACGCAATGGCTGCGCTCGCGCAAGCGGGAGTTTCTCGCGTTCGATCCCGATTACCACAATTCCACGCTCACGCGCTTCGTGCCCGACGCGCAGTTTCTCGACATCCGGCATTCGGAAAATCTCGACCGGATCATCGAGGTGATGCAGGAGCACCCGCTCGTGCTTGTCGATGGCGTGGGCTCCCAGCAGCGAATTTTTCTCGATTGGCTCGAGGAGACGAATCTCCTCAAGCTCCGCCACGCGATGAAACTCGAACTCACGCTCGTGCTCATCGTCGAAGAGGACAAGGACACCGTGCACCAGGCCGGCGAAGCGGTGAGCCGTATCGGCAATCAGGTCGATTGGCTCGTCGTTCGCAACTACAAGAGCATGCGCACGACGCGCATTTACGACCAGAGCAAGGCCCGCAAGGAGCTGCTCGGCTGCGGGGCGAAGGAGATGACTCTGTCGAAACTTACGGACCACCTCGTGCTCTTTCTCCAGCAAAATTCCCTCACTTTGGACAGCGCTTTGGAAAGCAATCGACTGTTTTTGATTGATCGGCAGCGAGTGGTTGACTATCGAAAGTCGATTTTTAGCCAGTTCGACGCCAACGAGAGCATTTTATTGTCATGAGCGAACACGCGGAACTGCAGGCCAAGATCCTGGAATGGCAACGTCGGTGGAACATTGCCGACGGCGATCCGGCGATGGCTCTCATCGAGCTGCTGAATATTTATGGCTACCGCGGCGGGTCCGTGGCGCCGGTGATCGTCGCCCCGCCGCCGAGCGTGGAAGGCGTGCCCGTGACTGCGCCCGCGCCGGTGGTGAGTTTCGCCGGAATGGACGAGGCGGTGGTCGAGCAGATTCGCAGCCAGCTCCTGCCGGCAATCGACCGGCTCGGCTTCCAGACGCAGGAGCTCAAGCAAAAGATCGAGGCGATGGCGCTCGAAAATTTTGCGCAGCAGGTGGCGACCTACCACGAGGGCATCGATTATTGCACGAAGAAGCTGGATGTCGTGAAGAAGGACAGCGACGCGCTCGTCCTGCAGCTCGGCAAGGTGGCGGGCTCGATCAATCCCATCACACGCATGGCCGTGGCCGTGCTCGTGCTCATTGCTTTCGGACTCGGCTTCGTCGCCGCAGTGGCTTTCTATCGATAATCCCTTGAACAACCGCGCGCATTCTCTCACCGCGGCCAGCGAGGCGCGCAGGCCATGACATTCCGCGACACCATCGAGAAGCTGGACCAGAAGGGCGCTCTGCGCGCGCTGGCCATCGGATTGATCGTCGCGGTGATGATCTTCTTCGCGTCGAATGTCACCACCGAGATCCAGCTCGCCGTGGGCGTGATCGGCATCGCGACGCTCGCGGTGCTGAAGCTCTTCAAGAAGAACGAGAACACGCGCGTCATCTTCCTGAGCATCGCGTCGTTCCTCTCGCTGGACTACGTTTTCTGGCGCACGTTCACGACGCTCACCTACTACGATCTGGTCAGCTTCACCTGCGCGATCCTGCTCTATCTCGCGGAGATGTATGGCTTCATCGTCTATGGCCTGAGCATCTTCGTGAACATCGACCCGCTGGACCGCCAGCCGGCGCCGCTGCCCGACAACGAGGACGAGTGGCCGACGGTCGATGTGTTCATCCCGACCTACAACGAGGAAAAGGAAATCCTCGAGGTCACGCTCCTGGCGGCGCTTGCCATCGATTACCCGAAGGACAAGCTCAACGTCTATATCTGCGACGACGGCGGCACGGACCAGCGCTGCAACATGAGCGACCCGATCAAGGCTGCGCAGGCTCGTGAGCGTCGCCGCATGCTCAAGGAGCTCTGCGAGGCCGCGGGGGCGCACTACTGCACTCGCGCGCGCAACGTCCACGCGAAGGCGGGCAACCTGAATAACGCGATGGAGCAGAGCTCGGGCGAGCTCGTCGTCATTTTCGATGCGGATCACATTCCGACCGTCGATTTTCTCAAGAACACCGTCGGCTGGTTCCTCAAGGACCCGAAGATGTTCCTTGTGCAGACGCCGCACTTCTTCACGAACCCTGACCCGATCGAGAAGAACCTCAAGACGTGGCGCGTGATGCCCAGCGAGAACGAGATGTTCTACAAGGTCATCCAGAAAGGTCTCGATTTCTGGAACTCGGCGTTCTTCTGCGGTTCGGCCGCGGTGATGCGCCGCGCGTGCCTGCAAAAGGTCGGCGGCATTGTCGGTGAGACGATCACCGAGGACGCCGAGACGGCGCTCACGCTCCACTCGCTCGGCTACAACAGCGCCTACATCGACCGCCCGATGGTCTCCGGCCTCTCGCCCGAGACGCTCGGCGGCTTCATCACGCAGCGCATTCGCTGGGCGCAGGGCATGGTCCAGATTTTCCTGCTGAAGAATCCGTTCCTCGTGCGCGGGCTCTCGTTCCCGCAGCGCCTGTGCTACTTCAGCAGTTCGTTCTTCTGGTTCTTCCCGTTCGCGCGTCTCACGTTCTCGCTCGCGCCGCTGGCGTTCCTGTTCTTCTCGCTGAAGATCTACGATTCGAACTTCATCGACTTCCTGGCGTTCGCCGTGCCGCACCTTGCCTCGGCGTTCATGGTGCAGGCCTATCTCTTCGGCACGGTGCGGTGGTCTTTCGTCTCGGAACTCTACGAACTCATGCAGTCGGTCTATACCTTCCCGGCCATCGTGAAGGTGTTTCTGAACCCGCGCGCGCCGTCGTTCAACGTGACCGCGAAGGGCGAGATTCTGAACCGCGACTTCATCAGCCCGCTTGCGAAGCCCTTCTACGTGCTGCTCGTGCTGAACCTTCTGGCGATCTTCGCCGGCGCGTATCGCATGATCTTTTCGCCGGACATGCACCAGTTCGCGACCGGCATCACGATGTTCTGGGCGTTCTTCAACGTCTTCGTGCTTCTCGCCTGTCTCGGCGCACTGCTCGAGCGGCGGCAGATGCGATCCACGGCCCGCATGGCGACGAAGATTGCCGGCCGCATCGTTATTGGCGATCGGCACATCCCGGTGGACATCATGGATCTCTCGAATGGCGGTGCCGCGCTCGCCATCGATGCGGCTTACGAGACCCAGTTGCGCCCCGACCACATCGTGCAGCTCGAGCCCGAAAAGGACTTCGGCATCGAGCCGGGCATCTTCCACATCGAGATTCGCAACCTGCGCTACCGCGACCGCACGCTCATGATCGGCTGCCGCTTCAAGCACCAGAGCCTCGAGGAAATGAAGCGCAAGATCGCATTCGTGAATGGCAGCAGTGCGCGCTGGATGGACTTCCAGCTTCGCCGCGAGAAGTCCATCGGTGTCTGGGGCAGCTTTGTCTATCTGCTGAGCGCCGGCATCCGTTTCTCCGTCGAGCATCTGGGCCTCGGCCTGCTCGGCACCATTCGTCGCGACCGTGAGAACCGCTCCTTTGGCGAGGGCGCGGCCGCGAAACCTTGAGGATACACACGTATGAGCAACAGAACTGAAAATCGAATCGCACGCCGCGTGAGGGTGGTCGCAGGGCTTCTCGGCATCGTTCTCGCGCTCCCGCACCTGTCGGCCCAATCCATCGCGCCCGCACCTACGCCACCGACCATCGCGACGGCGCCCGCGCCCGCCGGTGCGACCACGCTGCGCCTGCCACTGCGACAGCTCGTCGGGGCGAAGGAGCCGATTTATTTGATGACGGCGCGGAGCACCTACACCGTCTATGTGCCGGTCTCGGCGCGTTACACGGTGCGCAGCTGCAAGCTCCACCTCAAGTTCACGAACTCCATCGCGCTGCTCAGCGAGCGTTCGACCCTGCGCGTCGTCATCAACGACAAGACGGTCGCCCAGTATTACCTCACGCGTAACGAGCCCGACCACATCGTCGATCTCGAGCTGCCGGTGAAGTATCTCGAGAACGGCCCGAACCAGCTCCAGTTCATCGTCTCGCAGCACTACACCCTCGAGTGCGAAGACCCCGCCGCGCCCGAGCTCTGGACGCAGATTTTCCCCGACGAGAGCTATGTCGAAGCCGTCGTCACATGGGCAAACATTTATCCGAAGCTCTCGCTCCTCCAGTGGCTCATCGATAAAAACCTCTGGGAGCCCTACCAGTTCAACATCTGCATGCCTGGCGCTGCAGCTGGCAACTACACGCCTTCGCAGCTCTCGTGGGGCTCGATCGTCAGCCAGGGTGTCGCGCTGAATCTCGACTATCGTCCGTTCAAGGTGAACACGGGCGCCGCGCTCATTGCGGGCATGGACAACGTCGTCATCGGCCAGATGAACGAACTCACGCAGTATCTCACCTCCACCGAGATCGGCGCGATCAATGGCAGCTTCATCGCGGTGAAGACGCTGCCCGGCGATCCCACGCACTTCATGCTCATCATCAGCGGCACGAACGAGGATCAGGTCGGCCAGGCTGCCTATGCGTTCTCGCTCATCAATTACCCGCTGCCCGATTCGCAATACGCGCAGGTCGGCGCGCTGAATCTGCCGCAGAAGGATTTCTGGCTCCACCACGCCCCGGTGAAAGATCCCGGCATCTACAGCTTCCGCCAGCTCGGTCTGGAGAAAAATGCGAGCATCCATGGCTGGAATACCGGAAATGCCCAGCTCGAGACCTACATGCCCGGCGACCTCTCGCAGGACGACGGCAGCAACATCGAGCTGCGCCTGCACTTCGCCTTCGGAGCGGCATTCCGGCAGGACTCGGTGCTGAACGTCTTCGTCAACCGCGAGTTCCAATACGGCGTCCGCCTCGACGACCAGCGTGGCGGCTCGCACTACGATCACCGCGTTTACCTGCCGGTGAAGGCCTTCCAGCCCGGCCGCAACCTCGTCGAGATTTCGCCGAAGATGGTGCCGCTCGTCACCAACCACTGCGAAATGATTCAGGAGGAGAACCTCTGGTTCACGCTCTATCGCGACTCCGACTTCGTCGTGCCGAAGCTGCAGAAAAAGGCCCGCCTGCCCAGCTTCTCGCTGTTTTCGCAGACAGCCTTCCCGTTCAGTTCGAAGCCCGACGGCTCCGAGCTCGCGGTGTTCATCTCGGGCAAGGACGCCACCTCCACGTGCGCGGCCTGGATGCTGCTCGGCAAGATGGCGCAGATCAGCGGCTCGATCTTCGCTCGCGCCGAGCTCTCCTACACGCCGACGCGCACAAAGAAGGATCTCCTCATCGTTGGCCCGCAAGGCACGATCCCGGACGAAGTGCTCGGCACCTCGCCGGTGACGCTGGATCAGATCAGCAAACTCCGTTACCTCGTGCAGGTGAGTCCGTCGCCCGAGGCCACTGCCGTCGGCCCCATTGAGGAAATTCTCGAGAAGCTGCGCGGCGTGCCCGCCCAGCGCAACGAGCGTGAGCAACCCACCACGCTTGGCATGGATGCCTCCACGAGCTTGATGCTCGACGACACGGCGGCCGTCGCCTACGAGTCGCCCTACGCGGTGGCTCGCGGCGCCATGCTCGTCACGGCGAAGGATTCCGAGACGCTCTACCGCGGCGTATTCAATCTCCAGGATCGCCAGTATTGGGACAATCTCTCGGGCAACCTTGCCGTCTGGAACACGAAGCCCGAGTCGCTTGCCACGGCACGCCTCGGCCCCGAGTTCATCTACAAGGTCACGAACCCCGTCCGCCGCGCGCAGACTCAGTTCAACAGCAACCCGATTCTCTTCGTCATCGTCGTCTTCCTCACGCTCGGCATCCTGGCCGCCGTGCTCCGTGCTCTGCTGAAGAAACGCGAGAAGAAGTCGTAGCCAGCGCATGTCGGCCCTGTGAGCCCCCATGAAACAGCGCCACGACCATCACGGCCACAAGCCGCACCATAAGCACCATCACCACCACAGGCGTGCTGCCCGGCGTGGCCTGTGGCGCAGGCTCGGGCTTGTCGCTGCGGGGCTGGCGCTGGTGGCCGTGCTCGTGTGGTGGTTGTTGCCGCGCGATCCCTACGCGCTGCCCGGCCACGACTGGTGGCTGTTCAAAAAGCGCTTTCTCTCCACCGAGGGTCGCATCATCGACAATGGCAATGGCGATATCAGCCACACCGAGGGGCAGGGCTATGGCATGCTGCTCGCCGTGGCGTATCGCGACCGTGATGCGTTCGACCGCATGTGGGAGTGGACGCTCACCCACCTCAAGCGCAAGGACGACTTCCTTTTCAGTTGGGAATGGACCCCGCAGGACGGCGGCAAGGTTGCCGATCCGAACAACGCGACCGACGGCGACCTGCTCATCGCCTGGGCGCTGCACCGAGCCTATGCCGACTGGGGCGACTTCAAATACCAGCAGGCCGCCGGCCAGATCGTCGCGGCGTTGCTCGAGAAAACCACGGTCGAGACGCACCTCGGGCTCCAGCTTCTTCCCGGCCTCGTCGGCTTTCAAAAGCCCGAGGGCGTCGTGCTGAATCCCTCGTATGTCGTCTTTCCAGCGCTCACGGAACTCGGCATCGCCTTCCCCTCCGACAAATGGAAGGCTCTCCGGGCCGGCGGCAACATGCTCATCGAGACCGCGCGTTTCGGCATGTGGAAACTCGCGCCCGACTGGGTGCTCGTCGCCCCAAGCTGGGTCGCCCTCGCCCCCGGGCACGAGGCCGTGTTTGGCTACAACGCCATCCGCGTGCCGCTCCACATCGCGTGGGACGATCCGTCCTCGCCGCTCCTCGCGGAATTCGCCGCGTTTTGGGAAGCGCCCGGCGCGCAAAAATGGGATCCCGCCACCGTGAATCTCGAGACTGATGGTTTCGGTCCATACCCCGCGTTGCCGGGCATGGTGGCTGTGCGTGAATTGGCGCTGGCCTGCGTAAAAAAAACCAAACTCACAGTCGCGGATATTCCCCCGCTCTCCACAGAGGAAAGCTACTTCTCCGCCGGCCTGAAAATGCTTACGAAAGTCGCGATCCATGAGCGGCTAAGGCCAAAAAGGAATTGACTTTCCGCCCACGAAAATCTGACCTGCTTCCAGCTTTGTTCGACCGCCCACTCTCTGAAAAATCCGCCATCCTGTGCATCGCGATCGGTCTGATCGGGATGGTTCCGGCGTTTTCCCAAGCCCTGCCCACGACGACCCCGGCGGACACCTCGAGTTTGGTGCCTACGCCCACGCAGGCTCCTTCGACGACGCCCGGCCCGGATTCGCTTTTCGTTCCCGTCGTGCCCGGCGCCACGCCGAACCCGACGCCTGCGCCCGCGAAGCAGCAATTCGTCCCGTCCGAAATTCCCGCGCCGGCGATCCAATCCACGCCCGAGACGGTGGATACGATCGACGCGAGCGATAATCTTTACGCGCCCTCGTCGCAGCCTGCGATGACCTTGCGCGCCACGCCGACTCCGGCGCCGCCCGCTCTCGTTCCGCCTCCGCTCGCGACGACGACGACGACCGTCAGCACTCTCCCGCCCGCGCCCACACCGGCGACCACTTACACGCGCGTGACCGGCGTGACCCCGGCTGCCACGCCGCGACCCAAGCCCCGTGCTTCCACGGCGGTAAGCGAAGCCATCAGCGGCGAGCGCCTCTCGCAAATGATGACGCAGGCGCGCTTGAACCGTAGCGCGAATCTCGCCACGGCCGTCGGCTGGGCGGAGTTCCAGCGCAAGGACTACGAGTCCGCCTCCATGTGGTTCGAGCAGGCGATCTCGTGGAATACCGATCTCGGCGAGCCTTACTACGGTCTCGCGCTCACGAAATTCACGCAGGGCGACACCTCGCAGGCCGAGGCGATCGCCGGCTACCGGCTCAATTCCTACCCGAAGATGCGCACGCTCATGGGCGACATCCTCGTGCGCCGTGCCATGGAGGATTACGAGGCCCGGCAGTATCCGAAGACGATCGAGGCGCTCAGCAAGGTCAGCCAGTTCCGCGCTCTCAGCCGCAACGAGCGCGTCATTCTCGGCTGGTCGTATTACTACGCACACGACTACCAGAGCGCGTCGAACGTCTTCGAGGCGCTCTATCGCAAGCAGCCCGACAAGGCCAGCGCCGAGGGCCTCTACGCGTCCCTTTCGCGATTGAAGGACTGGAAACGCCTCGAGCGCATCGCCGCCGAGGTGCCCGGCCCGCTCAATCACATCTACATGACCTACGACACCGAGCAGTATTACAAGTCGGGTCTGTATATCGCCGCCTACGATTCGAATCCGAAGGCGTATCCTGCGCTCCAGAATATCGACTCGCCCTCGGCCTCGCTCGGTTTCGAATACGCGAGGAAATCCGGCCAGGAAGGTGAATCCCAGCTCATCACGGCGCGCGCGCCCGTTGGCCAGGTCAAGTTCTCGCCGGCGAATCGCGTGCTCGTCACCGCCGAAGTCGCTCGCCTCATCCTGAAGTCTGGCGACCCAAGCACCGGCGCCCTCATCGGCACGCCGCCCGAGGAGTTCCAGCCCTTCAACCAGGACATCACGACGAATTACAACGACCTCTATGAGGTCAAGGCCCGCATCGAGTATCAGGACTGGCTCTCGCCCTACCTCGAGCTCGGCAGCACGCCCATCAACGCCGAGCTCTCGGCGCGCCTCATCGGCAAGGCCGGTGTGCAATACCGCCACAGCTCCGGCTACGTGGATGCGCAGTTCTACTCGCAGCCCATCCGCGAGTCCGTCCTCAGCTACGTGGGCTTGCAGGATCCCTACGTGGAAGGCCAGGCCTGGGGCCGCGTGCAGGAAACCGGCGGCCAGCTCCAGATTTTCCAGGGCCTGCCCAACGACATCGCCGTCTTCGGCAAGGCCAGCTACGGCGTGATCACCGGCACGAACACCGAGCAGAACACGCACCTCTCGCTCATCGGCTCCGTCTCGAAAATCTTCAAGCCCGAAGGCTTCGAATACGTGACCATCGGGCCGGCCGTTTCCTACGAGCAGTTCGACAACAACCAGAACCACTTCACCTACGGCAACGGCGGCTACTTCTCGCCGCAATACATCATCCAGGGCATCCTCGAGGCGCAGGCGCTCACGAGCGAAGGCCAGAACTGGTTGCTCTCGGGCTCCATCGCCGCCGGCGCGCAGCAGAACAAGCAGGACGCGCAACCCTTCTTCCCGCTTGATTCCGACGGCCGCGAATACGAGGCCACGAATTCCTCCACCGGCATCTTCCTCGTGAAGGCCGAGGGTGGCGTGCTCCTTGCCCCGCAGTGGATGGTCGGCGCGAAGCTCTCCTACGCGATCACCGCCGATTACAACGAAGGCTTCGCGAGCATCTATGTGAGCTACTTCTTCGAGCCGCGCGCGGGCCTCTTCCGCTCCGACCTCGGCTTCAGCTACTGGTAGGGCGAAATTTTCGACTTTGGATTTTCGATTTTGGATTTAAACAGCGTGGCTCGCATTACGCCGCTCGCCTCGCCTGTGGACACAAATCCCAAATCCCAAATCGAAAATCCCAAATCTCCCCGTCCGGTCGTTTTTCTCGATCGTGACGGCACGCTCATGGAGGAGGTGGATTTCTGCCGCGATCCCGCGCATGTGCGGGCGATTCCCGGCGCGAAGGAGCGCCTCGCACGCCTGCGCCAGAGCGGCTGGGCGGTGGTCGTCATCACGAACCAGAGCGGCATCGGACGCGGCATCATTCGACCCGAGGAATACGAGGCCGTTCACGCCGAACTCCTCCGCCAGCTCGACAACCAGATCGACGGAGCTTACTTCTGCCCCGACGTGCCGCCGCACGTCACGAATCGTCGCAAGCCCGGCACGGGCATGATCGAGGAGGCCGTGCGCGATCTCGGCCTCGACCTTTCACGCGGCTACTTCGTCGGCGACAAGCCCATGGACATCGCCTGCGGCCACAATGCCGGCCTCCCCGCCATTCTCGTCCGCACCGGCTACGGCGAACGCCACCTCGACTCCGACGCCGAGTTCATCGCCCGCGACGTCACCGAGGCGCTGGACTGGATTTTTGAAAGGGAGTCTTTAGCTAAGAGTTGCTAGTTGAGAGTCATCGAGCGCGCTGCCGCGCGAGCACTGGCCCTCTCAACCATCAACTCTCCACTATCAACTCAATGAGTTCCGTCGCCATCATCCCCGCCCGCTGGGCTTCCACGCGTTTCCCCGGCAAGCCGCTCGCGATTCTTGCGGGCAAGCCACTCGTCCAGCACGTGTGGGAACGCTGTCTGCGTGCGAAGAAGATCGAGCGCGTGATCGTGGCCACCGACGACATGCGCATCGCGGAGGCCGCATTCGAGTTCGGTGCGGAAGTCGCCGTGACCTCGCCGAAGCACCCGACCGGCTCCGACCGCCTCGCCGAGGTCGCCGCGAAGCTGCGCGGCGTCGCGCGCATCGTGAACGTGCAGGGCGACGAGCCGATGATCGATCCGCGTCTCGTCGATCGCCTCGTCGAGGACATGGAGGCGAACCCGCGCGCGG
>JGI24743J22301_10000018_pt1 | contig 14441 bp, 13 predicted proteins | sample KBSMiscanthusM2_FD_22301 | JGI IMG/M metagenome (IMG submission 22301)
CCCCATGCGCCCGAGTAACAGCGCGCCGAACTCGAAAAATCCGAAGTGCCCCGTCGCGAGAATCGCGCCGCGCCCCAGCCGCCGCGCTTCCTCGAGGTGCTCCGAGCCGAGCGATTCCGCGCACCATTTCTCGGCGTCCGCCTGCTCCATGTTTCCGACTGCGACGTAGTCCGCGATTGTCGCTCCGAAAGTCGTGAAAACTTTCACCGCGTCGCGGCCACGCGTCTGGCCTGGCATGAGCAGCTCGAGGTTCCGCCGCACGATCTCGCGCACGCCGTGCTGCGTGACCGCGTAGCTCCAGGCCACCGACCGCGCGACCGCCGCGTAAAAGCCGCGCCCGAGAAAGCGGAACAGCCGCGAGGTGAACTCGAAAATCTGCGGCGTGTAGATGAGCTTGAAAAACGCCCGTTCGTAGTGCGGTTTCGTGCTCATCCGCGCAGCGCCTCCAGCGGGGGAATCACGCACGCGTAGCCCTGCTCCTCGAGTCGATCCAGCAGCAGCTCAAGCGTCTCGACGCGCCCGGCAGCGCCGCCCTCGTGCAGCACGAGAATCGCACCCGGTTTCACACCGCGCATGATTCGATCGACGACAATTTCTCCGCGCGCAGAGAGCCCGTCGCAACCACTCACCGTCCAGCCCACGAGCTGTTGTCCGTCGAGCGCGGAATGAACGAACGGATTCGTCATACCCACGGGCGAGCGAAAAACCGTTGGCTCCGCGCCCGTCGCCACGCGGATCGCGTCGCGGCCGCGCTCGATCTCGCGCCGCATCGCGCATGGCCCGAGCGCCCAGAACCAGGCGGCCGGATGCGAGTCCGTGTGGTTGCCGATTTGATGACCCTCGCGATGCGCACGCCACACGAGTTCGCGGTGCGCGGCGACCTTTTGCCCGATCATGAAAAACGTCACCTTCGCGCCGCGCATGGCAAGGATATCGAGCATCGCAGGCGTGTCGCGCGAATCGGGGCCGTCATCGATGGTGAGCCACACCTCGCGGCGCGGCGTCTCAAAACTCGTGGCGAGCGGACCAAACGCCGCGCAGTTCCGCCGCAGCGTCGGGTAAAGCACGCACGCGTGCGCGGCCGGCCATGCAAGAAAACCGCGCCAGCCAAGGGCGAGCGGCGCGAGCGTGCCGGCCACGGCAGCGGTGAGGAGAGCGTCGCGTCGTGTCATGCCCGCCATTTTTTTCGCAAGGCCAACAGCCTCGGCAAGCGCGCGAGCATGCCGAAGAAAAGCCGGGTGTGCGTGCCGACGAGCAGGAGATTGTCGCGCAGGTAGCGGAAGTGCGTCACGCCGCCGGCCTCGCGCGGCGGATAGCTCACCGGCACGGGAATGTTGATCGGCCGCACGCCACGCCAGTAGAGGCGCACGGCGAGCTCCGTGTCGAAGTCAAAGCGTCGCGCCGTTCGGATGGATTCCAAAATCTCGACGGACTCGCGAATCGGATACACGCGGAAGCCGAAGAGCGAATCGTGGATGCCGCCCCAGAGCGTCGCGAGATTCGTCCACCAATTCCCGACACGGCGACCTTTCACGCGTTCGGCGGGCGCGTCAGGGCCAAAAACCGGTTCACCGAGGAGCATCGCATCGGGCTCGCGCGTCGAACGCTCCAGAAACGGCGCAACCGCATCGGCGCTATGCTGGCCGTCGGCGTCCATCACGAGCATGTGCGTGAAGCCCGCCGCCAGCGCCTCGCGCATTCCCACGAGCACCGCGCCACCCTTGCCGGAATTTTCCGCGAGCACGATGCGGCGGATATGCGGATTGGCGGCGAGGAGTGGATCGAGCGTCGCCGCGCTGCCATCGGTGCTCGCGTCGATCACGATCCACACCGGCAGCCAGCGCGCGGCCACGGCCTCAGCCACGCAGGCAAGCATCGGCCCGCTGTTATAGCTGGGCAGGAGAACGAGATGGGTGCCGCTTGGCGAAACAGGCTCAGGCATCAGCGTCGCAGGCGGATGCCGTCGTCGGTATTCACGAGGCGCTCGCGGAAATACGCCTCGAGTCGCGCGGAGAGCGTCTTCGCCGTCTCGCCTTCCGCGGCGCGAAAGATCTCGCCGGGCTGGATCGTCACATCGATGGGAATGCGCGCCGCCGTCGCGAGACTCGTTTCCTTGCCCAGATACACGCCGCTGCGCTCGATGAGCACAGTCTGGATGGGCGCGCCTGTGAGCACCGCCGCGAGCGCGAAGCCGCTCTTGAAGGAATTCACGCTCTGCGCGGCCGCTCGCGTGCGCGTGCCCTCGGGAAAAATGACGAGGTTGTCGCCGGCGGCCAGCTTGCGCGCGCACTGGCGAATGAGGCCGGGGCCGCGGTCGTTCGTGATGTAGCCGGCGAGCCACGCCGCGCCTGCGAGGCAGGGATTCCGCATGAGCCCGGCGCGCATGATGCACACCGCGCGCGGCACGCGAGCGATGAGGAACACGGCGTCGAGCAACCCGGGGTGATTTGGCGCGACAATGGCCCCGCTCAAATTTTCCAGACGGTCACAGTCGCGGAACGCGATGCGAAACAATCCCGTCGCCTGCAGCCACCAGGCGAAGAAGCGAAACAGCCCGCGCACAATGCTCCGGCCAGCGACAAGCGCGCGGTCGCGACCGAGGATCACGCGCAGGACCGGCGCGAGAAGAGTGACGCCAAAGCCCAGGCCGAAGAATATGCCGAGGCTCGCGAGCTGGAGCACGTAGTTGCGCACGTCGCGCCAGCGCGGGATCGCGCGCGCACCGATCGGGTGGGCAATGTCGCCGCCGGCGGCGGGAGTTTCGGCATTGGCGATGGGCATACGACTGATGGAGCGAACATGGCGCACGCCACGGGGAATTTCGAGCGGGGATTTTCTGCTTGCCGCGCGCGGCGGCTTGGGACGGAGTCTTCACCTCTCATGCACAAGCGCTGGCTCCTCGTCCTTCTTCAAACGGTCGTCACCGTGGGGCTGCTCGCGTTTTTCTTTCACGATCCGGAGTTTCGCCACAAGGCCTTCGACGCGCTCCGGCACGCGCAACCGTGGTGGCTCGTCGCGGGCGTGGTCGTCGCCGGCGTGGAAAATTTCCTTGGCGCGCTGCGGTGGCGGATTTTTTTGAAGATGCTCGGCATGGACGTGCCGTTCTGGAAAAGCGTGCAGGTCTGCCTCGTCGCACTGTTTTGCAACACGTTCCTGCTCGGCGCAGCAGGCGGCGATCTCGTGCGCGCGGCCTACCTCGTGCGCCGCGGCTACAGCAAAACGGAGTCGTTGCTCTCGGTGATCATGGATCGCGTGAGCGGCCTCGGCGCGCTCATCGCCTACACGGTCGTCCTCGCGGCCTGGAACTACGAATGGCTGATGCAGAGCCCCGTGGCAGTGAAGCTTTTTGCCTTCGTGCTGCTCTACCAGCTTGGCGCGCTCGTGCTCATCGCGGTCACGCTCGTAATCTCGGCGCGCGGCCTCACGAGCCAGCTGCCGAAATGGGCGCCGTTCCCCGATTTCGTCGCGAAACTCGGTGCAGGCTACGCCAAGCTCGCGCACCACTGGGCCGGCACGCTGCGCGCGACGGCGCTCTCGCTCGTGATGCTGCTCGGCTACTTCGCGGTCTTCTGGTGCACGGCGCAGGCGTTCGGCGCGGGAATTTCGTTCCTCAAAATGGCCACGCTCATGCCCGTGGCGGATGTCATCAGCGCCATGCCGATCAGCATCGGTGGACTCGGCGTGCGCGAAAGCACGTTCGTCGTGCTGCTCGGGCAGCTCTGCGGCATCGCGAAGGCGACCGCCGTCTCGATCTCGCTCATGGGCTATCTCGTGAACACCTCATGGGGCCTCGTCGGCGCGGCGATCCTGCCGCTGTTCAAGGGCATCGTGCACGACGCACGCGCCACCTCACTCAAATAACACGCGGAAACGGTCGCCGGTCCGCGGACACGTCACGTCGAGCGACTTTTTCGCGGGGGCGTGCTCCCAGTCCTGCGCGAGGCAAATCCAGCCTGCGAGCGGCTTGGGTGCCGACTTTTCCGAACCTTGCCAGCCGCTCTTCGCAAATGCGCGACACACGCTCCAGACGGAACCCGACCGCGTGATCGTGAAAAGCGTCTCCTCCTTGCTCACGACGAGCTGCACCGCGCCGCCCGCGCCTTTTTGGAAAACCACGTCGGCTGTGAGCGACTCGTCGCCGTGCCGCCAGTTCACGAGCGCGCGTTGCGACGAGGTCGGCTGAAATGTCGGCGGAGCCGTCGCACATCCCGCGAGCAGGATGGCAATCAACGCAAAAAGCGCCTTCACGATGCGAGTGCGGCCTCAGTGAGCCGCGGCGAAATCGGGAAGAATCGCTGCAGCGCGACGATGCCGTGGAAGAGCCAGAGCCGCCAGCGCAGGTCGAACGAGCCACCGAGATTGCCCGCGAGCACGGCGTTCACCGCCGGCACGACATCGAAGAACTCGCGCGGATTCAGCAGCGTCTCGACGAATTCGCGCCGATACCAGCCATCGACAAAACGCAGGTAGAGATTCATCACCGCCCCAAGGCGGCTCGAATATTGACGGAATGCCGCGCGGCGACGCGCCGGTTGCGCAAACGCCATTTCAAGCGCCTCCGTCGCCTGCTCCGCACCCAGGATCGCGAGAAAGACTCCGCTGCTGAACACGGGATCGATGAACCCCGCCGCGTCGCCGCAGAGCAACCAGCGATCTCCATATAGGCGGCGATTGCGATACGAGTAGTCGCCGCTCGCGTAAACTTTCGTGGTCCGCGCGGCCTCGCGCATGCGGTGGTTCATCACGGGCGAGGCGGTGATGAGTTGCTGGAGCACGGCCTCGGGCTTGTCGTCGAATTGCTTGAAGCGCGCGGTGTCCATCACCACGCCGATGCTCGTGCGCTCGGGCGTGAGCGGAATCATCCAGAACCAATGGTCATCGGCGCGCACCATGCGCGTGAGCGTGCCGTCGATGCCGCACGGCGTCTCGACGCCCTCGTAATGGGCGTAGATCGCGAACTTGCGGAGGTTCGGATAACTGCGCTTGAGGTCGAAATGCGCACCGACGAGCGTGTGTCGGCCGCTGCAGTCGAGCAGGTAGCGCGCACGCACAGTTTCGGCCTCGCCACTCGCGGGGCGGACATCGAGCTCGACGTGATCGCGATGAAAGTCGAGCCGCTCCACGGCGGTTTCCTCGCGCACTTCGGCGCCGGATTCCACTGCGTGATCGAGCAGGATTTTGTCGAAATCCGCGCGTGTGACCTGAAACGCCGTGGCGCGCTGCGAGCGAAAGCCGTCCTTGAAATAAAATCGCGTATCGCGCCCGCCATCCGCCGACGCGATCTCCGCCCCGTATTTCGGAATGAAGCCGGCGGCCTCGAGCTTCGGCATCACGCCGAGCCGCTCGAAGGCCGACATGCTGAAGGGCAGCAACGACTCGCCGATGTGGAAGCGCGGAAATTTTTCGCGTTCGAAGACGACGACGCTCCGGCCCTTTTGTGCAAGGAACGTCGCAGCCGCGCTGCCCGCGGGTCCGCCGCCGATGATCGCGACGTCGTGCATGGAAGCGCTACGCCTTCTTCTCGAGATGCCCGCCGAACTGGTAGCGCATCGCGGAGCAGACCTTGTCGGCCAGCGTGCTGTCCTTGCGTGAGCGGAAACGCGCGTAGAGCGCGGCGGTGAGCACCTCGCAATCCACGGCCTCGTCGATGGCGGCCATGATCGTCCATCGGCCCTCGCCGGAGTCGGAGACGCGGCCGGAGTAGTTGTCGAGGTGCGGATCGCCGGCGAATGCGGCGGCCGTGAGATCGAGCAGCCACGAGGAAATCACACTGCCGCGACGCCAGACCTCGGTGATGTCGGCGAGGTTCAGGTCGTAAACGAGATCATGGTTCATGAGCGGCGCCGTCTCGGCATCCTTCTCGTGCTCCTTGTTCGCGACATTGGCGTTCGAGAGGATGTCGAGGCCTTCGCCATAGGCAGCCATGAGGCCGTATTCGATGCCGTTGTGCACCATCTTCACGAAATGGCCGGCGCCGGACGGGCCGCAGTGGAGATAGCCGTCCTCGGCGGTGCCGCCGAGCTTCTCGCGGCCGGGCGTGGGCTCCGCTGTGCCCTTGCCGGGCGCGAGCGCCTTGAAGATCGGATCCACGCGCTCGACGGCGGACTGGTCGCCGCCGATCATCATGCAATAGCCGCGCTCGAGACCCCACACGCCACCGCTGGTGCCGACGTCGAGGTAATGAATGCCCTTCGGGCGAAGCGCGGCGGAGCGGCGGCGGTCGTCGCGGAAATAGGAATTGCCGCCGTCGATGATCGTGTCGTCCGATTCGAGGAGCCCGGCGAGTTCGTCCACGATCTTGTCGGTGATCGCGGCGGGAATCATGATCCACGCGTTGCGCGGCTTCTCGAGCTTCGCGACGAAATCCGCGAGCGATTCCGCGGGAATCGCGCCCTCGGCGGCCAGTTGCTTCACCGCCTCCGGATTCGCGTCATAGACGACGCAGGTGTGACCTTGGCGCATGATCCGGCGGACCATATTCGCGCCCATTCTCCCGAGACCGATCATTCCGAGTTGCATAGAGTGAGGCTGATTGAGGGTTCGGGCCGAGGTTGTCGCGTCGGCCCAGCGCGGACAAGGAGAATCGCGGCGCGTCAGCGCGGCATCATTTGCTGGAACTCCGCATCGCTCGCCGCGCGCAAACGCCGGCGCTCGCGCACGATGAGCACAAGGCTGGCGATCACGACAAGCGCACCAATCCAGCCCCACGGAATGCGGATCACCGGGTTCGGCAATGTGGCGATCTCGAGCGCCTCGGAAGGATGCGACGGACGGCCATTCGCATCGTAGCCGATGACGATGAGCGTGAGGTGCTCGCCGGCGCGCAGCCCCTCGATGGTCGCCCGCGCCTGATCGCGCACGAAGCGCACCTTCACGTTCTTGAGCTGGACGAACTTGAAGTAGGGCTTGCCGTCGGGATCGAACTCGATCCGCCGCTGCACAACCGCGTAGCGCGCCACGGTGTCGTCGCCTTTCTTCCACGTGAGATCGACCTCGTGTTTCGTGCGCTCGACGCGGATTTCCGCCACCGGCGGAATGTCGCTGTATTCCACGTTCGCCACCGGCGCACCGGCCTCCGGCAGCGCGGGCAGAGGAGCCGCAGAAGCGTCATCCTTGACCACCGCGCGCACGGGAATGGCGAGCGAAAGCCCGCCCGCGGAAAACGTCAATTTGTCGTCGAGCTTGCCACCGGACGGCCGGGCAAACGTGACCTCAAATTCCCGCGAGGTCCCGGGCGCGAGCGGCTCGTCGGAGGGATCCGGCGTAAGAATCATGCCCTCGGGCGCCTGCACGCTCACGCTGGCGGGCGAGCCACCTGCATTTTTCAGCACCAATTTCGCCCGCCCTGAGCGGCCGGCGGCAAGTTCGCCGAGATCGATCTCGGCGAGATCCGCCTCGAGCCGGGCGGGAGCCGCCATCACGCGCAGCGGCACGCGGACGCTCACGCGATCTCCCGAGATACTCAGCACGCCTTCGAGCGAGGCGAGAAATCCGGCGCGCGTGTGCAGCGCCACGCGGGTCTCGGACCGCGCCGGCAGCGAGATGCGATCCTGCACGACGACCTCCGCCGGCCCGGCGATCGTCAATTCGCGCGCATCGTCGGAGACATTCCTCAGCAGGAACTCGCCGGTGCGCGCCTCGTTGCGGCCATCCGCCTCGAGTCGCACCTCACGCGGCACGACCTCGACTGGCAGATACCCGCGCCCTGCGAGCAGAATTTCCGCACCATGCGAGAATTTACCCGAGTCGGTGAAATTGCCATCCACCGTGGGACTGAAGACGACGGCAAACGTCTGCGACTGGCCGGGCCCGAGCGAATAGCCCTTGTCGCCAACGATCTTCCAAGGCGCCGGCACTTCAAATTGCCCCTGCACGATGCTTCCGCCGTCGTTGCGCACCTCGAATGTCTTCGCCGAGGTCTCACCCACCGGCACCGCGGGGAAATCCAGCTCGGTCGGCGCGGTGAAAAGCGGCGGACGCTCGGCGACGGTGATCACGACCTCCGCCGGCGTGGAGACTCCCACGCCCGGCGCGCGAACCGCATAGCGAAAGCGGTCCTCGCCCACCCCAGCCTTGCGATCGCTCGTGTAGGTGACGCTTGCCGAGTTGCGGCTGGTGGAGCGGACCTCGGAGAGCGTGCCGGCCTCGGGTGCGCGGCGAATGAAGAACTCAAGATTGTTGCGCGACCGGCTCACCGCCGAGAGCGGAATTTCCACCGACTCGCCGAGATAGACGCGCGTCTTCACCGATTGCGGTTGCGGAGGCGGCACGCTGGGCAGGTCGATGTCGGCCCGAGCGATGCCGGCAGACGTCAAAAAAAGCAGGACGGGGATCAGGCGAATCGTGCGCAAGGCCGGGAATGTCGTTGAAATGTCGGTGGGCAGCAACTATGCGAATAGAGACGCCAGACGGACCCGACACAAGACCGATGCGATTTTTCCCCGGCCAAATTTTCCTCGCTGCTCAGGTGGCGTGTTTCGTCTGGGCGTCCTGCGCCCTTGCCGCGCCGCAGCCCACGCCGCTTCCGCCGAAAAAGACGAAGCAAACTCCGGCCGGGCAGCTCATCCAGAAACAGGCCAAGCCGAAGGTCGTGCCGCGCGTGCTCGCCATCGCCACGCCCGACAACACGCGCATCTACGTCTCGCTCAGCAAACAGCGCGCCTACCTGCTCGTCGGCGACGACGTCGCCATCGACACGCCGATTTCCTCGGGCAAGCGCGCGGGCATGACGCCGAAGGGCAGCTTCACCGTGCTCGAGAAGGATGCCGACCATCGCTCGAGCGTCTATGGAAATTTCGTGAACAGCCGCGGCCAGACCGTGCGCGCGGGCGTGAGCACGCGCGTGGATTCCGCGCCGAGCGGCACGCATTACGTGGGCGCGCCGATGAAGTGGTTCATGCGCCTCACCTACGAGGGCGTGGGCATGCATGTCGGCATTCTCCCGGGCTACCCGGCCTCGCACGGCTGTGTGCGCATGCCCGAGGATACAGCGAAGCTGTTCTACGATCACGTGAAGGTCGGCACGCCGGCCGTGATCGGGGATTAGAATTTCTCAACCGCCCAGCGGTCAGAGCGGCCGCGATTTCACTTCGCGGTCGAGGCCGGCGTCGCAGTGGCCGCGGGCTTCGGCGTGGAAAATTCGACCTTCAACCGCTGGAGCATGTCGTTGAGCTGCTGATCGCGCTTCGCACGCATCTCCTGGCAAATCGCCTCCTCGATCTTGCGACGCTCCTGCTTGTAGCGGAGCGCGAAGACTTCCTTCTGGTCGTGATCGAGCGTGAGGCCGAGCTTGGCAACAGCGTCATCGATGGTCTTGTCCATCCACGCGTGCTCCTGGGCCGCACGTTGCTTGAACTCCGCCTTCTCGCGGTCGCCCATCTCCTTCCAGCGCTGCCAGTTCTGCTTGAAGCGCTCGCGCTCCTCGGGAGTCATCTGCTCGAGCTTCTTCTTGAAGTCCTGAAACTGTTTCCAGTCCACAGGCGGAGGCCGATGCCCCGCATCCGGCACTGGCGGAGCGGGCGGCTGTGGCGCCACCGATGGCGACGGACTTGCCGAGGGAGCGGGCTGTGCGAAAGCCAGCGCAACCGGAGCCATGCAGATCAGTGCGCGGAGGAGGAATCGAGCCATACCGAAGTTTCGTAGTTGGCGACCAGCAGGTCGAGGTTCTGGATCGTCTCGAATTCGATCTCCGGGCTGGCGGACGCGAGGGATACCGTCTGCTCGTTGCGCAGGCTCAACAATGCGCCCGCTGCGAGCGCGACGCACACCGTTGCCGGAGCGAACACTCGCAATGCAGCCAGCCACCAGCCGGCGCGCGGCTCCGGTTCCTCGATGGCGCGGAGCACCTTGCGCGCGAAAAATGGCGAGGCCTCGACGCGACGAGCCTGCCCGAGCAGCTGCCACAGCTCGCGGTCGCGGGCATCGTTGGAATCGAGGTCGCTCATTGTCTGTCTCTACAGAAGCAAACCCCTCGCCCCATGAAAAGTTTCAGTCTTTCGCGCGACCGGAAATCTTTCTCTTACTCATGCTCCTGCTCTTGCTCTCTGTCCCATCGGAAAAGAGCAAGAGAGTAAGCGGGAAGAGTCTTACAGGTCCTGCGGCTCGAGGAAGCCCTCGAGCTGGCGAATGCGGGTCGGGTGGCGCATCTTGCGAAGCGCCTTGGCTTCGATCTGGCGGATGCGCTCGCGGGTGACCTTGAACTGGCGGCCGACTTCCTCGAGCGTGCGGCTGTAGCCGTCCACGAGGCCGAAGCGCTGCTCGAGCACCTGGCGCTCGCGCTCGGTGAGCGTGTCGAGCACGTCCTTGATCTTGTCCTTGAGGAGCACGATCGCGGCCTGGTCGGCGGGATTTTCCGCGCCCTTGTCCTCGATGAAATCGCCAAAGCTCGTGTCGTCGCTGTCGCCGACCGGCGCCTGCAGCGAAATCGGCTGCTGGGCCATCTTGAGGACGGCGCGCACGCGCTCGACGGGGAGCTGAATTTCCTCAGCGACCTCCTCCGGGTTGGGCTCGCGGCCGTATTCCTGCACAAGCTGCTTCTGCACGCGGATGAGCTTGTTGATCGTCTCGATCATGTGCACGGGGATGCGGATCGTGCGGGCCTGATCGGCGATCGAGCGCGTGATGGCCTGGCGGATCCACCACGTCGCGTAGGTCGAGAACTTGTAGCCGCGGCGGTATTCGAATTTTTCGACCGCCTTCATGAGGCCCATGTTGCCTTCCTGAATGAGGTCGAGAAACGAGAGGCCGCGATTCGTGTATTTCTTCGCGATGGAGATCACGAGACGGAGGTTCGCCTCGACCATCTCGGTCTTTGCGCGCAGGGCCTTGCGGTGCCAGCTCTTGAGTTCGTGGTGCGCCTTCTCGTAGTCGGCGGGCGAGAGCCAGAGGCGGACCTGCATTTCCTTGAGCTGGCCGTCCACGCCGCGCTTCGCCTTCGTGGCGTCGGCGGTCTTGCCGCTCTGCTTGGCGCGCTGGACTTCGTGCTGGAGATTCTGCACGAGGCGGAGGTTCTCATCAGCAAGCGCGACGAAATCCTCGATGACCTTCTGCTTGAAGAAAAACTTCGGGTAGAGCTTGCGGAGCGCGGTGAGGTTTTTCTCGAAATTCTTGCGCTGGGTCTCGGAACTCTTGCCGTGGCCGAGATCGCGGTAGGCCTCGGTGACGAGCTCGGTCTGCTTCTTGACCTGCTGGCAAAGGCGCGGGAGCACCTTCATGTAGCGCTCGCGGCTCTCGATCTTCTTGTCCTGAATCACGCGATCGAAGCGCTCGCGCATGTCGATGAGCTTCTGCGCGAGGTCGAGATGGGCGCGGGCGACGAAGCCGAAGCCGTAGAGCGTATCCTGCACCTTGAGCTCGGCGTCCTCGATGCGCTTGGAGATTTCCACTTCCTGCTCGCGGGTGAGGAGCGGCACCTGGCCCATCTGGCGCAGATACATGCGGACGGGATCGTCGAGGATATCGAGCTTCGAGTCGGCCTTGTCGTCCTTGTCCTCGTCTTCCTCTTTCTTGAAATCCTTCACGCGATCCACGTCGGAGGAGTCGATGATCTCGATCTCCACGCCGCGCAGCTGCGCGATGATGGAATCCATCGTCTCCGGGTCGCTCACGCCCTCGGGGAGCGCTTCCTCGAGGTCGTCAAAGGTGACGTAGCCCTGTTCCTTGGCGAGCTTGATGAGCTCGCGGACTTTTTCCTGGATTGCCTTCTGGGCGTCGGCGGGCGTCTTCGCCTCACCGTTCAAATGAGTGCCGTTCACTGAGAGAGTCTCCTCGACCACTGGCGCCAGGGGCTCCTTGCGGGCGGCGGGCTTGGCCGCGGCCTTGGGCGCAGGAGCCGGCTTCTTGACGGGCGCGGCGGTCTTCTTTTTTGCGGCCGGTGCGGGTTTCGCGGGTTTTTTCTTGATGCTGACCGCCGGCTTTTTCTTCGCGGCGGTGCGGTTCTTGGCCTTGGCCACCGGCGCGGGTCGGCTCGCCTTTTTGGCGCTCGCAATCGGGCGCGAAGCGGCGGCTTTCGCCGGCTTGGCCTTTTTCGCAGGCTTAGAGGACGCGCGGGAACTACGGGCGGCGGGAGATTTGCCCTTCGTGGCTTTGGTTTTGGCTTTCAAGAAATGGTCGGCAGCTATTCGATTCCTTTTTCGACGTGAAAAAAGGCCTTCAAAAGTGTCCCAGGCGTTTCTGAAGGTCAAGGATTTGTTTGTGCAGCGAAGCAACCTCTTCCACGGGAAGCCCGGGGAGGCGCTGCCGGGCCTGCAAGATGGCGATCTCCGCAGAAAGCTGCTGCCGAAGCAAACCGGCCCAGGTATCAGCCGCACGCTGAGGGGCATTTTCAGGTTTGGCGCCAAGGCGCAACCCAACGAGAGCCCGCTCCTCCGCGCGAGGCAGTGCCGCGGAAAACGCCGCGAACGCGGCGGGTTCCTCGAGAGGCGTCTCTGCGGCAAGAAGGCGATCCACGAGCACGTAGGCGGGGCCGAACGTCGCCGCGGCTTCCGGGCGGGCGCGCATCCATTCCCGGGCCTCCGGCGAAAGAATCGCAAGCCTGCACAGCAGTCGCGCGGCCTCGGGCAGTTCGATCTCGGCGGATTCCTCAGGGACGGGCTCGTCCTCGCGGTCGGGATCGGGCAATTTCGCCTCCTTCACGAGTGCGGAAAACGCCGTCTCCGTGAGTTCCAGACGGGCGCGCATCCGCGTCGTCACCGCCTCGCGCAGCGCCGGATCGTCGATGATCTTCACGAAGCCGGCTATCTTGCGGGCGAGTGCGGCGCGGCGTTGCGGAGTCACGCCGGGCGTGAGCTCCTCGTCGAGCGTGCCGTCGAAATAATCCCGCGCCTCGGCCACGACCTTGCGCAGCGCCTCCGCGCCCTGTTTTCGCACGAGCGAATCGGGGTCCTCCCCAGCCGGCACGCGCGCGACACGCACCGCGAGCCCGACCGAGAGCAGGGCCGGTAACGAGCGCTCCACTGCCTTGCGCCCCGCCGTGTCGGAGTCGAAGCAGAGCACGACCGACTCCGCGAACCGTCGCAGCAGCCGCGCCTGTTGCGCAGTGAAAGCCGTGCCCTGGGGCGCAGTGACGTTTTGCACGCCGGCCTCGAACGCCGAGATGAGATCGAGCTGCCCCTCGCACACGATGGCTTCATCCGCCGCCAGAATCGCTCGCTTCGATTTATCGAGACCGAAAAGCATGCGCCCCTTCGTGAACAGCGGCGTCTCGGGCGAGTTCACGTATTTCGCCGGATCGTCGCCGAGCGTGCGTCCGCTGAAGGCAACCACCTCGCCGTAGTCGTTGCAGATCGGGAACATCACGCGATTGCGGAAGCGGTCGTAGAACTGCGACGAGCCTTCCTTCACGATCACGAGGCCGCTCTTGCGAATCTCCTCGGCGGTGTAGCCACGCTCGCGCAGGCAGTCGCCGAGCGCGTCCCACGAATCCGGCGCGTAGCCGAGCCGCCAGCGCGTGGCGATCTCGCCATTCACGTCGCGGCCTTTCAAATACTCGCGCGCATGCCCGGCGAAGCGCTGCCGCATGAGGTTCTCATGAAACCACGCCGCCGCGTCGCGATGGAGCGCCAGCAGCCGGTCGCGTTCGCCGCGCTGCCGCTCGTCGCCCTCGGATTCCTCCGCAACGGCAATTCCCGCGCGCGCCGCGAGCTTCCGAACCGCCGCCGGAAAATCGACCTTTTCGTAGTCCATGATGAACCCGAAGACCGTGCCGCCGGCGCCGCAGCCGAAGCACTTGAACGTCTGCCGCGACGGATTCACGTGAAACGACGGCGACTTCTCGTTGTGAAACGGGCAGAGCCCCTTCCAGCTCGTCCCTGCGCGCCGGAGCTGGAGGTATTCCCCGATCACGCCCACGATGTCGCTCGCGGCGGCGACGCGCTGGACGGTGTCATCGGAGATGCGGGGCATATTGAATCGAAACGACGGCGGGAGTATTGAACAGAAGGTAACGAAGGAAACCAAGATTCATGAAATTCGCCCCCCTGCCCGCCTTTTTCTTCGTTCTCTTCGTTGCCTTCTGTGGAAATGCCTTTTCCGCCGAGTCCATTCGCAAGGGTGATGTCGTCGTCGCACCGCTCTCGGGCGAAGTCTCCGACGCGCAGGCTGCATTTCTCCGCCGCTCGCTCAAGCAGGCCGAAAGCGCAGGCGCGTCCGCATTCGTCATCGAGATGAACACCCCCGGCGGCGCGCTCCAGGCCGGCGTGGACATTCTTCAACTCCTGCTCAAGGCGCGCATCCCGACCTACACGTGGGTGAACACGAACGCCGGCAGCGCGGGCGCGCTCATCGCGCTCGGCACCGATCATATCTATATGGCACCCGTGAGCGCGATCGGCGCCGCCGCGCCCGTCTCGAGCGAGGGCGCGGACATTCCCGAGACGTTGAACACCAAGATCGTCTCGTATTTCTCGGGCTACTTCCGCAGCGCCGCCGCCGCGAAAGGCCGC